>OJKJ01000288.1_pt1 | contig 32810 bp, 26 predicted proteins | sample 1596491 | NCBI WGS metagenome assembly OJKJ01 (sample SAMEA4350160, study PRJEB24818) | metagenome | biome: human; feature: gut; material: faeces | place: Denmark | collected 2013-09 | reverse complement strand
CCCTGGCGACTATTGGGGTAAAAGGCTGAAACATGGATACGGAACAGCGGTTCATCGAACTTATCGAGCATCACAAACGCATAATCTACCAGGCGGTCTCTTATATAAATCTGAAGCTGCCACCGATCATATATTTATTAGTGTTATAAGTTATTGAGTTTTATATTCATGCACTTTCAGCAAGTTGTGGGAAAATTAACGCCTGATCTCCTTGATAGATCTTTGCCTGCTGGCTACCTAAAAAGTAACGTTCACCTCGCGTTGGTATCGTTTTTTCGGACTGCCAAATCACTGACAAAGGCTCTTTCCCCCAACCTAATGGTTGAACGGTTAATTGCCAAAAATGCCCTCTTGGCCCCGATTCTGTAATTCTAACAGGTAAACGGTGCTGTTCATCCACTTCAGCTTGTAATGAGATATCCCAAGGACGTAAAAATACGTCGACTTCACCTTGTTGAACACTGGTATGGTTAAGGGGGAATTCATAGCCATCTATATTTAATGTTGAACCTTTGATGTGGGCAGAAATTTGGTTCACTTCCCCCATAAATTCAAGCACAAAACGGGTTTCTGGGCGCTGCCAAATATCGCTCGGTGTGCCAACTTGCTCAATATGACCTTGGCTCATCACCACCACTCTGTCTGCAACTTCCATGGCTTCTTCTTGGTCGTGAGTCACAAAAACACTGGTAAATTTTAATTCATCATGTAATTGACGTAACCAACGGCGTAATTCAATACGCACTTGTGCGTCAAGCGCACCAAAAGGTTCATCTAATAATAAAATTTGTGGATCAACGGCTAAAGCCCTTGCCAGTGCCACTCGCTGTTTTTGCCCCCCTGAAAGTTGCGCGGGGTAACGTGAAGCCAGATGGGCGAGTTGAACCATTTCCAGCAATTTTGTTACTTTATCTTTAATAGCCTGAGCTGATGGGCGCTGCTTTCTGGGTAAAACCGTTAAACCAAATGCCACATTATCAAACACTGTCATGTGGCGAAATAGTGCATAGTGTTGAAATACAAAGCCAACATGCCTATCTTTCGCATGGATTTTACTAACATCGTGACCATGAAAGCGCAATAACCCCTGACTTTGTTGCTCAAGCCCAGCAATAATCCGCAATAAGGTTGTTTTTCCTGAACCGGAAGGCCCTAATAAGGCAACCATTTCACCCGATGCAATATCCAGTGAAATATCGCTGAGTACTTGGGTTTTACCAAATAACTTACCGATTTTTTCAATTTCAATACTCATGATTAATGGACTCCTGATTCAGATTGCTGGCGACTTAAATGCCACTGCAATGCACTTTTAAGTATTAAGGTGATAATTGCCAGCAGTGCTAAGATCCCTGCGGCCGTAAACGCCCCTACTGTATTATAATCCTGATGTAATAATTCAACTTGCAATGGCAAGGTGTATGTTTCACCACGAATAGCTCCTGAAACCACCGAAACCGCACCAAATTCACCGATTGCACGGGCGTTAGTTAAAACCACGCCATACAATAATGCCCAGCGGATATTGGGCAATGTCACACGCCAAAACATCTTCCATCCTGACGCTCCCAGTAACACCGCGGCTTCATCTTCTTGGCTACCTTGGCTTAACATCAAGGGCACTAACTCACGTACGACAAATGGACACGTTACAAAAATGGTCACTAACGCCATACCTGGCCATGAAAACATTAGCTGGATATCAAAACCTTCAAGCCACCCACCAAACCAGCTGTTCGAGCCATAAAAAAGTAAGTACAGCAAACCCGCAACAACAGGTGAAACCGCAAACGGGATATCTACCAAGGTGAGTAATAATTGGCGACCAGGAAATTGAAATCGTGTCACTAACCACGCCATCATGGTGCCAAAAACTAAATTTACAGGAACGGTAATTAAAGCAATTAATACTGTTAAACCAATAGCGTGTAGCATATCTGGGTCTGCCAAATTCAGTAAAACGGCATCTAACCCTTTTTGAAATGCAGTAATAAATATCCAAACAATTGGAATCACTAATAGTAAAAACGAAAACAATAAACCTATCGCAATTAGTAGCCATTTCCCCCAGTTAATTTGGGTACGGCTAGTAGTGTGAATTGGTGTAATTTGCGCCATTACTTGCCCCCCAACCGTTTACCAAAGCGGCTTTGTACTAAATTAACACTAAATAGAAGTAACAATGAAACCGCTAAAATAACTGAGGCCACAGCACTGGCTGCCGGGTAATCAAATTGCTGTAGCTGACTAAAAATCATTAATGAGACAACTTCGGTTTGCCACGCAATATTACCCGCAATAAATATAATGGCACCAAACTCGCCTAAACTCCGTGTAAAGGACAAAACCGTTCCGGCTAATAAGGCCGGTGAAAGCTCTGGCAGTATCACTCGACGAAAGGTTTGCCAACGGCTCGCACCTAGGGTTTGAGCAGCTTCTTCGTATTCAGGGCCTAGCTCTTCCAACACAGGTTGAACCGTACGCACAACAAACGGAATACTGGTAAAAGCCATCGCAACCGCAATTCCCAGCCAAGTATTAACAACTTTAATGTCAAACTGGTGCAGATATTGCCCATACCAGCCCGAGGTTGCAAACAGGGTTGCCAATGTCAGCCCCGCTACCGCAGTAGGTAATGCAAAGGGTAAATCTACTAAACCATCTAAAAACAAACGCCCAGGAAAGCGATAACGCGTTAAAATCCACGCTAATAACATGCCAAACACCGCATTAAACAAACTTGCGACTAATGCAGACAGTAACGTCACTTTGTACGCGGCAACCACTTGCGGGTAACTAATGACAGCCCAATATTGCTGCCATGTCATTTCCGATAATTGGATCACCAAAGCGCTCATGGGTAATAGCAAAATCAAGCAGGTATAAAAAAGGCTGCTACCTAGCGTTAGCCCAAAGCCTGGCAAAAAACGCTTTCCTGAACGATTCATTAACGGCGCCCTTCAGCCATTAATTGGTCAAATTCCCCACCGGTGGCAAAATGAACGTCCATTACTTTCGGCCAGCTCTCAAATTGTGATTCAACCGTAAATAACTGAGTTTCTGGGAATTTATCCTTATTCGCACTCATCACCGCTTTGTCATTCACTCGGTAATTGTACTGAGTGATGATTTCTTGAGCCTGTGGGCTATAGAGATAATTTAAGTAAGCTTTAGCGACATCTTCAGTACCATTTTTTTGTACATTTTTATCGACCCAAGCGACGGGAAACTCCGCTAAGATATCCACCGGCGGTACAATAACTTCGTAGTCTGATTCACCATACTGAGAGCGAATATTATTCACTTCTGATTCAAAACTAATAAGGACGTCACCGAGCCCCCGTTCAATAAATGACGTCGTCGCGCCACGCCCACCGGTATCAAATACTTCTACATTTTTCAGAAACTGTTTCATTTGCTCACGGGTTTTTGCTTTATCATCTTTATTTTCTTGATTAAAAGCGCCCCATGCCGCAAGGTAGGTATAACGGCCATTTCCTGAAGTTTTTGGGTTCGGGAAGATTAATTTAACATCTTCACGGACTAAATCATCCCACGTTTTAATCCCTTTAGGGTTTCCTTTACGAACTAAAAACGCCATTGTTGAATAATAAGGCGAGCTATTATTTGGTAAGCGAGCTTGCCAGTCTGCAGGGATCAAATTCCCTTTGTCATGCAAAATTTGCACGTCCGTGACTTGGTTATAGGTCACCACATCCGCTTTCAGCCCTTGTAAAATAGCCAGAGCTTGCTTTGATGAGCCGGCGTGTGATTGTTTAATCGTGAGTTTGTCGTCAGGGTGGGCTTCATTCCATTGTTTTTCAAATGAAGGGTTCAACGCCACAAATAATTCACGGGCAATATCATAAGAGCTATTAAGCAGTTCAGCTGCAACTAATGGTGAGCTTCCGAGTAATGATACCGTTGCCAAACTCGCTAGTGCTGTTTTTTTCAAAAATGATTTTTTCATTCCACACCTATTCGTAACTAAACCCAAATGGCTGACATTGGAACCACTGTATATGTTTTGGTTATAACTGTGTAGCTATCAATCACCTTTTTATATATCAAATTAGAATAACAAAGAAATGAACGTCATAAGCAGGAAAATTAACTGATTTTTTAATTAGTTAGTGATATGAATGCGTTTCATTTTTAAGTTTAGCGAAGCAAAGACACCTTAAACATTTTCCCCCTCTCTCTTTTTTATACACATAACACACACTTTAAATATTGTAAGCGCTCTTCAGAGTGTGTATTATGTGTATATCAGTTAACGAAATGGAGGGATCGTGCAAAGTTCGGAACTGATAAACATACTGCAAAAAAACGGTTGGAAACTTGAAAGAATAAAAGGAAGTCACCATCAGTTTTCCCACCCACATTTTTCAATTGTAATTACTGTTCCGCATCCACAAAAAGATTTAAAGATAGGCACACTAAATCACATTTTGAAGGCTGCGAAACTAAAACATTAAATAAGAAAAGCGTTCACGCATGAGCGCTATCTTTAATGGAGATAACCTAATGCTTTATACCGCCTTTATTGAAATTGATAATGATGGCAGCGCAAGTGGCTGGTTTCCTGATATTGAAGGATGTACATTCGCGGGCAGCAATATAGAAGAGGCTTACGCAGAAGCAAAATCAGCAATTGATGCTCATTTTGAATTATTGAGTGAAAAAGGCTTTGAGATCCCATTATCGAAATCTCAGCAAACGCTATTGAACCCAATACAACCTGAATATGCGCATGGGATATGGTTATTTGTGGATGTCGATATGGATAAATACGATGGCCGTACTGAGCGTATTAATATCACCTTGCCGCATCGTTTATTACATCGTATTGATGCTTTAGTGAAGGTTAATCCTGAATATGGTAGCCGTAGTGGTTTTATTGCTGCTGCAGCTCGTAAAGAATTAAAAAAAACCGATTAATACATTGAAAATAATAGATTACATAAATAATTATCAATCGCCGCATCCTTGCGGCAACTTATTGATCAAAGAGACGTCAATGTCTCAATCGACGGAGCATAGTAATAACTCCCCGAAACGGCTTTCGTCATACGCAGCAAATCATCGTATTTGCCATCTTTTTCACCAAACATGCTGAGTAACTGCTGTTCAATATTGTGTAACCTTGCACAATAAGCGATAAAGAATAAGCCATGTTTGCCGCTTGCTGTACCATATGGCAAGCTGTGACGCATGACTGAAAGCTCTTCACCCTCTTCTTCTATCACCACGCGTGAGACATGAGAGGTGACATTGCGCGCATCTTCATCTAATTCAACGCTATCTTTTTTCGTACGGCCAATCATTTTTTCTTGTTCATGTTCCGAAAAACGATCCCATTTTCGTAAATCGTGTTCATAGCGTTGGACTAAAACATAGCTTCCGCCTTTATCTTCACCGTCTTCGATTAATGTGACCTCTGCAATTTCTTCCCCTTGCGGGTTCTCTGTTCCATCAATAAAACCACTTAAATCTCTGTCATCTACCCAACGAAATCCATGAATTTCTTCAACCACAGAGATAGATTTACCAAATGCTTTTAAAGCAGCTTGTGCTAAAGAAAAATTAATATCGTGGCGCAGTGATTGAATATGAATAAACATATCCCGTTGAGTGGCGGGAGCAAGCCCTTTACCCAGAGTGCGAAATGGTTTCAATTCAGGAGCAGTATTTGCCTTACCGAGCTGTTTCCAGATATCAGAGCCAAACGCGATAACTGCACCAAGGCGATCATCTGGGTATTGCGCTTGTAATTTGGTTAAAGCCTCGACAAAGCTTTTACATCCAGACTTAACTTCATCCAGAGATCCCTCTTGCACTTGCGCTTCAATAAAAATACCAAAACGGCTATGTTCTTTCAAAATACCACTTTGAGAATGAGACATACGGTAAACCTCGTAAAATGAATATGTTATATAACCTATTTTTTATATAAGCGATTTTAATATCTTATCTTATCGCTATGATGTTCACCTTGTTTTAACGCAAGGGAATATAGGTTTCCGGTCTATTATAAGAAAGAAAATTTAAGAAAGGGTAAATTTCTTTGAAAACAAGGAAAAAGAAACACTAATGGAAAGATATCGCCAGTATAGATAGCCCTGACGATATTATTAACGAAATGAGATTATTTATGCCAAATAATTTGCGAGATTTTCCATGTTTTCAGGTCATCATCTGAAGGCATTAAATCTTCTGGCCCTTTCCACTTACCTGTAAAACGGTAAACCACTTTACTTGATTGCGGTGAATTACATTCAATGGTTGGAACGTCATTGACTCGCTCGCCTAGACCGCAAATACCGAATGCTTTTTGATAAATTTCACTAAATTCAGTACCCACTGTTGGCCCCCATTCAGTTGCAATATCGGGGTCACTCACTATAATTCGTGATACATAGCCGTGCTCTGGGCCAACTATTTCTAATTTTACTTCATTATCATCCATTCCTTGGAAAATTGTGACCACATCCCCATTTTCCATTTGCATACCGCTGCGTAATGTATAGCGGTCATCAAGTTGTTTCTTAATGATATCCGCTTGCATTGGTGTAAAACTAGTCACTTGACCAAGTCCTGAGCTAGAAACCACCAGTGGGCCGCTAAACCAAGTCGATGGCGAAAAGAATTTCACACCCGCACACCCTGATAACAGAACTGTTCCACAGAGTAGAGAAGCCTTCAACAACGGCGATAATCCATTATTTCTATTCAACTTTGCATGTTGGGACATATCATCCTCTTTTATGAGTCGCATAATGCATATTGTGACAATCTATTTATCAAAACATTCCCATGAATAGTTAAATAAATAGTCAATTAACTTAAAAATCCGTTTCGTGCGTTAATTTTTTCGAATAAATTAAACGTTCAGGTTGTTCTTCTTCATACAACATTTTTTCAAACATACAGATAGCAGCATCAGATTCTTCACTCACTAACAGCTCGATTCTTCCGCAACCTCTGGCGATCAGTTTTTTTTCTAGTCTACTTACTAATGCATTCGCAATACCACGGCCACGGTATTCAGGGTGAACGGCAAGGTAAACAGCAGTACCACGAATACCATCATACCCCCCCATAATAGTACCAACGACTTCCCCGGCAACTTCAGCCACTAGAAATAAGTCTGCTCCACACTGTAATTTGCGTTCAATATCGAGTTCAGGATCCCCTGAAAATTCATTAAGAGAACAACGCTCCCATAATGTCAGGACGTCTTCATAATCACTTTGTCGAAAGACTCGTATTTCCATCTCATTTGCCTGCTTAAACTAATCTTTCTGCCATTATCTCTGCTTTTGCCACACAATCAATATTCAATATGCCTTTCTTCGAGCAAAAGGGTATACTTTAACCATTATTTTTTACCTATGGTTCTATTATAAAACAATGAATTACCCAGATATTGAACGTGTAAAAACCTATTTGCAAAGCTTGCAAGAGGCTATTTGTCAAAAAATCACTGAGCTAGATGGTAAGGAAACTTTTCTAGAACAAACATGGGAACGCTCTGAAGGTGGTGGGGGTCGTAGCCGAGTATTAACCAAAGGGGCATTATTTGAACAAGCTGGGGTTAATTTCTCTCATATTAAAGGAGAAAAATTACCTGCATCTGCTTCAGCCCATCGCCCTGAACTTGCTGGTCGTAGCTATCAAGCAATGGGCGTCTCTCTCGTCATTCACCCTCTAAATCCTTACATTCCGACAACCCATGCTAATGTCCGTTTCTTTATTGCTGAAAAAGAAGGTTGCGAGCCTGTTTGGTGGTTTGGTGGCGGTTTTGATTTAACCCCTTTTTATGGCTTTCATGAGGATGTCATCCACTGGCACACTGTTGCTCGTGATTTATGCCGCCCTTATGGTACTGATGTTTATCCTAAATATAAAAATTGGTGTGATGAATACTTTTTCCTGAAGCATAGAAATGAACCTCGTGGTGTGGGTGGGCTATTTTATGATGACCTTAACCAAGGGGGTTTTGAATCCTGTTTTAACTTCACTCAAGCCGTTGGTAATGGCTTTTTAGATGCCTATGTGCCGATTGTTGAAAAACGCAAAGATCATTCATGGGGTGAACGAGAGCGTCAATTCCAATTATATCGTCGTGGTCGTTATGTCGAATTCAATTTGGTATGGGACAGAGGTACATTATTTGGCTTACAAAGTGGAGGCCGAACAGAATCAATTTTAATGTCAATGCCACCACTTGTCCGCTGGGAATACGACTATCATCCTGAACCTAATAGCCAAGAAGCTGCTCTCTATACTGAATTTTTAATCCTAAATAAAGAGTGGGTTTCGCCATAATTAATAACATTAGTTTATAAATTAAGGTAGAAAGATAACCGTTCTACCTTTCTAATATAAAATAACAGAAATTGATTTTAAAGCTTATATATCAACTAGTTACAAAATTATCACAACAGATTATGATTCCATTTCACCCAACTGAATGGAGTTATAATATGAATCAAATTTTAGGCCGTTCTTTACTCTCACCTTGCTTATTAGCCAATTTAGTGACTAAAGCAGGTCATACTGACTTAAAATCAACGCTCACTCATATCAATGATATTATGAGCCGAACCTATTCACATGAAGATGCATTATTTCATCGCAATAATCTTTCATCTTGCCCTATAGATACGACAGGAAAGCGCTATAACCGTTTTATTCGTGATGCTCAGCGCCCTATTCCACATAAACATCACTGGCATTCTGACCTGCCAATTTGTGAACGTTCAGGGCTTTCTCCAGATAGTCATATGCCACATGATGACTATGCGGTAATTATGTGCGAAGAAGACACTCAAGCACCATCAAAACCCGCTGGGCAAGTATTTAATTCAATTGGTGTTATTCGTACCTTTTTCAAGGAAAAATTAAATATTGACCAAATTTTTGGCTGTTCTGCTGATATTAATGCGGTTATTCATTATGGAACAAACTACGCTAACGCATTTTGGAATTCTCAAGCTATTTTCTTTGGTGACGGGGATGGAATCGTTTTTGGCCCATTCTATAACGACATTGATATAATTGCTCACGAACTTGCTCATGGTTTTATTAGTTCAAAAGCTAATTTTAGATATTCTTTCCAGTCTGGTGCTCTTAATGAGTCTGTCGCAGATGTACTTGGGATTATGGTCAAGCAATATTTAAATAATGAAACAGCCAATACCTCTAATTGGCTACTTGGGGAAAATTTATTTATTGACCAAATAAATGCACCTGCCCTACGTTCGATGATAAATCCAGGCGATGCTTATTATCTTTCTGATGAGGTCAGAGATCCACAAGTTGGCCATATGTCTCAATATCAAGATTTACCTATTTTTGTTGATAATGGCGGCGTACATATTAATTCAGGCATTCCAAATAGAGCCTTTTACTTATTAGCTAAGAGCCTTGGTGGCTATACGTGGGATATCGCCGGTAAAATTTGGCTGGAAGCAGTGTCTGACAATAGAGTGACAAAAAAAGCGACATTTATCGAATTTGCTGATGCCACGATCCGTGCAGCTAAGAAACTGTTTGATGATAATATTGCGCAAAAAACACAACAGAGTTGGTTAGATGTTGGGCTGATAGTAAACCTGTAATAAAATATATCGCTAGATAGCATTAAACCATTTGAAATTAATTTTTCTGTAAAATACAAAGGCCGATAATAAAGAGCATTAATCAACTCTTTTATTCAGCCTTATTCATTAAACCTGCACGTTAACGTTTTTTCTTTTTTCTACCTGGTTGTGTAAACTTTTTACGTGTCGGGTTTTCTGTTTTTACTTTGGGTTTACTTGGCGATGCTTGCTTTGTATTACCTTTATTAGCAGAAACTGATTTCTGTGTTTTTTTCGGTTTAATATCTGACTCAGATTTTTCCATCATATCAAATAATTCAATTAATTCATCATCTGTTAAGTCTCGCCACTCCCCGACAGGAATACCAGTCAACCTAACATTCATGATGCGAACGCGTTCAAGTTTAGTGACTTCAAAGCCAAAGTGTTCACACATGCGACGAATTTGACGGTTTAACCCTTGCACAAGAGTAATTCTAAAAACAAATGGGGCTTCTTTCTTAACCTTACATTTTTTAGTCATTGTGCCAAGAATCGGTACTCCAGCCCCCATTCCACGGATAAATTCATCTGTAACAGGTTTATTGACAGTAACTAAATATTCTTTTTCATGGGAATTTCCTGCCCGTAAAATTTTATTCACCAAATCCCCATGGTTTGTGAGGAAAATCAACCCTTGAGAGTCTTTATCTAAACGGCCAATTGGGAAAATTCGGGTACTGTGATTAACATAATCAACAATATTATCTTTTTCACCACTCTCTGTCGTACTGACAATACCGACTGGCTTATTCAGAGCGATTAACACTAAATCTTCTTCATTACGCGGCTCAATTAATTGCCCATTAACTTTTACCACATCACCAGAAAAAACTTGGTCGCCTATTCCTGCACGCTTACCATTAATAAATACATTACCCTGCTCAATATAACGGTCAGCTTCACGTCTTGAGCAAATACCACTTTCACTAATATATTTGTTTAAACGTGTAGAAGAACGAGTGTCCATAATTTCCCTCAATCTTTAATTCTTCCCCCTGTCCGTCATGATATATTTCGATAACGTAAGGGCGATATTTATTCTTAAAGTATCAATCTAAATAATATTAAAAAGCCGTAACATAATGGTTTTGTTACGGCTTTATGCATTTAATACGGTCAACTAAACCTACATTAGTGCCTTATTAACTAACGTTTTTTCAAATGCTGCATTAAACGCTTACGCTTACGTAACTGAGTTGGCGTTAGCTTATTTTTCTTATCTGCATATGGGTTTTCACCCTCTTTAAACAGAATTCGAATTGGCGTTCCCATCACTTGTAATGAACGACGGAAGTAATTCATCAAATAACGTTTGTAGCTGTCTGGTAAATCAGAGACTTGGTTACCATGGATCACAACAATCGGTGGGTTATGCCCCCCAGCATGGGCATATTTCATTTTAACACGACGACCACGAATAAGCGGCGGTTGGTGCTCATCTTCTGCCATCTTCATGATGCGCGTTAATAATGCCGTTCCCACTCGACGAGTTGCAGATTCATAAGCTTCTTGCACTGATTCAAATAGGTTACCCACGCCACTGCCATGCAATGCAGAAATAAAGTGAATTCGTGCGAAATCAACAAAACCAAGACGCAGTTCAAGCATATCCTTCACATGCTCGCGGTCCTCGGGCTTCATACCATCCCATTTATTAACCGCAATAACTAATGAACGACCTGCATTGAGGATAAAACCAAGTAAAGATAAATCTTGGTCTGAGATACCTTCCCGTGCATCGATAACTAATAATACGACGTTCGCATCTTCAATCGCTTGTAATGTTTTAATTACAGAGAATTTTTCGACTGTTTCAGTAACTTTACCGCGTTTACGCACACCAGCCGTGTCAATTAGAATATATTCACGCTCATCGCGTTCCATTGGAATATAAATGCTGTCACGGGTTGTGCCTGGCATATCAAACACAACAACCCTTTCTTCACCCAATATACGGTTGGTTAATGTCGATTTACCGACATTCGGACGACCAACGATGGCTAATTTAATCGGTAATGTTGTTGGGTCGAAGTCATCTTCTTCGTCTTCATCAAGCTCACCTTGAGCTTCTAACTCTGCCCAATATGCCGCATTTTCTTCTTCTTCGGTCAGCTCGACTTCTTCTTCATCTTCAGCAACAAAAGGTTTTAACGATTGTTCTATTAACTGAGTGACACCGCGGCCATGTGATGCAGCGATAGGATGAATTTCCCCTAAACCAAGAGAGTAAAAATCCCCGATTGCTGTTGTGACATCAATACCATCTGTTTTGTTTGCCACTAAATAAGTTTTTTTCTTGCGGCTACGAAGATGTTTGGCAATGCCTTCATCCGCAGGCATTAGCCCTGCTCTTGCATCGACCATAAACAGAACAATATCTGCCTCTTCAATTGCTTGCAAGGACTGTGCGGCCATGTGCGTTTCTACACCTTCCTCAGTCCCATCGATACCACCCGTGTCGATAATAATGAATTCGTGACCTTCAACTTCTGCACGACCATATTTGCGATCACGAGTCAGACCGGGAAAGTCCGCTACTAATGCGTCACGGGTACGGGTTAAACGGTTAAATAACGTGGATTTTCCTACGTTTGGACGCCCTACCAGCGCTACGACGGGTATCATTCTTAGATGCCTCACAACTTTTATTAACTAAAGGAATTCTGAGGCTTTAACTCAGAAAACAAAAAACGAAACGGCTCCTGTGTTCAGGAACCGTTGATTTTATCGATAAATTGGCGGTTTGTCAGAAAATTAACGTGTTAACAGGTAAACTGTTCCGTTTTTTGTCTGAACCATTAGTTTATCACTTGCAACCACTGGGCGACTGTGAATACCAGAGCTGTTTAGTTTGTTTTGTGCAACAAACCCACCCGTACTCATGTCTAACCAATGCAGATAACCCTCTTTGTCACCGACAACAAGATAGCCATTATACATTTCTGGTGCAGATAACCCGCGGTTTAGTAAGTCTTCCTGTGTCCACAGTGTCACACCATCGCTTTTACGAACAGACAATACGCGGTCACTTTGGTCAACGAGGTACAGGTTTTCACCTGACATTACCATATCATTGATTGAGCCCAGTTCACGTTTCCATAGGATTTGACCTGAACGCATATCCAGTGCTGCCAATGTGCCATTATAAGCAATCGCATACACTTTGCCGTCATCAATAATTGGTGTCATATCGACATCGTTTAAGCGGCCGATTTCTGTCGAACTGGTCACTTGCGAAATGCGTTGCTGCCAAATTAATTGGCCTTGAGACAATAACACTGCACTGACACGACCGTTATCCCCCCCCACAATCGCAGCACCAAAGGCAACTGCTGGAGCAGATTCACCACGTAATGACAACGATGGGGTATCCATGTTAACAGTCCACTTGATTTCCCCGCTATTGACGTCTAAAGCTTGCAGTTGACCATTACTGGTATGAATAACAACAAGGTCATTACTCACTACAGGTTTAGAAAGGGCTTCACCTGCAACTTCGACATCCCAAGCGACTTGACCATCTTCTTTGTTAAGAGCGATAACTGTTCCACGCTCAGTACCCACAAAGATTTTGTCGCCATCAACGGTTAAACCACCGGATAATAATGCAGATAAATTAGCAGAAAGAAAACCCGTTCGTTTAGATAAATCTACCGACCATAATTCTTTACCACTGTCGAGTTCAAAGGCTTTAACTAAACCTTTTCGGTCTGCTGCATAAACGGCTGAGCCATCCCAAACCGGTGATAATTCAGAATAAAATTGTCCAACACCATTTCCAACAGATTTATCCCAAACAATTGATGGGGTGAATTGATTTTCAACCTGTGGAAGTGGCGCCATAATAATAGAATCAGTTTCGCTGGAACAACCGGCAAGTAAAGCTGAAGCGACTAGGCCAACTAAAAGTGTTTTGCGCAACTGCATGTTTGTCGTTTCCTTTCTTCTTATGAATTAGATACGTTGTTCAACTTCAGAGTCAAAATACCTCTAATAGATTGAGAGCCTTCACTTTCTAACCCCTGAGTGTAAGCGGCTTTTGCGCCTGCTTTATCACCCTTGTGGAGTAAGGCATCGCCACGGACATCCTGTGCCGTTGCTTGCCATGACTTACTTTTAATATTTGCCACTGACGCTATCGCACCATCAGCATTACCTTGAGCCAATTGTACTCGTGCTAAACGCAAGTTAATTAAATCTTGCATATCCACAGTTTTTGCTTTGGCTAATGCATTGGTCAATGCAGTTTGTGCGTTAGCTAAATCACCTTTATCCACTGCAATTTGCGCAAGCTCTAAACCCATCATCGCACTGTATACATCGTCAGTTTCAGCCGCAAATTTTTGCGCCGCAGCAATAGCCTGATCTGAACCCGAACGTAATTGGGCGTTTACTGTTTCAAATTTTTGTGCACTTTCTTGCAGTACATTGGTTTTATGGGACTGCCAGTAGTTCCAACCAAATACACCGCCAACGCCAATGACGAGACCAATAACTAATGCCACGCCATTATTCGCAAAAAAGCGCTTAATCGCATCGACTTGATCATTTTCGTTTGTATAGACTTCCACTTGTCTCTCCTTAACCTAATAATTCGGCGATGCGTGACGCCATAAGTTGCTGCGAAATAGTTTCTTGTACGCCAGTACGTAAGTCTTTCACTGTGACTTGGTTATTTTTAATTTCATCTTCCCCCAAGATCAGTGCAATTTTAGCGCCTTGTTTGTCCGCTCTTGCTAACTGTTTCTTGAAGTTACCACCACCGTGGTTAGTCATTAACCGTAGTGTTGGTAGTGCATCACGGACTTTTTCAGCCACTAATATCGCTGCTTGTTGGCTATTTTCGCCAAAAGAAGCGAGATAAACGTCAGCGACTGAAGCATCCGCAGTAAATTCAGGGTTCACTTCTTGGACTAATAACACCATGCGTTCCATACCCATGGCAAAACCAACCGCAGGTGTTGCACGACCGCCTAATTGTTCAACTAGGCCATCATAACGGCCACCCGCACAAACAGTGCCTTGTGAACCCAGCGCCGTGGTTACCCACTCAAAAACAGTGCGGTTATAGTAGTCAAGACCACGAACTAAACGTTGATTTACGCGGTATTGAACCCCAGCAGCTTCTAACAACTTGCATAAGCCATCAAAGTGCTCACGTGATTCGACATCAAGGTAATCAAACAGTTCAGGTGCATCATTCAATAAAGCCTGAATTTCTTGATTTTTTGAGTCCAAAACACGTAAAGGATTTGTGTACATCCGGCGTTTGCAGTCTTCATCCAGCTTATCTTTATGCTGTTCTAAGAAAGCAACTAAAGCCTCACGGTAATTAGCTCGCGCTTCTAATGAACCAATCGAGTTCAGCTCTAATGTTACATGCTCACTAATTCCTAACGCTTTCCACCAGCGCGCTGTCATTAAAATAACTTCAGCATCGATATCAGGGCCTGCAAGACCAAAAACTTCAGCCCCTAACTGGTGAAATTGACGATAACGACCTTTTTGTGGGCGCTCATAACGGAACATTGGGCCTAAATACCACAAACGCTGTTCCTGATTGTACAGCAAACCATGCTCAATACCTGCACGTACACAACCTGCGGTATTTTCAGGGCGTAATGTCAGACTTTCATCGTTACGGTCATTGAAAGTGTACATTTCTTTTTCAACGACATCCGTCACTTCACCTATCGCTCTGCGAAATAGCGGGGTCTGCTCTACAATCGGGGTACGAATTTCACTAAAACCATAACCCTGTAAAATATTTTTTAATGTTGCCTCGATTTTCTGCCATACACGCGTGTCAGCTGGCAAGTAATCATTCATGCCGCGAATGGCTTGGATATTTTTTCCCACTTTATTTCTCTATTTTCAGAATTACATTAGTTTGATTATAAGAGCGAAATATCATCTGGTTCAATCAACAAACACCAATTACTGATACTAATCGGGATTTATCTGTTAATTTGTACGGTGAGCGACCGATTTTAGAAAAAAATGCGGATAATTGATATAGTGTTTGTTCTAAATACGCCAAACGACTCTATGAGTCGCTTGGCATTAGAATACACAAAATTAATCTTTTAAGTTGACTTCAATCCGCTTGCTTTCATCCATCATCGCTGCTTTTGCTCGAATTTTAGCCTCTAATTGGTCGATGATGTTGTCATTATCAAAGCGCTCTTTTTGACGTTTACCGTCTTCATAGAAACCACTCTTGGTTTTTGCGCCTGCAACACCTAGCGTAGAAACTTCCGCTTCACCGGGGCCGTTGACCACACAACCAATAATCGACACATCCATTGGCGTAATGATATCTTCTAAGCGCTGTTCTAACTCATTCACCGTGCCTATCACATCAAATTCTTGCCGTGAGCAGGTTGGACAAGCAATAAAATTAATGCCACGCGAACGAATACGCAGTGATTTTAAAATATCAAAACCGACTTTAACTTCTTCAACAGGGTCTGCAGCCAAAGAAATACGCAGAGTATCACCGATGCCTTCAGACAGTAACATCCCTAAGCCAATCGCCGATTTTACGGAGCCTGCACGTGCGCCACCCGCCTCGGTAATACCTAAATGCAGAGGTTGATCAATTTTATTTGCTAATAAACGGTAAGAGCCGACAGCTAAAAATACATCAGAAGCTTTTACACTGACTTTGAATTGGTCGAAATTCAGCCTATCTAAGATGTCCACATGGCGCATTGCCGACTCAACTAAGGCTTCAGGTGTTGGTTCTCCGTACTTCTCTTGAATGTCTTTTTCAAGGGAACCGCCATTGACCCCAATACGAATAGGAATATTGTAATGGCGTGCGCAATCAACAACTTGGCGAATTCTTTCTTCACTACCAATATTACCTGGGTTAATACGCAAGCAATCAACACCGTACTCTGCGACTTTTAATGCAATACGATAGTCAAAATGGATATCAGCCACCAGTGGAACGCTAACTTGCTGTTTAATCAATTTAAATGCTTCAGCAGCATCCATGGTAGGAACAGAAACACGCACGATATCAACACCCACGCGCTCAAGGGATTTTATTTGGCGAACTGTGGCTTCGACATCAGTTGTACGAGTATTGGTCATTGACTGGACAGCGATAGGAGCACCATCGCCTACGGGTACGCTACCTACATTAATACGGGTGGATTTACGTCTTTTTATCGGTGATTCATTATGCATTTTGGTTTAATTCTCCGAACGTCCATGTGCTCTTTGTTACCGTGGTACTTTTTGTGCCTATAGTACTCTTTGTTACCGTGGTATAGTTTTAACGATTATTTTTATACGCTCAACTATACACAAGAAAGCAAACCATAGCCTATCAAAAAAGATGTTTTCGGATATAGTTTGCTTCTTTTTGCCTATTTGTTTTTAGGCTTCAGGTAACTTCAATTTTGCTGGACGTTTCGCTTTAATAAAACGGCTTAAATCAACAGCGTTACCTTGGAACTGTACCGTCACATTCGCCGGCGCACCAATGTTCAGACGATAAGGTTGCGGACCATCAAGTTCCAGCTTATCCCCATTATTTTTGGTACCACTGAATAAAATTTTATTATTCGCATCACGAATTTCTAACCAACACTGCCCGGTAAAATTCAAGACCAGAGCTTGGCTACTCACTGCAACAGGTTCAGTCGTTTCTGTATTTTGTGTTCTATCTAATGCAACTGAAGATTGTGGTGCATTCGGTAATGGAATTGTTCTAACTGGCTCTGTAACAGAGTCAGTCGCTAATACGGGCTCTTGAGTTTGTAATTCAAGAGTATTTTCCTGTGCAACAGGCGCCGTATCAGTTGAGACTATCTCTGTTGAACTTGGTAATTCAACGGGTGTTGTGTTGTTATCTTGTTGGGACAAAATCAAATCATTTTGATTTGCCATTGAAACTAGCTCATCTTTTTGGGCGTTATGATCTTGCCACCACCATACACCAACCATTGCAATGAGGACGATCACAATCAACCAAGTCAGTTTCATTAACCAACCTTCGCGCTTTTTACGCTTTTTCCCTAAAGAATAGCTTTGCATAGGAGAAACTTTGGCTAATGTGACGGGCTCTTCCGTTTTCATATACGTTTTTAATTCGCTTTCTGGTATACCTACCATGCGTGCATAAAGGCGAATATAACCACGTAAAAACGTCGGTTCTACACCAGCGGGAGCAATATCTTGTTCTATCTCTTTTACCGTACTGATTTTAAGGCATAATCGCTCTGCAACAACATCTTGGGTTAGCCCCATGCGCTCACGTGCTTGCGTCAATAATTGTCCTACTGTCGTCGTAGTCTGTTCGGTATTATTTTCGATAGTCATTTGCTGGCAACACTATTTCCAAGTTAAAAATATATAAAGCAAGCATTGAGCAGCTTTACTCGTCAATAATTTATCATCATGTTGAAACAACAATTAAATTTTTCTTATTGCTTCTACTATTGTAGGTGAACAAAGGCGTTTTGCCTAACTCTAAAACGCCCTAAACCATAACTTAATTCACTGATTCAAACATATTTATAAATCAGACTGTTTTTACCTTGATAGGTTCCCCTGCTAAGCGTTTTTTCAACGTTCGTTTTGTTCTGTCGATCACATCGCCAGCAAGTTGCCCACAAGCTGCATCTATATCATCACCGCGTGTTTTGCGTACTATCGTAGTAAAACCATATCCCATCAATACTTTACAAAAGCGGTCAATACGACTATTCGAACTTCTACCGTATGGCGCTCCAGGGAACGGGTTCCATGGAATTAAGTTGATTTTGCTCGGTGTATTTTTTAAACATTCCGCTAATTGATGAGCTTGTTCAACACTATCGTTCACGTGATCTAACATCACATACTCAACGGTTACTCGTCCTGCATTGGCATTCGATTTCGTTAAATAACGATTCACACTGTTGAGGAAGGTTTCAATATTGTATTTTTTATTAATTGGAACGATATCATCGCGGATATCATCTGTTGGCGCATGCAATGAAATCGCTAACGCGACATCAATCATATCCCCTAATTTGTCCAGTGCAGGTACAACACCGGAAGTGGAAATCGTGACACGGCGCTTAGATAAACCAAAACCGAAGTCATCTAACATAATTTCCATCGCAGGGACGACATTATTCAAATTCAGTAATGGTTCGCCCATTCCCATCATTACAACGTTGGTAATTGGACGGCGTCCACTGGATTTCAGTGAACCAATAATTTTTGCAGCTCGCCAAACCTGACCAATGATTTCCGAAACACGTAAGTTACGGTTGAAGCCTTGTTGCGCCGTGGAACAGAATTTACACTCCAGCGCACAACCAACCTGTGAAGAGACACACAATGTTGCACGATCTGCTTCTGGGATATATACAGTTTCAACCAGTTGGTCACCCACTTTGATAGCCCACTTAATGGTACCATCTGATGAGCGCTGTTCGTCAGCGACTTCCGGTGCACGGATTTCCGCGACTTCTTTTAGTTTTGCTCTAAGAACTTTATTAATATCGGTCATTTGGTCAAAATCATCATAGCAATAATGATAGATCCATTTCATGACCTGATCCGCACGGAACGGTTTTTCACCCATTTGGGCAAAGAACTCACGCATTTGCTTGCGGTTTAAATCAAGTAAATTGGTTTTTTGATTCGTTTTTTCTGGCGTGACAGAAATAGCAGAAGAAGTTGCACATTGTGCATCTGTCGTCATATCAGACATGGTGTATTGCCTCGTTGTTACACTTTCGGCAGTGCTAGTAATGAGTATAGCACGACGTAATTTTTGCAGTCTTAAAAATATAATCGCCCCGCTAATCATAGCAGGGCGTCGCATTGTACAAACTTTATAACAATAATGCTAATGCATTAGTTAAAGAAGTCTTAGCGTGGGCAGATTTCATCAGCAGTGAAGAAATACGCGATTTCACGAGCAGCAGATTCTTCAGAGTCTGAACCGTGAGTTGCGTTTTCAGTGAAGCTGTCTGCGTAGTCTGCACGTAAAGTACCTGCTAACGCGTTATCTGGGTTAGTTGCGCCCATCAGGTCACGATGACGTTGGATTGCATTTTCACCTTCTAACACTTGCAGCATGATAGGGCCTGAAGTCATGAATTCAACCAGACCTTCAAAGAAAGGACGGCCTTTGTGTTCAGCGTAGAAGCCTTCAGCTTGCTCACGAGTTAAATGCATCATTTTAGCAGCGATGATTGTGAAACCCGCGCTTTCAAAACGGTTGTAAATTGCACCAATAACGTTTTTCTTCACAGCGTTTGGTTTAATAATAGAAAATGTACGTTGAACAGTCATAAATAACCTCTTAGCGATTCATTAGGCCTTTATTCTTTATTCTTCCCTGTAACTTAGGATGCAAGAACTTAAAATAGGCATGTTGTAGTTTTTTATATTATTTCTAATTCTATTGTTAGGCTTTTAAACTTCAAAAGCAACCATGTCTAGGAAAAAGAAAAATAAGGCGATGATTATAGGGGCTCTGATTACAATTTCCTACAGTCACAACAACATTTTGTTAAACTTTTTATAGCAAAAAACACTATTTTTTCGGGTAAGTCACGTTTTTCATCTATTACTTCACTCTAAAACTCATTGCCGTCACTTGGCCGCTTAAATCCAATACTGAAATTTGGTAGTTTCCACTTTTATCGAGTGTCAGCAAAATAGAACCATTTTGCTCTGTTGTGTTCACCTGTTCTCCATTTAAGAACCACCATTTCTGCCCCTGCCCACCCTGTGTGACTAAACGCAAATCTAAACTGGTTTTTCCTGGCAAGCGCTGTAATACTTCACCATCACGTATACCGGAAATCAATAATGGCGGCGTTTCTAACTTCAATGGAGGGCAAGCTAAATCTGCTTTAGGTAATCGATTTTCCCGTTTTTCACTACTCGGTAACCATGACTCCACCGTGATCGGCCATAAATGTACCTCTTTTTCCTGTGCATTCGGGCAATCTGCCGCCACTTGTAGCCCTTTGTTATTTACCCAGATTTTTTGTCTTAACCCTAAGAGTGACTCTTGGTCTCGTGCCATTAAAGTGGGTGGGATCGTATTATCCAAGATCCAACTTAGGCGCCTTTGGCGGCAATTATTATCATCTTTCAGTAATGCCGTTCCTCCCGGCCAGCAAATCACTGCTTGGCTAACACTGGCAGGCTTCACATCTTTCGGTAACGGTTCATGAGATAGGTAAATTTTGCTCAGTAACATTCCATTGATTTGATTCATAATCGGGATAGCAGTGGCAAAGCCTAGCTGCCCTGCAACAGGCGTTGCATCCGGTCGTCCGACCCAAACGCCGATGGTATAACGCGGATTAACACCAATCGCCCATGCATCTCGATAACCATAACTGGTTCCCGTTTTCCATGCTAAATTAAGTTGCCCTGATAAATTAGCCTCAGGAACAGGGCGTGCTTCCCCGCCCATAATACGGCGCACTATCCACGCGGCTCCCGGTGACATCAGCGCTCTATCGCGAATTTCATCGGTTGGTTTAAAACGTAGCGGCGACACATAACCTTTTCTCGCAAATGCGCTGTAAGCGGAAACCAAATCTTCCATCCGTGTGGCTGTGCCGCCTAAAATCAGCGACAAGTTTGGTTCACTCCCTAACGGAAAGCGCAGCTCAGTCCCAACATTACGCAGTTGAGCCGTAAATCGTTTACTACCATACACATCTAATAACTGAACTACGGGTAAATTTAATGAACGAACGAGTGCATCACTAACACTCACTGGCCCATTAAAACCACTGTCAAAGTTCCCCGGACGGTAATCATTAAAGCGCCTCGGTACATCTTGTAATAACGACTCCGCATGGATGAGCCCGTCATCCATCGCTAATGCATATAAAAAAGGTTTTAACGTTGAGCCTGGAGAGCGCCAAGCGCTAATCATGTCCACATGACCAAAACGGCTATCATCTTGGAAATCAATTGAGCCAATATAAGCTTTTACTGCCATATCCGTATGATCAACCACCAAAATCCCCAGTGAAGTTTGTTTTGGTAGTTGGTTTTTCCAATTCATTGCCATGTCTTCCAGTTGCCTTTGCAAACTGGCGTCGATAGTGGTTTCAATGATGGGGTCTTGCGTATTTTTAGTCACACGCCTTGCAAGCAAAGGAGCAGAATGCGGATTCTTCCGCGGTGCTAGCCAAATTTGTTCTTGTTTAATATCGGCAACTTTTTCAGGGCTCCAAACTTGGTATTCCTCTAACCTGTCTAACACCTTATCACGAGCGGCTTGTGCCCTTTGTGGATAACGGTCTGGCCTTAAACGGCTAGGAGCTTGAGGTAGAACAGCAAAGAGAGCCGCTTCACTCGCCGTCAATTTTGCTGGTGACTTATTCAAATATACCCAGCTAGCGGCTCCAATACCTTCAATGGTTCCACCATACGGAGCGCGGTTTAAATACATTTCTAAAATTTCATCTTTTGAGTAGTGATACTCAAGCTGAGCCGTACGCCAAAGCTGTTTCAGCTTACCGCCCAATGTTCTTTCATGGGGATCAATTAACCGTGCAACTTGCATCGAAATGGTACTACCGCCCGACACAATACGCCCTGAACTCACAAACTGCCCCGCGGCCCTAACTAGCGAAAACGGGTTTACCCCCGGATGGCGATAAAAATGGCGGTCTTCATACGTTAATAACGCTTCAATAAAATCAGGAGAAACCTCATCGAGTGTAACCGGAAAGCGCCAAATACCTTCTTTGTCTGCAAAGCGCCACAATGGTGTGCCATCCGCAGCAACCACAGTTCGAGCCATTTCAATTTGCTTAATCGGCAACGGCCATATTTTATCAGCCGCTAGAAAAGCCAGTGGCAAAATAATGACCAACAGAACCAGTGCAATGCCTGTGCGGCGTAACCATTTTTTCATTGATGGGAGTACCGAAAATAAATTAAAAGAGCCCTTATACTTTATATATCAATATATAAGGGCTCAGTTTAGCGGTGATTAACGAACGATTTCTAATTGGCCATCAGAATAGCCCGTCGCGCGCCAATCAGGGACATACATTGATTCAACTTGTGGTACTGGAATGCTATATACACCCGGTGTCACTGCACGTGCTAAGTAGACTAATGTCGTTGGGCGATACTGCTGAACTTCAACGGCAGCCACAAAACGGTCATCACGGTATTCCATATGGCGAATTTGTGATTGCTGCATATCATCAATCAGTTCTTGCAGGTTCGGCGCAGACTCACTCAAATTAGCGCTACTGTTCGCTAAATTTTGGTTTTCCAGTTCTAAGCCCGCTGGTAGTAAGTCAACCACTAGCGCATCTGGTACGCTTTGGGATGCTTGAACTTCCAATTTAACCACCACCATTTCACCGCTTCTTAGCCTATCTAACGAAATGCGGTTACCTTTCATATCATAGTAACTACGAGTGATACCCAGCACATTCGAACTTGGCTTCGGCGAATGTTGTGGATAACCCACCACGTTTAGGCGTGTGTATAGCGTATTGGTTCCCGTGTTTTCGATGCTATAACCTGTTTCTAATTGTGCTTTACTCAAGAACTCACTCACGGGTTTATCTGAAACCATCGGAGGTTCTTGGCCATTGATCGTTGCTTTCCACGGCGCTTCACTTTCATTTAAGTAGAAACGACCCGCTAAATACAACGCATTGCTCTCTTGTGTTGAGAAATAACGTTGGGAAGTCAAGTTATTAGACAAAGTTTGCAGTTTTTGGTCACGGGATTTTGGCATTAAATTATATTCATTTAATAGCGCAACAATCATCGCGTCATCACGGATCACCGAACCGTAATCCCCTACATAGCTGTAGCGGTTACGTTGTTTTTTCAGTCCGTCAATCACCGCGCTCTCACCACGTGATTTATCCCCCATCAAGTTCAATGCAACACCAAGCTGAACGAGCGGTAAACCACTAGCGGCATGATCTCTTTGGTTATAAAGTTGACGTAATGCACCTAGAGGTGCTTTTTGCTGTGACGCCAACACTAAGCCAGCGTAGGCTTGAGTTGCGAAACGCGCACCTGCCTGATTTTCCGTATAAGGATAATTGATTTGGTTGCCATCTTGTAAATAGCTCAATAAGCGCGTGTTCGCGTTACTGATAGCTTCTTGGGGAACCGTAAACCCACGCTGATTCGCTTTATTCAAGAAATCCGCCGCATATGCAGTTAACCAATACTCTTCGCGGCCGTTTCTATCCCATAACGAGAAACCGCCATCATTACGTTGCATACTTAACAAATGCGGAATACCAATTTCAATCGCTTTATGGCGATCTGCATCTGTTTGCGTTTTAATCCCTATCTTATTTAACTCAGCTTGAGTTGAGAATAATGATGGATATAACCCACTGATAGTTTGCTCTAAACAGCCGTATGGGTAAGCAAATAGCTCTCTAATATAACGGGAAACATCTAACGGTGGGCGGCTGGTTAATAGTACTTGCCCTTCTAGGGTATCGGGTTGTAACCCGGCAATTTGGTTAGTCGGCAACGCCCATGAGGTGCCTGGCTCAATAGCCGTTGCAAAAGAAACAGTTTCTGCTGGTTGTGCCGGACGAACCCCGACTTTCCAACTATTACTGTAATCTTTATTGGCTTCGCCTTGAATTTTCACACCATTAATAGTCATTGACACTTCACCTTCACCGAAGCCGTAGTCTGCTCTGACAGGTAGATTAATCGTGGTACGTTTGCCTTTTGGTAACTCCAACTCACGGCTGCTGACACCATCAAGTTTCACCATTCCTGATGCCTTGAAATTGACGGTCACATTTTGTGTATTATCCGTCATATTGGTCAAATCAAGCGCAAAGTAAGACTTATCACCACCAGCCATAAAACGTGGCATCGACATTTGTGTCACTAATGGTGCCGCGACAATCACTTTGCTATCCGCATGGCCGAACTCTTTTTCATTCCATGCTTGGGCCATCACACGTAATTCCCCGTTAAAATCAGGGATAGCGAGGCTAATTTCACCTTCGCCGTCTTTATTTAATGTGACAGGCTTGGCTTGCTCCGCAATAATTTGCACTTCAGTGAGTGGCTTCATACCACCACGCTCTAATGCGGCATCCTCGCTGTCACCACCAAAGCGCAAGTTAGCAACCTTACCTTGTCCTTCAATTAAATGACCATAAACGTCATATTGGTCAACGCTATAACGCTTACGGCCAAAAAAGGCATCATACGGGTCTGGGGTTTTGAAATCTGTGATATTCAATACGCCAGTGTCAACCGCAGATAACAACACATTCACTTTTTCAGGTAACGGTTTGCCATCTTGTGCTGTCGCTTTAATTTTTACCGTTAAGTCTTGGTTTGGACGCATTTTATCTGGCGCGGAGAGTGCTAAAGCAATCTTACGGTTTTCATCTGCGATTGGTAAATGCAACACACCCACCGCACGTTTTACCGTTGCTTCTTTAGAATCGTCTCCTGGGCGCACCACAACTGCTGAGACGTACAAGTCATGACGAGCCCACTCTTTATTGACTGGGATTTCAACGTCTAAGCCTTTTTCTGGCACATCAATTTCTTCCCACCACAATGGACCGTTGCTCGATTCGAGCAATATATACCCTTTACCGGCTTTAGGAGATTCAATGCGAACTTTAGCTTTTTCACCCGGTAAGTACGCAGGCTTATTCAGGCTGAGTTTCACTTGGTCAGGACGAACAGAGCCACTTCCCCCTGTGTTATCTTGCCATGAATACCCTGCCCAAAACTGGACGCTCGACACTAGCTGATTTTCTGGGTTAACAACTTCTAGGCGGAATGCCCCCCAATCCACAGGAAAAGACACTTTCGCCGTTCCGTCTTTGGCAATCGCAATATTTTCATTCGCCATAACGAGGTCTTTTTGGTCATAATTTGAAGACCAACCACCACTTTCAGACCAACTCCAGTAATAATCACGACGTTCATACACTAAACGCACGGTTAAATTTTCTGCTGCCAGTTTATTACCTGCGGCATCTGCCATGACTAATTCAAATTCTGCGAGTGAATTTTCATCCACATTGTGACGTTTTACATAACGATCAGTGCGGTAATCATAAATTTCTTTTTTCGCAAATAATGGGCGAATACCCACCAGTTTTTCCGCAGGCCAAATGGCTTGCTCGGCACGGCGCGTCACAGGACGTCCGCCAGCCTCAAGCAAACTTGCTTGTAAAACAGCCGAAATAGGTGAACGTGTTGAACTCCAATTGCTATTTGGAATTGAAATCACAGTTTCACCATTACTGTCCAGCGTCAAGTCAAACTCGTCCAACTTACGTGGTAAACCTTCTTCATTGACAGCACCAAATTCAAAACCAGGTAATTTTGCGACCGCTTCCCGAGCTGCTTTTAAGACAATTTGCCCTTGTAGCTGGTTATCAGCCGCTGGCGCACCGTATAAATAACGACCTTGAATATCAAAATCGACAGATTGAGTTGTTAAACGAGGGACATCGCTGCCCTCAATTTCCAGAGCCATACGTTCTGGCATAAAATCTTCAACATTAAATTTGTAGTAACGCAGTGGTGAACCATCACCTAAATCAAAGCGAAGCGACCAACCGCCTGTTTCTGCATTTTTAGGAATTTCAAATTGATATTGATATAAGCCATTTTGGTTTTCTTCTGGCTGCCAAACAAAACTGCGAACCACTTGCCCATCAGTTTTTAATACATCAACTTTAACTGGCTGAGTTTTGACTGGGTTACCATCGCCATCACGCAATAGACCATTTACTAGCAATAATTCACCTGGGCGATATAAATCGCGAGGACCGAAGGTGAAAAATTGTTTTGCGTAGCCTTCTGGCCCTGAAATATCGAATTCAGATAAATCAAGCGCTGGCTGAGTGAGGTCAATCATACTGGTTTGCCCTTCATGGGTTGCCAGCAATAATTTTCCACCCGCTAATTTATCTAGCTGAGCATGGCCATCGCCATCTGTCGTACCTTTTGTTACTAACTGGCCTTTTTCATCCAAAATACGCAGCTCAACGCCTTTAATTGCAGAGCCTTTCGCTAAGGATTGAGTGAAAATATCGACACGGTCTTGGTAACTGTGTAGTGATACACCAATATCACTCAATGTGAAGACAGTTGCAGGGAATTGATAACTATAGCTGCCTGCTTTTTGCATGATGGCCAAATACACGCCATCTTGCTGTAACTCTTTGACATCTTTCAACGGCAGTAAAATGGTTTGGCGGGTATTTTTATCTGGATTTAAGTCAAAGCGGCCGGTATAAGCCAGCTCCACTTTGTCGAGAAACTCTTCGGAATACCAATACTCATAATTACTACGATACTGCCACTGTGCTAAAAATTGTGGTAATTGCTTTTCATCCACACGGAAGAAATTGACGTCGACCTTATCAACGTTCAAGGCAATCACAGGTAAGCCTTGGGCAACCTTGCTAGGTAATAAAGAGCCTTTACTTGCAAAACCAACGGTTGGGATGATTTGTGCAGTGGTCAATTTTTTCTCAAAATTTTCGGTCGTCGTACGCTCATTAACCGCTTTAATACCCGGGTTAATGGTTAAGTTTAACTCTTTAGATGGCGGAAGATGGCGAAAACGGAGTTCCATTTGGTTATCAGACAGTTCCCAAGCGCCATCTAACTTACCCGCTTTAACATCAATGAGGTTAATGTACTGGCCAAAGTCTTGGTTTGCTTGTAGTGGAACCGAGAATGTCACCACCATGGCACTCGCACCATCAAGCTGTAATTCAGACGCATCCAAAATAGTTAAATCTTTCCCTGCATATTTTTTTATCATTTCTTCAGTGGAAAGTTTCGGTGCTGCTTTTTTCTGTTCTGCAACTGGCGCTGTTTTGGTTTGATTTTCTGGCGCTGTGGTTGAAACATTTGGCTCATTTTTGGTTGTTTCATCTGTATTATCACAACCAGCCAATGCCACTACCGATGCCAACGCAAGTGCTAAATAACGCTTTTTGGTTTTGAGACCCGCCAATGAAGCCCAACTTGATTGTTGTTTCATTACCGCCCGCCCTTTAATTAGTTAAAATTGATTCTGTTTTTTAAGGTTTTAACAGGAGATTAAAACCCTCTACATACTTAGAAATGTTTAAAAACACACACAGATAAATACTGCTGATATTATTTCAATTATCGAAACAATTTAACAGAATGTGATTAGAACACCTATCAGACAAAACGGAAAAAATGATGGGAGAGAAAAACAGAGAAATGAAATAATATTTTTTAAATAGTAAGCAGAATATATATTTAATAAATGAGCAATATGCATTTTATGAGTGAGAAAAAATATTTCCCTCACTCTATACATGGAATTATTAGGTGTTTTTTACTGGGATTGTGTCCCGCAAGAAGCTACCAAGACGACGCTGGTAAAAAGGCTGAACGTGTTGAGTAATAAAATGGCTAACACCTTGTTCATTTTCATTCACCACACAAAAATCAATAGACTCGTCATCAGCTAAAAACTCACAAGCAAGCGTCCCAGCCCCATGGATAATTGAATCAATATTTTCTGCTCCTGTGGTAAACTCCAACGCTATCATTAAGATAGGCGCTTCTTTAGCAGAATCGCTCTCTGTTGCGGAGACCATGAAACCGCGTCTGACCACTTTGTGTTGTTTAAAAAATTCAGTAAGCGCGTCAACAATGGCTTGTGGCTGATCTTCTAACACACTTAATTTAAGTGATGAGCCTTTCGGCACTGTTAATTCAGTAAATTGGATCTCAGTTTCTTGGTTGGAACTGTTATTATTCGATTGCTGCGACATTGCCAATCCCCTGCTATTAAAAATAATCGCTTATTATACTCGCAAATACGTCAAGGTAAAAAAATAGGCACGAAAAGTCACCTTCCCGTGCCTGTTATCAATCAAACATTCGCTACTTTGATTTACTGATTAATAAGTTAGCTAATGTTCTTACACCTGTACCCGTTGCGCCTTCTGCCCATAAGCTAACTGCAGATTTACGGTAAGTCGCTGAGCAGTCAATATGCACCCAATTTTGACGATAATTTTCGACAAAATGCGATAAAAATGCCGCAGCGGTGCTTGCGCCTGCTGTGTGCGATGGTGCCGCAATATTGTTCAAATCCGCAAAACTAGACGGTAATTGCTGGCGATGGAACTCTGCCAGTGGTAAACGCCAGAACAGTTCAAACTCAGCGTCTGAAGCGTTCATTAAATCAGCAACTAACTTGTCATCGAAACTCAATACAGAATGGTAGTCATTACCCACGGCAGTTTTCGCTGCGCCCGTCAAGGTTGCTGCATCAATAATTAACGTTGGTTTTTCTTTGCTCGCATCAATCAGGCCATCGGCTAGGACTAAACGACCCTCAGCATCTGTATTCATTATTTCAACGGATTTACCATTGCGGTAACGAATAATATCACCCAATTTGAATGCATTGCCGCTAACCATATTGTCAGCAATGCACAGGAACATTTTCACACGTTTTTGTAAGCCACGTGAAATCGCCAATGCCAATGAACCTGCCAATGTTGCTGCACCGCCCATATCGGCTTTCATTGAATTCATTGAGGATGATGGTTTGATGCTATAGCCGCCTGAATCGAAAGTAATTCCTTTACCCACTAACGCAGCAAATACAGGGGCATTTGGGTTGGCTCCTGGGTTGTAATCCAACGCCAAAAATACAGGTGGACGACTTGAACCACGACCAACCGTATGAATACCGGTATAACCTTGTTCTAATAAATCATCACCTTTAATAATACGGTAGCTAATGTCTTGTGCGCCGACAGTGCAGAGTAAATCGATGGCGCGTTGTGCGAGTTGTTCTGGGCCTAACTCTTCTGCCGGTGCGTTAATCACATCACGTACCCAATCAATGGTACGAATACGGTTTTCTAACTCTTTACGATCCGCTTCTGGCAACACTGGCCATTCAATCGTTCTAGCCCCTTTTGGCGCACGAAAACCTTGCCAAAATGCCCAGCTTTTTTCTAAATCCCAGCCTTCGCCAGCCAAAGCAACATTACGGATCCCTTGGCCATCTAATTTACGGCCAGCGCTTTGTACTGCACATAATTTACCTGCATGTTTCAGGTGGATTGTCATCCCTTTATCGCTAGAGCTTAACAATGCGCCTTCGCCCCAACAAGGTGCAGCAGGCTCACAAGAAATCATTACTGGCATAATTTGTTTTGTCATCGTTTTTCTCACTTTGTCTATTTTTGCAGACAGTAAAAGCCCATTTATTCTGTCGGCAGATGGCATTACCTTAACTGATAAATACCAATAGGGATATCATTATAGTGCTGATATAAAATAAAAAACCGAGCACTATTTCTGGCAGTCACTCGGTTTTTAGGGGAAAACCCTACTTATTCGAATTCATCCAGCCAAACTAACAAAATCGCTTCTAGGATTTTCTCGTTCGATTTTTGCGGATCATCATCAAATTCTTCTAAATCGCAAATCCACTGGTGCATATCGGTAAAGCGCACCGTTTTTGGATCAACATCTGGAAATGCGTCATACAGTGCTTCACCGATTTCACGGCTATTTGACCATTTTAAACTCATCATTTTCTCTCATTATATGAACAACTATTTTTCGAATTATAGCCCTTTGAATCATACCAACGGATCTTTTTCAGTTATTCTTCATTATACTGTTTGTGAGAGGTAAATCGATAAGTGTTTCCAAACAAGCTAGTGTAATACCTTGCTCTTTTAATGCTGTAAACAAGCCGCTTGATGAAACATAAGGGAAACCCAACTTTTCTTTGATCTTTTGAATTCGTCTATTTTCACTGGCTTCTGAACAACCTTGAATATAACTGATTTCTTTTACCTTACAGTGCGAAAGTAGTAGGCGTATGGTTATCATCTCTTTTCGTGTAAAACGAATATGGCCAAAACGCATATATTTTTGAGGATTTAATAGTTCCGGTGCAACATTCTTTGTTTGCCCTAATAATTGCGCCTTTATAGGAATATTCGCTCTCATCGGTAAAGTAACATCAGGATTTTTTTTCCAAAGCTGGTGGGCATACTCAGAAATCATGGGACGATGCTTATAAATAGATAACATTTCAGATAATGTGAGCTGCTTATTTGAATTTACAGTAGTAATTTCAAATGTACTCCCATATCTATTACAAAAATCAACTTTAAATTTACTTTTTTTCGATTTAGCTAGAATCTTCATGAAAACTTCTGGGTAATTATTCCAATATTGGATGCTCGATTTTAATCTTTCTTCCACCAAAAGATCCAACCCACTGTTTAGACTTATTAATTGCCATTCATAATTATTAGATGCTATATGCATTGTTTTATTTTTTAAATCAACACAGAAATAGGTAACATCAACATCATGCCAATCAAAAATATTTATAAATTCATTTTTAAAATTACTACATACATCTTCAAAAACTTGGCTTTCAGCATTCATATCAATTCCTTAATAAAGTTTAACTTCCCGTTTTTGTCTCTATTTCAAAATCTTTAGATGGTTTTTTATAAATTAAAAATCGAAGTGCACCACACAGTGTTAAAAATAGCCCCACATAGGCTATATTAATATTAGCAAGATAAGTTGTAATCAAAGGTGAGACACCACCAAAAAACATTGCTGTAAAGTTAAAACCTAACGCAAGTGTAACAACCTTTCCTTTTGCCGCTTTAAACAACATAAAGGGGGTCGTTGCTAAAATCATTGCTGCATATATATTGATAATTAATTGAGAAATAATAGTTAATATTATAGATTGGCTGCTAATTAATAAAAACATAGGAATTGATAAAAACACCATTCCTATCACACCGAGGTTATATACCTTTTCCAAAATATTATATTTGTCGGTAAGCCAGCCACAAATTAACATAAAAGATAGAAGTAAAATTGACAATAACAGTGCCCATACAGTCCTATCTTCTATCATTTGCATTTTTTCAAGAAACATAGCTGTTGAAACATGCTGCACAAAGAAGAGCACATTTCCAGGTATGGTTAATAAAAAAACAAAAAACATATCCATATAACTAATAGGTACTGATTTTATTTTTTCACTTGAATTATTAGGCAATTTCATTCTAAACCAAAAGCTAATAGCAATATTAAGCACTCCTAAAAACAGGGGAACTCGCCATCCAATACTTTGCATCATCTCTGGTTCTAAAAAAAATTCCAAAGCAAATACAACTGTAAGTGAAATAATAATACCGAATGCTGTACTGCCATTGATTATGGCTGATAACCTTGAGTTTTCATTATTCTTAGAGTTATTAAAAAGGTAAGTAATTAATGATGGATATTCTCCTGCAAAACTAAATGATAGTGCCATTTGCAAAATTAAAATGGCAATAGGAGTGTAATTCCCTAATAAATTAATAGGTAATAATGCCATGCATAGTGTAGCTGTCCCTGTTATAAAACTTGTTAAAACCAATGCGGACTTTTTACCAACACTGTCGGCATACCTCCCTATAATATAAGCGCCAACAGGCCGAATAATAAAACGCAAAGCAAATATACCCCATACCATCTCTGTCGCTTGGTTATAGCCTAGCCGCTCTAATTCTGCGCTGAGATAACTCGATATTGCCGCAAAAACAGCAATATCATAATATTCAAGTGTATTACCAGCCACTGCGCCAAATCGATATTTCCATTTCATGATAAAATTCCTTTTTATCTCCAACTTTATTTAATTAGCATTTATATAATCATTAAATCATTATCTTTTAATCCAAAGGTAACTACTCAATATCGATATTATCTATAACATAAAAAATAAAGTGTACAAAGTGAAAATTTAATTATTAACTTTAAAACAGCAGATAAATAAAATAAGAACATTTCATAATATACAAATAATTAATTTATCAAAATTAAATAAAATATTAAGAGTTTAATTTAACTTTCAAAAAAACAAAAATAAATAATAAAAAAAAAAAAAAACCCCGCCTACAAAAGGACACCCCCCCCCCCATCCCGGGGAAAGGGGTGGTGCCTGGCGGGCGGGGCGGCCTGTTGCCCCCGCCCCTCCGGGCTGCCTGCCGTTTTTATTTGGCGGCGGCCTTCCGCAGTCCGAGGAGCCCGAGCAGTCCCGGGTGCGACGGTTGCGTCCGCTTGGCGGGCGGCAGGGAGATTTGCGATCCCATC
>OJKJ01000285.1_pt1 | contig 33124 bp, 28 predicted proteins | sample 1596491 | NCBI WGS metagenome assembly OJKJ01 (sample SAMEA4350160, study PRJEB24818) | metagenome | biome: human; feature: gut; material: faeces | place: Denmark | collected 2013-09 | reverse complement strand
CGCCTGCCGCCCGGCCCACCCCGCTCCCCGGCTCCCGCCCCACGCCGCTGCCCGGCTTTCGGCCCCCTTCCCCCCCTGCCTCCTGGCCGCCCTTCTCCCCTCCGGCTCTCCCGCAGTTCTCCCAGCCGTCTCCTCCTCCCGCTTCCAGGGAACGCGAAAATTCATCCAATTTCACCAGCAATTCCAATATACAGAGCTTTAAGAGCACCTGCCCGGCCTCATCATCCCGCCTGCGGCTGTACCCCTCGATTCGCTCCATCTGCCGGATCACCTGCTCCAGGGTGCCGCCGGACAGATGCAGTCTCACGCCGCCCTCCTCCCGGTCCTCAAAAAGCCGCGAAAACCGATAACCCAGAGCCGGTTCCAGGCCCAAAATCCAGTCCGGGTCAAACATCAGCACATACCGGCTGTAAGCCGCTCCCTCCGCGCCCTCGGTCTTGTGGTATTCCCGGTTGTTGATCAAAAACAAATCCCCCGGTCTGGTCTGATACATCCGGCTGCCGATTCGGATGGAAGCGCCCCCGCTCATAAACAGCAATAGCTCATACTCCTTGTGGATATGAAGCCCCTTCATTTTCCAACTTCTGGTACTGCCGCTGTAGTAGTAAAAGGAGTGGAATTCCTCATAAAATCCTTCCTGTCTCATCTCCCGCCGCCTTTCCTCCATTCCTCACAGAAGCCGTGTCTCCTGCAACAGCAGGATCGTCATCGCCTGACCATAGGTGATCGGGCAGCAGACAATCTCATTGTAAAAGTCCGAGTTCCAGCCGATGGGCGTGCCGTAGGAAACACCCTCCACTGTGCCGTCCTCCGAAATCTTCCCCAACACTCCGGGAATTCCCCGCCGGATCACCGGCTCAAATTCCTCCCGGTCCAGGTATCCCAGACGGACCCCCTTCATAATCCCAGCAAGGAACGCGGCGCTGGCCGACGTTTCCAGATAAGTGTGCGGGTTGTCGATCACGGTATGCCACAGCCCGGTCTCTGAATCCTGATACCCCTTCAGCGCCCGGGCCTGGCAGCCAAACACGCTGAGGAAATAGCGCCGCAGCGGATCCCCTGTGCCCATCTGCTCCAGATATTCCATGATCCCCATGGTATACCACCCGTTCCCACGCCCCCACAGTACCTTGCCGTAATTGTGGTTGCCCCGGAAATTCCAGCCGTGGCAGAACAGACCCGTCTCCCGGTTCAGCAGGAAACGGATGTGGTTTAAAATCTGATAATCCGCCTCCCGGACGAGCTCCTCCCGCCCCAGGATTTTCCCGGCCCGGGCCAGGAAAAACACCGCCATAAACAGGGTGTCGATCAGAATCTCACCGTCGTTTGGATCGCCGGTGATCATATGCTGGAAGCAGCCCTCCCCAGCGCGCAGCAGGCCCGTTTCATCCATCATCCACTGAACCCATTCCTCCATAAACCGCCGATACGTCTCCTTCCCCGTGATCTCGTACAGGTAGGTGAGCGTCAGCATGGGGGCCGTGGTATTCACATTCCGCTCCATTCCCCCCTCCGCGATCTTCCGGTCAAACCATGCGGTCAGAAACTCCAAAACCCGCGGATCCTTCTCCATCTGATAATTCCGGTACATCCCGTACAGGCCCACGCCCTGAGGCCACTCCCAGCAGTCCATGTCGATCAGGCTCACCGGAAATTTTTCCTCCACCCCGGTGTTCTTCATATCCATCATCCGGGCGTTCACCCGCTTTTCAGTCTCCCGGATCCATTCCCTATCCCAGGCATTCTCCATCATGTGGTTCATATCCTACCAGCCTTTCCCGTTTATCTCTCCCTTTATTCCCAAATGCGCCGCACTGTCCCGGCATTACCCGCCGGGTAATCGTACGGGCTGCTCCCGTTCACCGTAAACCCGTCCCTCGTCAGAACCATCCGTCCCAAACGCTGATCTATCACTTCGGCCTTCACTCCCGGTTCCCAATGAATCTCCATTCCGTCCAGGCTCTCATAAAAAGCTTCCAGCGAGGGGTATTCCCGGCAATTTCCAATCTTGACGATCCACAGATTGTCCCGCCCCGGGCTCTTAAACTCCCGGTACCGGCACGGCCCGCTCTCCTCCATTCTCAGTCCGTTGACCGCCCGGACGCCCACATAGCCGCCCTCCTTGCAGGCCGCCACCGTGTACTCCCCGCCGATATAGGAAGAAAATTCCATCAGCGGCGCGTAAGCATGGGTAAAATCCACCGGGTGCTCCGGGTCCAGACGGTACATCATAATCCCCAGGTTCCGGTACTGGGCCGCCAGCGGCAGCGTGCCGTTCCCCGCCCAGTAATTGGGCCTGCCGTTGCCGTAGGGCTGCACCTCCCCGGGATGGCTCACATACATCTGTGCCGTCATATCCAGGGTGGCCTGCATGATATGCTCCTGATATCCCGGCGTGAACGGCCGGAAATTCACCGCAGTGGAAAGCTGGGCGTACCGGTCCTTGTACAGGTACAGATTCACATGCCCTTTATAGCCCTGGGTTTTCCGGTACTCCAGCGCCTCCCCCTCCGCCGTCTCCAAAAATGCCTCGTTCTCCATCTGCGGCCGGTAATCCCCCAGCGCAAAGGAAATGTAGGCCAGGGCCGCCCGGTTCAGGTTCCCCCGGTTGTATGCAATGTACAATAATGCCGTGGTGCCCGCCGCGTAATTTCCCTTATTCTCCTTCTCGTAGCTTCTCCCGAAGGTGGTCATCACCGCCCCCCGGTGGGCCAGCAGCGCCAGATCCCGGAAAATTACATCCAACGCCTTTTCGGACGCCTGATGCCAGCGGCTTCCCTTCTCCGCCAGGTTGTGGAGGCCGCATAATCCCAGCACATCCACCGGTATGTAAGCGTTGCTGTTCCACTCCGTGATATACTCCCCGAAAAACGTGCCGAACCATTCCTCCAGCAGTGCTTCCGCCCGCTCCCGCTGGCAGCGCCCGGTGCGCCCGCTGCATGTAAATACCTCATTCGGGTACAGCGTCCCGGCGTAATACTGGCAGATATGGAACAGCAGCGCGTGGTTCTCGCTGAAAAACCACATCACGTCGTTGCCCGGCTCGTCGATCCAGTAGCGGAAATTCAGGATCACCCGCCGGACCTCCTCCCGCACTTCCGTTTCCAGCAGTTCTCCGAACCGCTTCACGATCTGCAGCACCACAATCAGATGAAAATCGCTGCAATCCTTGCGCGCGTCAATCCCCGCCAGCTCCTCCAGGATAATACCCCCGGCCCGCTTCCGGTCCCCGCCGGTGGCCAGGATCGCCGCAGCCTTGTATACATTATCCACCTCTGTATCCGCCAGGTATTGCAGGGCCCGCCGCTTTCTCCCCTCCAGGGTATCCGGCCCGCTCAAAAGCAGCTCCCGGTTAAAAATCTGCGTAGCGATTTTCCGCCTCACCCACACCTGTCCGGACCGGCAGCCGATGGTAAAATAGTAAAATCCGGGCAGCTCCCGCTCCGCGTCAAAAAGCCGCAGACTTTTGGCCCCGGCAGCCAGGCGGTATTTTGAACGGCGCACCAGCGTCTCGCTGCGCGCAATCTTATCCGCCACCGGCTTGTACACGGCCTCCATGTCCACCTCGCGCCCCAGGGGATTTTCCAGGGACAGCTCCACCGGCCCGTCCAGATAAACCTCCCGGTCAAAGGCCATGTCCTTTAACATTCCCTCCAGCCGGTCCACCTCGTCCACATCCACCTCGTCCTCCACCGGGATGCAGATTTTGAGCTTTTGATCCCCCAGATACCGGAGCCGGAAATAATAATCCGTGTCCCGCTCCGCCAGATCCTCCAGGCAGACCACGATTTTGTTCATCCCCCTGCAAAGCGCCGCGCTCACCCGCCTGCGCTTCACCATGTTGCGGGTAAACGGAATAAAATCCTCCACCAGCTGTCCGTTGATCCACAGGGTAACACCCCCGCAGGTCTGTAGCTCAAACTCCGCCCGCTCCTCCTCCTGCGCGAAAAGCCCTGCATAGCAGTAGGTGCGCAGATAGGTCGGATTGAAATAGAACTCCGAGAAATCCACCCCCTGGTTGCCGAAGGGAACATACAGCTCCACCTGTCTGTGGCAGCCGAACACCTCCACCTCTGCCCCCAGCCCGTACTCGCTCAAATCCACGTACTCCGGCAGCACGCCCGTCCGCTGCCCGATCATCTCCCGTCGGCAGGGATTCTCATAGACCGAAAACCCCTTCTCCAGCCATTCGTTCACCGTGCCGGACAGAGTCGCTTTGGCGTACTCCCCCGGCTTGCAGAAGGTGCCCGCAGTCAGAAAGCGGTTGATATACCCTTCTGTTTCCAGATTATATATAAAATGCTTCATTTGTGATTCCTCCCGTCTCCCCGCCATGGTCCGGCGGTATTTCCTATCATATCACATCCCGTTTCGGAGTATTTGCGGATTTTAAAGTGAAAACTGCAAATATTTGCGCAGCCTGCAAAGTCATCCCATCTTCCGCGGGGCAGACAGAACTCTCCCTCAAACCGCTTCAGATGTCTATCGCAGACAAAAAAGAACCCCGCCGGCGCATAATTCCCGGGCGGAGTTCCTCGTCTCCACACATTTATTCCAGATTGTACTAAAAAATCCGCTGCTTTTCAATCCCTGTCCGCAGTTTTCCAATTAAACCCGCCCCTGCGATCTCACACAAGCTCCATCCCCGTTCTCCTGCAATAATCCTCCAAAAACTCCCTCCGCGGCCCCAAAATGCCTCCGTCCCGCTCCAGCCGCCCGCGTACGGCCTCAAAATGCCGCTGTGCAAACGCTTTTGCCCGCTCTGCGGCGGACTCCATTATCCGGTTTAAAACCGCGGCAGCCGGTCCGGTTTCCCCCTGTTCCATCAGGGCGGCCGCCTGAGCCTCCGCCTGCTTTGCCTCCCGGTCAAGCTGCTCCTCAAGCTCCGCCGCCTCCCGTTGGACCGCAGGCGCAAACCGCTCATAATCCGCGCTGACCGCCATAGCCAGCCGCTCAAGCAGCCACCACAGGGAAGTCTCCTCAAACTGTTCTCCTCCCGCCTCCATGCAGGCCGGAAGCCATCCGGTCAGATAAACCGGCAGATACACGGAACAGCAGGGCAGAGACATAGCATGGCGCGCCACAGGCCCCAAAACTTCATGGTAAAACACCTGCATGGACGCGGTGGTCTGGCAGGCGTCCCAGGTCATGGCGTGCATGCAGATGGTGGGAAACGTTCCGTACGCCGCCCCAAACCTGGGCTTTAGCAGGCCGTCCTCATAGTGGTCCCGCATCATTCTTCTGATCCCTGAAATACTCTGAGGCTCCCCGCCTTCCAGAAGCCGGTTCAAACGCCTCCACCGGGTGACGGAATTGGTCTGCCGGGGCGCGGGAAGCGTGTAGGCCTTGGCAAAATTGAAGGGTTCCCCGGGGGACAGCCAACCATTCTCCCGGGCGTGCCGCTCCAGGTCGCCGCTGCACAAGTCGAATTCCCGCTCAATGGAATAACAGTTGCTGATCGCCCCGTACGTGTGAATCTGCCGTGCGATCCATCTGCGCCCCGCGGTCTCCAGCACCCAGATTTCATCGGGGTCCATCACCATGTACGAGTTTTCATACCGCCGTTCAAACAGGCGGCTGGCATTTCCCCGCTGCCCGTACTGCTCCAGCAGGCCGGTGATGACTTCCACCGCCTCTCTGGCGGTAGCGCCCCGTTCCAGTCCCAGGCGCAGCAGGTCCATTCCCAGAAGCCCGGTTTGCATTTCACCGCTCTCATCCCTGCTTCCCTGAGCCTCGTTTCCAATCGCCACGCCACGCTCATTCACCCCCATCTCAAATCCCCAGATCCAGTACGGGCGCGATCCCAAAACGCCGTAGGTATGGGCGGCCTGAGGGATGGAGATATAGGTGCACTCCACCATTTCGCCGTCCCCGTGATCCTGCGGCGGAAACCAGATGAGGGGCTGCGCCTCCCCCAGGGGCCGGTCGCTGTTTTTTGCCATAGTATTGCTGCCCTGCGCGCAAAACCGCGCTGTTACCGCAAGGGTGTCGCATGATAGCATCGTGTGTTCCTCCTACTGATGAGCCGGTTAATCCGGTATGCGAAAAGATTGACGCAACAATTCGATAAAGGACTGCTCCGGCAACGCCGGCGCATAGCCTTCCCGCTGAATCCAGAAAGTTTTTATTGTCAAATTGGTGTCGCTTAAGGGGATATACTGTATCTTCTGCGTCACTCCGAGATTGTAGCGGCTCCAGTCGCAGCCCAGATAATAGCCGTCCGTTCCCTCGATCACCTGCAGCAGTGTTCCCCGTTCCCGCACGATAATCCGTTTTTCCACCACATTCTGGTTGTATTGAAAAATATCTGAGCAATAGTTGATCTTCGTGATATCCTCGTCCGAATACGTCACATGGGGATACGGATCCAGCGCCTTGCGGTCTATGCTGACCTGTCCGGCCAACGGATGGCCGCAGCGCACCTGGACGCACACAGGGCTTTCGTCCAGCAGGTGGCTCTCCACCCCCAGCTTCCGGCACATTTGCAAAAAATCCGCCTCCCGCTCGTTGGTCGTGTGAAGGACTCCCAGATGGCAGACGCGGTTCGCAACCAGACGCAGTATATTCTCCGTTGGTTCCTCCTGGAGAACCAGATTCAGCAGCTTTGCATCCCCGCAATTTTGGTTATAAAAATCCACAAACGCGCTCACTACCACAGAACAGCGCTGTGTCGCAACCAAAAGATTGATCTCCGCTGTTTTCTGGCAGCTGAAAAACTGGCTGTCCAGCTCCTCCATATCCGCCAGCACCTTCTTCACTTTGCCCAAAAACAGCGCCCCGTCGTTTGTGGGGATCACACCCTTGTTGGTCCGCCTGAAAATCGAGATGCCGGTCTGCGCCTCAACCTCCTTGAGAATGCGGCTCAGGGTAGACTGCGATACATACAAAGCCTGGGCCGCCCGGTTAATGGAACCGATCTGTTCAATTTTTACCAAATATCGTAGATTCTGAATATCCATCCGTATAATCCTCCATTATTGTAACAATACCTGTTTTGCGGCCGCATTGCAACTGAAATCTGCATGTCGGGTTATGAAGATTCTGCATGACCGCTATGGTAAAAACGCGCTTCTCGTGTTTCGCGGCATTTGCTATACTCTGAGTGTACATCTTTTTGTCAATTACCGGTAACCGACGGAAAACTACCGCTAAAATTCGGAATCACCGGGCAGACGTGCCCGAAGATGTTCCGTAAGTCCAAATTATACAGGAGGAAGGGAATGGAAAAAACGGATTTGGTCCATTTGATCAAAAAAAGGACCGAAGAACAAAACGAACAGCTTTTGATTTTTTGCCGGGACCTGCTGAGAATCAAAAGTTATACCTTCGAAGAGGAAACCGCTGTCAAACGGGTTATCGAAGAAATGGAAAAGTTGAACTATGACAACGCCTACATTGATGAATTCGGCAATGCGATCGGGGTAATTGGAAACGGACCGGACGTCATCCTTTTTGACGGACATATTGACACTGTGCACGAGGGTGACATCAGTAAGTGGAATGTAGATCCCTTTGGCGCAGAGGTGAAAAATGGAAATCTTTACGGGCTGGGCGCTTCGGATATGAAGGTGCCGGGAGCGGTTATGGTGTATGCCGCCGCGATTATGAAGGAGCTCCATTTAGACCAGGGCAAAACCATCGTCGTCAGTTTTTCGGTTATGGAAGAAGACATGGACGGTGTGGCGTTGGACAATATCCTGACATATAGCGGATATAAACCGCGGGCAGTTGTTATCTGCGAAGCCACTGATCTGCGCCTTTGCCATGGACACGGCGGACGTTCCATGTTCCGCGTGACAATGCCGGGAATCCCAACCCACTGCAGCCGGCCGGAGGACGGTGTAAACGCCGTATATGAGATGCAGGAGATCATCGGCAGAGTCGCGAAGCTGAGCGACGGTTTGCTTGCCCAGGAACGGAAAAACGGAACCATCGCTCTCTCCAAAATCGAAAGCGCTTCCGCTTCTCTCAACGCAGTTCCTTACAGCTGCAGTATTTACTTAGACAGGCGGACAACCAGCCATTTAACGCCCAGGCTGCAGTTTGAAGAGATGGACCGGCTGGTTGCGGGAACAAATGCCACCTGGGAGGTTGTGGACATTCAACACAAAACATGGAGTGGATATGATGCGGTGATGCATTCCGTACTGCCCGCCTTTGATTTAGAGGAGGACCATGAGCTGGTAGCGGCGGCGAAAGAAGCCTACCGTGAGCTGTTTGACGAAGAGGTAGAGAATTTCCGCTTTAAAGGAACAACCAACGGAGTGAGCTCTGCCGGTAAACACAAGATTCCCACCATCGTTTTTGGCGCAGGCGTGGAGAATATGTGTCATGAGGCCAATGAATATTGCCCGTTGGAGCACCTGGAAAAAGCATGCGCATTTTATGTGAAACTGGTAGCGAACTTATAATCCATAAATCAGATTGGAGTTGAAAATATGTCACGGATGAGTATCGAAAGCAGAGCAAAGACCGGAAAAAAGAAATTGGCAATTCCTCATATTTTTATCATTCTTCTTGGGATCATGCTTCTTATGGCAGTGCTGACCTATATCATTCCTGCGGGAGAGTTCGACCGCGTAGCGGGGGCTGACGGAAGAATGTTGGTGGTGGCAGATTCCTTTCACACAGTGGAGCGAAATCCAACGGCTTTCATGGAATTTTTTACAGCCATTCCCACAGGCTTTGTGGAGGCCGGCTGGGTGATCGCGCTGACCTTCTGTGTCGGCGGAGGGTTTGTGGTGCTGAAAAAGACAGGCTTTATCCACGGCGCCATCTCAGCGCTTGCCCGCAAGCTATCCGGAAAAGGGATCATCATCATTCCGATTTTGATGATTACCTTTGCGGTCATTGATTGCTTTATCGGAATGTGTGAATTGTGTATGGTATATGTCCCCATCATTCTGCCTCTGATGTTGGTTCTGGGCTTCGACTCGATCACGGCCTGCGCCGTGGCGCTTTGTGGTTCGGCAGCCGGATTTACCGCAGCGCTGGCCAATCCGTTTACGGTGGGAATCGGGCAAAAAATCGCCGGACTGCCGCTGTATTCCGGGTGGCAGTACCGCCTGATCGTTCTGACTGTTATGACAAGTATCGCGATTCTTTATGTGATGCGTTATGCCAAAAAGGTAAAAAATAACCCCGAGCTCAGTTCTGTGTATGACCTTGACAAAAGCCGCGAGCTGGATACCGGGGCGGCAAGCGCCGGTCTGACCATCCGGCAGAAGCTTGCAGGCTTAAGCGCAGGCGTTTTATTCGTATTTATGATCATCGGCGTTTTCTTCTGGGGTTACGATATGCCGGAGATTGGAGCTATATTCGTGCTGATTGGTCTGGTTTCCGGTTTGGTTTCCGGCATGAAGGGACAGGAAATCTGCGACGCGTTTATGGAAGGCTGCCACGATGTTCTGTTAGGCGCATTGATTGTGGGCCTGGCGAGAGGCATCAGCGTAATCATGAATGAGAGCATGATTATTGACACCATTGTTTACGGACTTTCTCAACTGATCACGGGACTTCCCAGCGCCCTGGCCGCGGTTGGAATGCTTGCGGTTCAGACCTTATTAAATTTCCTGGTAAATTCAGGCAGCGGTCAGACGGTTGTTTCCATGCCGATTATGGCGCCCCTATCCGATGTGGTAGGAGTCACGAGGCAGACCGCAGTTCTTGCGCTGCAGTTCGGCGACGGCTTCTCCAACGTCGTATATCCGGTTGCAGGTTACCTGATGGCGACCCTGGGTCTGGCAAAGGTCCCCTATGAAAAGTGGCTGAAGTTCATACTCCCGCTATTCGCCATCTGGACTTGTGTAGGCGCAGCCTTCCTGATCATTGCACAGATGATTCAATGGGGGCCGTTCTAAGAGAATATACAGGAGGAAACAAACGATGGATGCTATGAAATGGGTTGTCAACCGGATGCCCAAAACAGAGGACGGACAGCTTCGGATAATGGCGTCATCTGAGATTCAACGTGCCAAAGCCTTTCACGAGAGCTTCCCGCAATACACGCGGACGCCTTTGGCAAAGCTTGATCAGATGGCGGAATATCTTGGGATAAAGGAAATTTATGTAAAAGATGAATCGTATCGCTTCGGCCTGAATGCATTTAAGGTACTGGGCGGCTCCTACGCCATGGCCTGTTATATTGCAAAGGAGACCGGAACAAATGTTGCGGACCTGCCCTATTCCGTACTGACCTCCGACGAGCTTCGCCAGAAATTTGGACAGGCAACCTTCTTTACCGCCACCGACGGAAATCACGGAAGAGGCGTGGCCTGGGCCGCCCACAGGCTTCATCAGAACGCAGTGGTCCATATGCCTGCGGGCACCACCAAAACCCGCCTGGAGAACATCCGAAAAGAAGGCGCAACAGCCGATATCACAGATTTAAACTATGATGAGTGCGTTCTCCTGGCTGCAAAGGAAGCGGCCGGGACTCCAAGAGGCGTGGTGATACAGGATACGGCCTGGGAAGGTTATGAGGAAATCCCTGCCTGGATCATGCAGGGCTACGGCACCATGGCGATGGAGGCGGAAGAACAGTTAAAGGAGTTTGGATGTGTTCGTCCCACCCATGTATTCATACAGGCAGGCGTAGGCTCGCTGGCCGGTGCGGTGGTCGGTTACTTTGTTAACCAATACCCGGACAACCCTCCGGTATTTGTGGTGGTTGAGGCCGAACCAGCCGCATGTCTCTACAAAGGCGCGGTCGCCGGGGACGGCGAAATCCGCATCGTAAGCGGCAGCATGGAGACCATCATGGCAGGACTTGCCTGCGGAGCGCCCAATACCTGTTCCTGGGATATTTTAAAGAATCACGTAGAGGTATTGATCGCTGCTCCTGACTGGGTTGCTGCAAAGGGGATGAGAATGCTGGCCGCTCCGTTAAAAGGCGACCCCCAGGTGATCTCCGGCGAATCCGGGGCAGCCCCCTTTGGCGCGCTGGCTGTCCTGGCTGCCATGGAGGATTACAAGGATTTAAAAGAGGCCGTCGGGCTGAACGAACACTCCAAAGTGCTTCTGTTTTCGACCGAAGGCGATACCGACCCGGAGCGTTTTAAACGCATTGTGTGGGAAGGAGCGCTGCAGTAATCCTGATAAAAGGGGAATGGGAGGCTAAGCAAAATCTATGAATGATGATACGATTAAATTAAAAATCGACCGGATCATGGCCGAACTGTCGGATGAACTGGTTGCATTTGCAAGAAAACTGATTCAGACAAAAAGTATGACCTGTGAAGAAAAAGAAGCCGCCGCGCTGATTGAGGCGGAAATGCAGAAACTGGGATATGACGAAGTGCGGATCGATGAGACCGGAAACGTAATCGGCCGAATCGGATCCGGACCAAAGGTACTGTTTTTCGATTCCCATATGGATACGGTGACGGTGATCGATGAAGATCAATGGGATGTGGATCCTTATGGCGGCGAAATCAGAGACGGCAAACTCTATGGGCGGGGCGCAGTGGATATGAAGTGCCCACTGGCCGCTTCGCTGTATGGCGCCTGTATCGCAAAAAGGGCGGGACTTTCAGAAAATACCACCATCTATGTGTCCGCTTCCGCCATGGAGGAAGATTTTGACGGAGAAGCGGTCCGGCAGTTTTTGACCGCTTCCGGCCTTCGCCCCGACGGTGTCGTCATATGTGAGCCCACCGGCTTAAAGATTGCCACGGGCCACCGGGGCCGGGCGCTGATTGAGGTGACGGTAAACGGGAAAGGCTGCCATGCCAGCAATCCCGCAAACGGCGTGAATCCGGTGTACCTCATGGAAGAAATCATTCATAAGGTGCGGGAGCAGGCAGCAGTTTTGGATGCCCGGGAAGGCGAGAAGGGCTCGGTGGCCCTGACCAACATCAGTTGCAGCACCGCTTCCAACAATTCCGTTCCCCAGACCGCCTCCATTATACTGGACCGGCGACTGGCAGTGGGCGAATCGGAATCAGTTATCTCTGAAGAAATGGACCGCCTGACCGAAGGGACTAAAGGAAGATGGCGCTTCTGTGATATTCCGTCCAAAAGCTGGACCGGGAAAGATTTTACGTTCCATTCCTTTCTCCCGGCGTGGAAAATCCAAAAGAACCATGTCCTGGTACGCGCCGCCGAAACGGCCTGTGAGACCATACAGGATCGAAAACCGGTCCTGTTCCAGATGGAGGCGAGCACAAACGGCGTGACAACCGCCGGCATGTTCCATCTGCCCACAATCGTGCTGGGACCAGGGGATATAACGCTGGCTCATTCAGTGAATGAATTCTGTACGATTCAGAGCATGTTCGATGCAAGCCGTATTTATGCGGCATTGTGTCTGGGGAATTGGGCGTAGACCTGAAATACATCAAGAAAACGTTCCCGCCCTCATCCCCAGGCCAGTTTTTCAAAAAGCCACAGCTTATTTCACGCTCCCCCGCTTCAACAGCCGGGGAGCGAATTCAATTTTTTTATAGTACGCCCTTCCCGTCTCCATCTGATCCAGCAAGGTGTAAATGGTCTCCGCGCCCAGCTGCTTGGTCAGCACGTCCACGGTGGTCAGGGGCGGGTTCATGAACTCGCCGGGGGAATCCCCGTTAATCGAGATCACGGACACATCCTCAGGCACCCGGATCCCCCGCTGGGCCAGGGCCTTTAACATGCCGATGGCGATAGGGTCGTTGGAGGCCGCAAAAGCGTCCGGCAGCTTCTCCCCCTTGTCCAGCCATTTAAACATCATCCGGCAGCCGTTCTCCGCCCCGTGGGCTCCGTACACGGACTCGCGGCACACCAGGCCGCTCTCCCCCGCCAGGTTCAAAAACACCTGGCGTTTGCTGTACCTCGGCAGAATATCCGGTGTCTCATCACCGCCGAAATAAACCACGGTTCCAACGCCCTGGTCCGCCAGGCAGCGCACCATCAGTTCCACCGCCCCGTAGACGTCGTAGGTCACCCAGTCCATCCGCTCCGGGTAAAAGTTCATCAGACCGGTAAAGACCAGCTGCGGGGTTTTCACCGCTTTGGCGATGGCCTCCACCTCCTCGCGGCTGAAGTTGCCCATAATCACCGCGCCGTCGCAGGCCTCCGCCTGGTGGCGCAGCATGCTCTGGGGCACGTACCGGTAACCTAGGCCCCGCTCCATGCAGGCATTTTCCTGGCCGGTGCGCATGGAGAAATAGTAGGCGTTGTCCATCTGATTGTCAAAATGGGTGTCCTTGTGGACGATGACAATGTTTTTCCGGGCCTGAAGGGTTTTCTGGCGTTTCTGCTCGTAGCCCACCTGCTCCGCAGCCGAAAAAATCCGCTTTCTGGTCTCCGGTGTGATCTTCAGTGTCGCATCGTTTCTGAGCGCCCGCGATACAGTTGTAACCGCAACCCCGGCTGCCGATGCCACGTCCTCTAATGTCGCCATATTGCCTTCCTCCGCTTGGATGCGGGCTTTTTCGATCGGGCCCGCGCACTTTCATTAATTGTACATATCGGTTCAGTACCTTCACAGATACGAGCAAAAATCCATTTTAAACCGAGTTCGTCGATGGGATTTTTGCCAGCTAGCTTAGGTTTTCATACGGTCAGCGCAGCAAGTGCGCAGACCCACTGAACAGTTATAATTGTACTAAATATTTCCTTGTTTTTCAATCACATTCTTTCCGGCCCCGACGCCTTTTCCAGCTCCGGCCGGTCGCTCTCGTACATGTCCACCCCCAGCTCCCGGGCCAGCCTCGTCCATTTTTCTTCCCGCAGGATCGCCCCGTCCACAAAATAGCCGGCCCGATGCAGATCCTCAATGATCTTCGGCGTCATGTTGTAGATGTAGGAAAGATAAACCATAGCGTCCATCTCCTCCATCAGTTTCACCGGGTCCGCAGGCACGAAGGGTACGATCAGACCGATGTGATACCGTGGATCCGCCTGCTTCAAATGCTTAAGCACCATATAGTCCGCGCCGAAGGCGAACACCTGCTCCCCCATTCCGTATTCCCCGGTCAGGTCCGCCAGGCGCTCCACCAACTCAAATCCCCGCCCCTGCATATCCATGGGCACGCTTTTTAATTCCAGCGCCAGGCAGACATCCTTTCCTGAGGCCCAGCTGAACACCTCCCGCAGCGTGTTCACCGGCAGGGCCTTCTGCAGCTCCTCCAGGGTATGCTCGTGGACATACCCGCGCAGGCGGCATTTTTTGCTCAGTTCCGTGTCATGGTAAACCACGATTTCACCGTCCTTTGTGAGCTGAAGATCGATTTCCAGATAGTCCGCCCCCCGGCGGATTCCCTCCTTCATGGCCGGTATGGTATTCTCAAAATACTCGCACGCGCAGCCCCTGTGCCCGCCCACCAGCACATGATCCCGGTCCGCAATCAAATTTCTCATAAAACCCCCGCTTTCCGCTTACTGCTTCATCAGCACGTTGGCCTTGGTCTCGCTGTCGAACACGTTGATCTGGTCGGTCAGGAGAATTCCCATCTCCCCCTTCACATCCGCCAGTCCCCTGTAAAATGCGTACCTGGTGGTGTCCTCCTCCGAGATGCGGATCAGGTTTTCGCCCACCTGGGCCTGTACCAGCAGTTCCTTGCCCAGGTTTTCCACCATCTGCACCTTCAGCCGGATGGCTCCCGCTGCTCCGGCCTCCACCGGGCGCATCTGATGGGAGCGGACGCCGATCTTTACCTCACGGTCCAGGCTGGAGGCCAGGGCTTCCTCTCTGGCCGCAGGAACGGGAACCGTCTGCCCGTCCACAAAAAAGCAGAGACCTCCCTCCCCCTTCACCAGCCTGGCGTCGATAAAGTTCATCGGCGGATTTCCCATGAAATTGGCCACAAACAGGTTCACCGGGTGCTGGTAAAGCTCAAAGGGCGTGTCAAACTGCTGAATCCGCCCATTGTCCAGGATGGCGATGCGGTCCGCGATGGCCATGGCCTCCTCCTGGTCGTGGGTCACGATGATGGAGGTGATCCTGGTTTCAGCCTGCAATTTCTTGATCACCTCCCGGATCTCGATTTTAAGCCTGGCGTCCAAATTGGACATGGGCTCGTCGAACAACAGAATTTTCGGCTCCTTCACCATGGCGCGGCACATGGCCACGCGCTGCTGCTGCCCGCCGGAGAGCTGGGTCGGCTTTCGGTCCAGAAGATGCTCAATCTGCAGCTTTGCCGCCATTTTCCGCGCCCTGTCATAGCGCTCCTCTTTGGCCACCTTTTTCTGCTTCAGCGGAAAGGCAATGTTATCGATCACCCGCAGGTGGGGGTACAGGGCGTAGGACTGGAACACCATGCCGATGTTGCGCTCCTTGGGCGCTTTGTTGGTGATATCCACCTCGTCCGAGCGGATGGTCCCGTCCGTGGGGTCCAGGAGTCCGGCGAGACAGTTTAAGGTGGTGGATTTACCGCAGCCCGAGGGTCCCAACAGCGCGATAAACTCCCCGTCCTGAATATCCATATTGATTCCGTCCAGAGCGGTCACGCCGCCCTCAAATTCCATTCTCAGATTTTCGATCTTGATCATTTTACACTACACTCCTTTTCCGCTGGCAATATTTCCTTCCATCAGGGATCTCTGGGAGATCAGGAAGAACACGATAACCGGTAACATATACACGAGGGCCATGGCCGCAAATACCCCGTAGCTGGCGATCATCTGCTCGTTGCTGGACAGGGACCGCAGATAGGTGGCGAACACGGGCGTCTTGGAATTGAAAATCAGGGTGTTGAACAGGATGTAGTTGGACCATGCGCTCAGGAATGAGAACACGGAGATGGAGGCGATGCCCGGCTTCACCAGGTAAATGATCACCTGGAAAAAGGCGCTCACCCGGCTGCACCCGTCCACCAGGGTGGAATTTTCAATATCCCGCGGTATGCCGTCGAAAAAGTTTTTGATGATAAAGGACGAACCCGGTATGCGGAAGGCGATGGCTACCAGAAGCACGCCCAGCATGCTGTTGGCCAGCTTCAGCTCCACCAGCACGTACAGCACGCCGATGAGCAGCAGCAGGTGTGGAAACATGCGCAGTACCAGCAGAGCGTACTGGATGAACTTCCGTCCCCTGAATTCCAGCCGGGAAATGGCGTAGCCGGACAGGCAGCTGATCACCACCTCGGTGACGGTCACCACCACGGTGAAAAAGATGGAGTTGGTCAGCGCCTTGCCCACCGGTTCAATCTTTGTCTGCTTCAGTTCCATACCTTTATACAAAAACTGGAAATTCCCCAGGGTGAAATTCCCGGCTTCGTCGAAAAACGCCATTTTAAAGAACGATCCGTAGATCAGCAGGATCGGCACCGTAATGGCCAGCATCACAATGACGGCGGTCCGCTGATTCCGTTTCTCATGTCGGTTCAATGTCTGTTTCATACCATTTCCTCCCTATCTGCGGTCCCGCTGATTCATAACCCGGTTGACGAAAAGCATGAGGATCAGCACCACCACGATCAGCAGCATGGAGATCGCCGCGCCGTAGCCGTACTGCTGATCCCGAAACGCCTTGTGGTAGGCGCTCAGCGCCCAGACCTCCGTCTTGATGCCCGGACCTCCGTCCGTGATCAGCATGATGGTCACATAGTTGGTCAGAAGCCCCAGGGTCTCCCACAGGGTGATAAACTGGATGTGATAGCGGATGTTGGGTAAAATGATGCTCTTCACGATCTCCCACTCGCTGGCCCCGTCCACCCGGGCCGCCTTGAACTGGTTCTCCGGTATGCTCTTGATGGCGCTGGAAAAGATGGTGGTCCCGTAGGCAAAGCTGACCATGACTGTGGCGAACAGGATGATCTGGAAGGGGTACTTGGCAATCCAGTTCAAGGGGAGGCTGCCCGTCAAAGCTGTGTACAGCTGGTTCACCAGGCCGGAATCGCTGGCCTCCAGAAGCCAGATCCACAGCACCGAGTACACCACCGCGGGCGTGATCATGGGGATCATAAGAAATGCCTTGAACACCCCGGAAACCCGCTCGCTCTTGATAAAATAGGTGGTCATCACCGCAAAAAACAGGTCCAGCACCACAGTTCCCGTGATCGCGATCAGCACAAACATCGCCGTGTTCCGGATAATGGTCAGAGTGTTTGGATCTCGGAAAATTTTCTCATAGTTCTTCAGTCCGGTAAAATGCCACTGGAAGGCCGAGTCCAGATTGGTAAAGGACATAGCCACAGTGATAAAGGCGGGAAGTATGTAAAACACCGCCACCAAAACGAGAAACGGGCTCAAAAACGCGTACGCCTGCCCATTTTTATATTTCTTTTTGTTCATGCGTCTTTCCTCTCATTGTATTCAATGGGAAAGGTTCCCGAAAACGGGAACCTCAAACCGGTTATTTCAGCACCAATCCGTCGATGTTGAGCTCCGCCTGGGCCTTCACATTCTCGAAAGACTCCTCGGGCGTAGTCTGGCCCAGCTCCAGTGTCACGATCTCCGTAAACAGATAGCCCCTTAAGGTCGTCTGTCCCTCCACTGCGGGCGGTGTGACGGCATAATCCGTCATGTAGGTCACCCCGGACAACAGGGGATGCTCTGTGATCTGCGGGTCCTCGTTGGCCTTTTTCACGGAGGACAGGGTGTAAATGGTGGCGGCGTGTCTGGCCATCATGTCTGAAGAGCCGGTGACCATCTCGCGCACAATGTCCTTGCAAATCTCGGGGTACTTGGTATCCGCGCTGATGGCGATGGTCTGGGGCGCAGCCACCGCAAAGGGCTGGCCGGACGCGTCCGCAGCCGGGAACAGCACAAACGCCTCCTGCTTGGCGAACTCCTCGGTGGACCGCCCTGCCGCCTGCGCCACATAAGTGGCGGAAAACATAGGTCCGTAGTAGGCGAAGGCCTCGCCGGTGCCCACCATCTTGTTGATGGTATCCCAGCCAAGCTGGTTTAAGTTGTCCGGAGTAATCCCCCGCGTCTGGGCGTTGTCATAAGTAAACTGGAAGAACTTCAGAATCCCCTGGCTGTCGAACACCAGCTGGTTCTGGTCGTTGTAGTAGACGCCTCCCAGGGCGTTTATAATGTCGTAGAAATCATGGCCCGCGCTGGGACGGTGAACCAGGCCGTACTTGGCTCCGCCCTTCTCCACCACCTCCTGGCAGATGTCGATAAAGTCCTCAAAGAGCACTTCCTTGTTCCGGATCTTCTCAGGAAGGGCTTCCACCTCCTCGTCGGTCCAGCCAATGGCCTTTAAATCATCTTTATTGTAGTAGATCACACGGAAAGGCATGTCCATGGGAATGGCGTAGGCTTTCCCGTCCACCATACAGGCGTTGAAGGCCCCGTCCACGAAATCGTCGGTCATCAGGTCCGTCACATCCATCACCACCCCGGCGTCCGCGTATCCGGCGATGTCCGCATCGCAGGTGAAAATATCCGGCGCGTCCCCGCTCTTATGGGAGAACACGATATTGTTGTGGTAGTCCGTCCAGTCGATCTGCTGGTAGTCGGTCTCAAACTGAACCTCAATATTCTTTCCCTCGGCAGCGTACTTCTCATTTAGCCGTTTGCCCGCCTCAATCACGGCCTCCGGGATCGTGACGTAGTCCTTGTTGTGGGACAGCTTGATGGTGACGATCTCCTTCTCCGCCGCCGCGTCCCCCTGGGCGTTCGACTCCGCTTTCGTCTCCGCCGCTTTGGTGCCCGTCTCCTGACCGCCGCCGCAGCCCGCCAGCATACCCGCCGCCACCGCTGTGCACAACAGCGCGCTCAACATTTTCTTTCTCATTTTCTCATCCTCCTGTTCTCATGATAAATGCATTTTTGTTTCCTTTGTTTTAGTAAATTTTACCCACTACTCTCCAGCAGACGCAGCGCTCCCATTCTGGGCACTTTTCACTTTTTTTCCGCTGCGATATCGCTTATATGGTTGATTATACTGTCACTTCACCGGAAAGTCAATGGTTTTTACAGTAAATTTTAAACATTATTTTAGTAAAATATATTTATCTTTTTACTGAATTGTGTTATACTGATTTCCACAACCAAAAACAAGGATATTTGAATCAGAAAAGGAGTTGATATCAATGATTCGCACAGTTGCAGATTTACACACCCACACGAGTGTGAGCCAGCACGCCTACAGCTCGCTGGACGAGATGGCCCGCAGCGCCGCAGAGCTGGGTCTGGCGGCCATCGGGATCACGGACCACGGCCCCGGCATGATGGACGGCGCAATCCGTCACCATTTCTATTGTATGAGAGGACTTCCAAAGGCGGTCCACGGCCTCCGCCTGGTGGCCGGAGCCGAGGTCAATATCAAAGATTTTAAGGGCGGCCTGGATCTGGACCGGGACGTGCTGCGGCAGTTGGATTTCGTGGTGGCCTCCTATCACGTGGAGGCCATCGATCCGGCCGGTTTGAAGCTCCACACCCAGGGCTGGCTGAACGTCATCGCCAACCCGAACGTGGACTGCCTGGGACACTGCGGCAACCCGGTGTTCGCCTGCGACTATGAGGCCGTGGTAAAAGCCTGCCGGGAGCACAAAAAGGCGGTGGAGATCAACTCCAGCTCCTTCAAGGTACGCCCCGGAAGCGCGGAAACCTGCCGCACCGTGGCCCTGCTCTGCAAGGAATACGGCGTCCCCGTGCTGATCAGCTCCGACGCCCACTCCCGCTACTTCGTGGGGGATCACGAGGCCGCCATCCGGCTGCTGGAGTCCGTGGGCTTCCCGGAGGAGCTGGTGATCAACGGCGAGAAAGGCCGGCTCATGAACTATCTGGACCGGCTGGAACAGGGAAAGGCCCTGTGATACCGCCGGGACTCCACAGCCGGGCCGGTGAATGGGCCGGCGGATACGCCGATGGTTCATTGCAGCATTGTTTCCAATTAAATATTTCCATTTGGAAAATATAAACGGCCATAATCTCCCCAAACTATGGTATAATCAAGGAAACGCATCCCTTGTCATCAACCTGCCGGTTGGTGACAAAGTATAACCAGGGAAACGCATCCCTTGTCATCAACCTGCCGGTTGGTGACAAAGTATAATCAAGGAAAGCGAACGCGTTTCGTAAACACACCAATTTTGGAGGGGAAAACATGTCTAAGAGTACAGAAGTATTACGGATCTGCCAGGAGCAGGGAATCAAAATGATTGATTTCAAGATGACAGATTTAAACGGCCGTTGGCGGCACATCACAATCCCGGTGGAGCGCTTTAACGAGGATATTTTCACCCAGGGCATCGGCTTTGACGGCTCCAACTACGGGTACGCCCCGGTGGAGAAGAGCGATATGGTCTTTATCCCGGACCCGGAGACCGCGGTGGTAGACCCGTTTACGGAGATTCCCACCCTGACCATGTGCGGGGACGTCTGCGTCATCGGGAAGGAGAACCGCCCCTTTGACCAGTATCCCAGAAACGTGAGCCTGCGGGCCATCCAGTACATGAAGGACCAGGGGATCGCGGACCAGATGCTCATCGGGCCGGAGTTTGAGTTCCATTTATTCGACAACGTCAGCTACATGGTAGAGCCCCAGCGCATGGCCTTCACCGTGGACACCAGGCAGGCGTCCTGGAACAGCGGCCGGGAGACCGCGGACAACAAGGGCTTCCAGGTACCCGGAGGTGGCGGATACCACATCGCAGCGCCTCAGGACGTGGCCTACACCCTGCGCAGCAAGATGTGCATGCTGCTCCAGGACTGGGGCGTGGACGTCAAATACCACCACCACGAGGTGGGCGGCTCCGGCCAGATGGAGATCGAGGTGGAGCTGGGCGATATGGTGGACATGGCGGACAAGACCATGATCATCAAGTACGTGATCCACAACGCCGCCGTCCAGGACGGAAGAACCGCCACTTTCATGCCCAAACCCATCTACAAGGAGGCGGGCAACGGCATGCACGTGCACATGCTGCTGTTAAAGGACGGGGAGCCCGTTTTCTTCGACGAGAACGGTTATTCCGGCCTGAGCAAAACAGCCCACTATTTTATCGGCGGACTGTTAAAGCACGTCCCGTCCCTGTGCGCCTTCACCAACCCGTCCACCAACTCCTTCAAGCGCCTGGTGCCGGGGTTTGAAGCGCCGGTGACCATCGGTTACGCCACCTCCAACCGCAGCGCCGTGATCCGCATCCCGGCTTACGCCAAAACGCCGAAGGCCAAGCGGTTCGAGCTGAGGAACCCGGACGCCACGGCCAATCCCTACTATGCCTACGCCGCCATTCTCATGGCCGGACTGGACGGAATCAAAAACCAGATCGATCCGGAAGCCCACGGCTGGGGTCCCTTTGACTGCAACCTCTACGACCTGCCCGAGGAGGAGAAGGCGAAGATCCAGTCCCTTCCCAAGACATTGGACGAGGCATTGGACGCCCTGGAGGCGGACCACGACTATCTGACCGCAGGCGGCGTGTTCCCGGAGCGCCTCATTGAAATCTGGCTGAGGAAGAAACGCCAGGAGAGCCGGGAGCTGTCCCAGATCCCCCATCCGGCGGAGTTCCAGCGGTATTTTGACTTATAATTTGGAAATACACCGGGCGCAGTCTGCAAAAGACCGCGCCCGGTGTATTCTGCCAGATCCCATAAAATCCGGCAAAAAGGGGTACCGCTCCGTTCAGGAACGCGGTACCCCTTCTTAAAATTCTTATTTACCTGTATGGGAGTCCTGGGACTCCAATCAAACAGAGACGGACTTACAGCTCGCCCAGTCCGCTCTCAATCGCCTCGGACAGAGTCTTTAACGCCTCTTCCTCGTCCTCGCCGTCGCAGATCAGGTTGATCTCGGTGCCGGACTTGATCCCGGCAGCCATCACGTTTAATACGCTCTTTGCAACGATCTTTTTATCCCCACACTCAATGATTACGTCGCATTTGAACTTCATGGCAGCCTGAGAGAGAACGCCGGCGGGTCTTAAATGTAATCCGGAGGGATTCACAACGGTTAATGTTTTACTGATCATATCAATTCTCCTTATTAATATATTTTATACTCGTTTGGGAGCCTTAGAAAGGCATGTCTCCTACCAAGATTTTATTACAATCACCCATTGATGTCAAGTTAATCGGCCACTTCGCGGTCAACTTTTTCACAAGCTTTTTCACAGGCGTCCGCCGCCCCGCCTTCTGTTCCAGCGTCCCCGTCCTTTCCTCTCCTGGCTTCCCGGGAAAATACGCAGCCGCAGTAGTCCTGCCGGTAAAGGCCGTACCGGGCCGACAGCTCGGTGGAGCGCTTGTAGCCGTTCTTTTTCTTAAAATCGGACATCAGATAGGGCACGCCGTACTCTGCGGCCAGCCGTTCCCCGATCTCGTTGAGCTTCCCTGCATTTTTCAGGGGACTGATGGACAGCGTGGTGGTGAAATAGTCGAACCTCCCCTCTGCCGCCGCCCGGGCGGCCCGGCGCAGGCGCAGCTCATAGCAGATAAAGCAGCGCTCTCCCCCTTCCCGGTCTCCCTCATGCCCCCGCACCGCCCGGTAAAACTCCTCCGGTTCATACTCCCCGCCCTGAAATTCCACCGGAATTCCCAGGGCCCCGGCGCACTCCATCTCCCGGATCAGCCGCTCCTGCTCCCCGATCCGCTCCTGATACTCCTGCGGCGGGTAGATGTTGGGATTAAAATAAAACAGCGTAATGGTAAAATACCGGGAAAGGTACTCCAGCACGTAGCTGCTGCAGGGCGCGCAGCAGCTGTGCAGCAACAGTCTGGGCTTTTTGCCTTCCCGTTCCAGACCCTCGATCACCTTGTCCAGCTCCCGCTGGTAATTGCGCTTCTGCGCCGGACGGCCCGCGTCTGCGCCCCGGCCGTTTTTTGTCGTCTCTCGCTCCATTCGCTCTCCTCCCCGCCGCTTTGTAACGGCGGCCTCTGTTTTCCCTGGCTGCGGCGTCATTTTCCGGCGCCTGCTGCATTTTTGAAACGCGAAAAACGGGGCCGCCCAACCGGCGGTCCCGCACAACGTTCCATTCACTCTATACCCGAAGCTTACAGGAAATCCCGGATCCGCTTGCTGCGCACCGGATTGCGCAGTTTGCGCAGGGCCTTGGCCTCGATCTGGCGGATGCGCTCCCTGGTGACGTTGAACTCCTTGCCAACTTCCTCCAGCGTGCGGGGATGTCCGTCCTCCAGGCCGAAGCGCAGCACGATCACCTGGCGCTCCCGCTCCTTCAAATCTCCCAGCAGCGCATCGATGTGCTCGCGCAGCATCACGGACTCCACGTTGCCCTCGGGAGTCACCACATTGTTGTCCGCCACAAAATCGCCCAGGTTGGAGTCGTCCTCCTCGCCGATGGGAGTCTCTAAGGAAGCAGGCTCTCTGGCGATCTGCATGATCTCCATCACCTTGTCCTCGGTCATGTCCAAAGCCTCCGCCAGCTCGGTCACGGAGGGCTCATAGCCCAGCTCCAGTGTCAGCTTGCGCTGCATCTTGGACATCTTGTTAATCGTCTCCACCATATGCACCGGCACCCGGATGGTGCGGGCCTGGTCTGCCAGCGCCCGTGTCACGGACTGACGAATCCACCAGGTAGCATATGTACTTAGCTTATAACCCTTTGTATAGTCGAATTTTTCAACGCCTTTAATCAGTCCCAGATTTCCCTCCTGAACCAGATCCAGGAAGCTCATTCCCCTGCCGGTATAGCGCTTGGCAATGCTGACCACCAAACGCAGATTGGCCTCAATCAACCGCTCTTTTGCAGCTTCGTCGCCCTCTGCCTTGCGCTGGGCCAGCTGTAATTCTTCATCTGCCGTAAGAAGCGGTACCGTGCCGATCTCCTTCAGGTACATACGGACGGGATCTTCGGTTCCGATACCCTCGAGCAGGTCCACCGCATCCAGGTCGATCTCCTCTTCCTCCGTATCCTTCATAAAGCTGTCATCATCAAGGTCCAGATCCAAATCCAGATCGTCCAGGAGCGCGGATTCCTCTGAGAGCATCTTCTCGTCCAGTTCGGGAACTACGTCGATATTACGGTTCTCCAGATAACTGTAAATGTGGTCCATCTGCTCCGGCGACAGGCTGTCTCCGGCAAAGAAGTCGTTGATCTCCCCGGCATCGAGCGTATTGTGTTTGCCCTTTGCAAGTTCAACCAGCTTTTCCAGCTTTTTTAAAAAATCGTCCTTTTCCACTGATAAACGTCCTTTCGCTTGAAAGTAAGTAGGTTGCCTACGCAGAAGCTCCTGTGGAGAAACTTCTACAACTTATCATTATATACGATCAATCGATACTTTTCAACATATTTACGGAAAAACTTATTAAAATCGACGCGATCGTCCAGGCGGCTGGAAAATCAGCGCGAAAAACAGCCTCCAAGCCCGATTTTTCCTCTAAAACAGCCGTTGGACCTCACATCAGCTCGTCGGTTCTGCGCAGAATCCGGATCTTTTTCTGCAGATTCACGATCTCCACCTCAGTCCTGCTGCCGCCGAACTCGCCGTCCAGCACCCAGTCCACCGGCGCATCCGACACCATGCGGATGGCCCGGGTCTTAAACTTGTAGACGTACTCGTTGGGCTCTTCCTTCAGAAACATGTAGTTGATAATGTTGGTCAGGTCCACCGGCGTCCTGGGCATGCGGATCAAAAGCACCTCGAACTCGCCGTCGTTTAAGGCCACGGACTGGTTCACCAGACCCTTGAAGCCGCCCACGCTGATGGTGTTGGTGACCATGCCGAACACAAAATCCTCCTCCAGCACCTGGTCGTCCCACTCCACCCGCATATGCCTGGGCTTTAAGCCCGCCAGGCTCTTTACGCCCTCCAGCACATAGGCGTTGTGGCCCAGCCAGTTTTTCTTGTCCTGGGGCGTCAGATAGGAAACCTCCGTGAAGGCTCCGAAACCGGCGATGTAGACGAAATACTGGTCTTTGCAGAAGCGCCCGATGTCGATGGGGTAGGGACTGCCCTCCACAATGTCGGCAGCTGCCTCCTGCATGGACTTTGGAAGCCCCAGGCTGGCGGCAAAATCGTTGGTGGACCCGGCCGGAATATACCCAAGTAACGGGAGGCGCTCCAGATTCATCATACCGGTCACCGCCTCGTTCAAGGTACCGTCCCCTCCGCTCACCACCAGCACGTCCATCCGGCCCGCGTAATCCTTCACCCACTCCACACAATCTTTCTGGCTCTGGGTCACGTGGACATGGATATCGAAACCCGCTTTGGTGAAAATGTCCAGGATTCCCATGAGCTGGCCCCGGATCTGTTCCTTACCGGAACGCGGATTGAAGATAAACATCAGTTTTTTCATTCCACATTCCCTCCTTTCCAAAGTATGTCCCCTTTTTCTTCCATTATCCAACAAAATCCTAAATCAATTTGGTGTACGCCTTAAATGCGCCCGGCAGCGGGTATTCCCCTTTCACCGCGCTTCGCTCTACAAAGAAAAACGCGCCCTCCCGGTTCATTTCCCTGCTCTCCCTAAGTGATATGGCGTAACCGGCCATATGCCACTCCACATGGGAAAAAATGTGCTTGGCCGGGGGAAGGGGTTCCACCGCCTCCACCAGGTCCGGGGATAACCCGAAGGCCCCGGGAACCTGGTCCGGTTCCAGATGTCCCGGCACGTTGGGCAGCTCGTAGAGTGAAGCCAAAAGTCCCGTGTCCGGGCGCTTATGGATGGCTACCTCCTTCCCCCGCCGGATCAGGCAGACGGTCAGTTCCTCCACCTTCCGCTTCTTCAGAGCGCCGCGCACCGGAATCTCCTTCCACAGCCCCTGCCTGCGGGTCAGGCAGATGGATTCCATGGGGCACTCTGCGCAGCGCGGTTCCCCGCCCGGAACACAGACGATGGCTCCCACCTCGATCAGGCCCTGGTTGTACTGGCTGGTCCGTTCCCGGGGCATGATCTCCTTGAGTTCCCGCTCCATCCTGGCCTTGACCGCCGGCTGCCGGATGTCCTCCCGGTCCGCCAGCACCCGTGAAATCACCCGCAGCACGTTTCCGTCCACCGCCGGAACCGGAAGCCCGAAGGCGATGGAGGCGATGGCCCCCGCCGTGTAGCTTCCGATCCCGGGAAGAGCCAAAAGCGCATCGTAGGAACCGGGCAGTTCGCCGCCGTGGCGCTCTGTGATCATAAGCGCCGCTTTCTTTAAATTCCTGGCCCGGGTGTAGTACCCAAGGCCCTCCCACAACTTCATCAGGCGGTCATCCTCCACCGCTGCCAAAGCCTGCACGGTGGGGAGGGCCGCCATAAAACGTTCAAAATAGGGTTTTACCGCCTCCACCCTGGTCTGCTGGAGCATAATCTCCGAAATCCAGACCCGGTAGGGCGTGGGATCGTCGCGCCAGGGAAGGGATCTGGCATGTCCCTCATACCAGGAAAGCAGCGGCCTGGCCATTGCCTTAAGCCGCTGCTGACGGTCCAATTCATCTTCTCGTTCCAAGACCTGTATCCGGTCATACAAATGTTTCGTCATCACACATACCCGTAAACGCCCCGAACGGAAACCTCGCCCGATATCACGGACTTTACTTCTCCTTCGGAACATTTTACCAGGAGAGCCCCCTGGCTGTCAATACCAAGGGCCTCCCCCTGGTACTCTCCGGCCGGATCCAGAACCCGGACCTGGCGGCCCGTGTTGGCGGACCAGAGGTTGTAGGTGTCCACCAGGCCCGATAAGTCGCCCGCCTTCTCGAACAGAGCGTAATACTTCTCGAAGGCGTTCATCACCGCCGCCACAAGGGGGCTGCGCTTCACGCCGCGCCCCAGCTCCAGCTTCAGGGAGGTGGCGGTTTTTCCCAGCTCTCCGGGAAAGCCGTCCATATTCACATTGATCCCGATGCCCACGATCACGTAGCGGATCCACTCCGCCTCCGTGCTCATTTCCGTCAGGATGCCCACGACCTTTTTCCCGCCACAGACAATGTCGTTGGGCCACTTGATCGCCGCCTCCAGGCCGGTCAGGCTGCGGATTGCATCCGCCACCGCCAGGGCGGTCACCAGCGTCAGCATGGATGCCCGCTGGGGCTCAAGCTCCGGCCGCAGGATCAGGGTCATCCAGATCCCCGTCCCGTCCGGCGCCTCCCAGTGACGGCCCCGGCGGCCCTTACCGGCGGTCTGGCTGTCCGCCACCACCAGGGTCCCGTGGGGCGCTCCCTGCTCTGCCAGCTGTCTGGCCCGGGTGTTGGTGGAGTCCGTGCGGTCGTAGTAGACCAGGTTGGAACCGGCCCAGGCGGAATCCAGGCTGCTCACCAGCTCGGCCCGGGTGATCACATCCGCCCCCTGTACCAGCCGGTATCCCTTATTGCGCACAGCCTGAATCTGGTAGCCTTCCTCCTTGAGCTGTCCGATGGTTTTCCACACCGCCGTCCGGGATACCCCAAGCTGTTCGCAGAGCTGCTGGCCAGAGAGATAACCCTCCGACTCCCGCAGCATTTTTAAAATTTCTGTTTTCATGGCTTCATTTACCCCCAGATACTGATGGCGCTGAGCACGCCCACCGCGGCCAGGACCACGGTGAGCAAAATGTGTATTATGCCCGTTCTGCGCTTTTTCTTGTCATGTCCCTGAGTTTTCAACTCAAACACGCCGCTGACCGCGTTCAGCGCTGCAGCCAGGAAAAACACCAGTGGGAAGAGCACCTCATGGCCCTCCGGGTTGAGAAATGAAAGCAGTCCGAGGACTACCACTAAAATACCTACGATGAGGTGGAACACATCCAGAAATACGCCTGAATGCCGGTCTCCCCTCCTCGACTGTGAATGCATCATATATTATTATTCTCCCAACGTAGCCAGCATCACCGCTTTTATGGTGTGCATGCGGTTTTCCGCCTCGTCGAAAACCACCGACCGGGCGGATTCGAATACTTCATCTGTCACTTCCAGTTCCGTTACATTAAAACGCTCGCCCATCTCCTTGCCGATCTTGGTTTTGAGATCGTGGAATGAGGGCAGGCAGTGGAGGAAAATAGCCTGGGGTCCCGCGGCGTTCATCACGTCCATGGTCACCTTGTAGGGCGTCAGATCGCGGATGCGCTCCTCCCAGACCTCGTCCGGCTCGCCCATGGACACCCAGACGTCGGTGTCGATCACGTCCGCGCCCTTCACAGCGCTGCTCACATCCTCGGTCAGTGTCACGGAGCCGCCGCTGAGAGCAGCGAATGCTTCACACTCCGCCACCAGCTCCGGCGCGGGGAAATACTTCTCAGGCGCGCAGGCCACAAAGTGCATTCCCACCTTGGAACAGGCGATCATCAGGGCGTTGCCCATGTTGTAGCGGGCGTCGCCCATGTAAACCAGCTTCACGCCCTTTAAATGTCCCAGGTGCTCCCGGATCGTCAGCAGATCCGCCAGCATCTGCGTGGGGTGGTCCTCATTGGTCAGACCGTTCCACACCGGGACGCCTGCGTATTTTGCCAGCTCCTCCACGATCTCCTGGCCAAATCCGCGGTACTCGATGCCCTCGTACATTCCGCCCAGCACGCGGGCCGTGTCCGCGATGCTCTCCTTCTTGCCGATCTGGGAGCCGGACGGGTCCAGATATGTAGTGCCCATGCCCAGGTCGTGGGCGGCCACCTCGAAGGCGCAGCGCGTTCTGGTACTGGTCTTCTCAAAGATCAGGGCCACATTTTTTCCCTTCAGCGTGTCCACGAGAATCCCTTTTTTCTTCTTGTCCTTCAGCTCTGCCGACAGGTCAAGCAGGTACAGGATTTCCTCTTCCGTATAGTCTTTTAATGTTAAAAAATGCCTTCCTTTTAAGTTCATGGCTGCTTCCTCCGCTTTTTTTACAGTATGCATATTTATTAGTATGTGTAAATATTTATACTATAATTTACTACAGGAGCAGCCGGATGTCAAGGGTTGGATTGCATATTTTATCAATTATTGGTATAATTAATATTAAATATACAGGTTATACAATCCGCTTCAAAGATAAATTTTCCTTTAAAATCAAGGTTTTTCGTTATTTCGCCTCCAGGTCCGCTGCATAAATCATGCATAATCAGATCCCTTTTAAAACTTTCTTTCCCGCCTTCCGGTGAATGATCCGCAGAAGCTCCTCCACCTGATACACCTTAAAGCGGCTGATCCGGTACTGTCTGGCAAGCTCCTCCAGCAGGGACAGGTACAATTCCTTGTAGTCCCAGCCCTCCTTCAGCTTCATCTCCCGGGCCATCTGCGGCAGAAGGGTTTCCGTGTAATAGCGGTAGCCGTTGGGGAACCGGCTGATCTCCTCCTCCATCTCCGGCCTCAGATAGGCCAAAAGCTGCGGAAGCTCGGACATCATTTTGTCGAAATAGTAGGGCTCCCCGGAGGGGGCGTCGATGTAGTACCCGCGCCCGGCCAACCCGTAGAGCATGCGCTTGGCGTCAAAATAGCCCAGCACCATGTTCCGTTTTGCCCGCCTGCGGTCAAATTCCAGGATTCCGCCCAGGTCCTGGCGCGGGCAGATGTGATGGAGGTTCACGTCCTCCGGGACTTTGAGGCGGCGCTCCGTGTCCACGCCCAGGCCGTAAATCCGCACCACGATGATGTCCTTGTAGCCTTTGTCCATCAGCACGTCCACCGGCACGTTGTTCACGCCGCCCCCGTCCATGTAGAGCTTGCCGCCCAGCCGTTCCGGGCGGAAGCCGATCAGGTAGGCGCTGGCCATCAGCATGTCGCCGATCTCACCCTCCGGCGTCTCCTTGACGTTCACCACCAGCGGCTGGCGGTCCGAGACGGAATAGGTCACCACGTAGAGGTCTCTGGGCGAGCTGCGGATCCGCTCCTCGTCCACCATATCCCCGATCAGGCCCATGAGAGGGGCGATGTCAAAACCCCGGTCCTTTAGCAGCCTGGTGCCTCCGGCGATGAGATCGGGCAGGTTTTTCAGACTGAAATTCCGGATCCGCTCCATCAGGGCTTCGTCCACATCCATCACCCGGGAATAACTGATGTTCTCCCAGATCCGCTCGGCCTTGGAAAAATCGTCCATGCAGATCAGCGCTCCGTTGAGGGCTCCCACCGAGGTCCCGGCCACGCCCTTTATGCGGATCCCCGCCTCCTTCAAAGCCTTCCACGCGCCCACCTGGTAGGCGCCCTTGGCGCCTCCGCCTTCCAGGACGATGCCGTATTCCTTATTCAAGTCCAGTTGTAACTCCATGCATCCTCCCCTTGCTGCGCCGGCCGCCACGGTCCGACCGGCCCGCCAGAAGCGCTGCCGGCCGGACCGCCAAAAGCAGCAGAAATGAAACCGTCACAAAACACATCAACTGGCCTTCCATACCTGCGTACAGAAAGGCCGCCGCTGCCGCGGCCAGCGCTCCTCCCGCAAACCATAGGGTCGTCAGGGATTTCTGGATCATCTCCAGTCCCAACAGCGCCAGAAAAACCGTCATCCACGCGATTACCGCCATTCTTTGATCCACTCCTTCCACAAATCTGTTCCACAGATCCTCCTGCCGGACGGCGGCCAGGCCCACGTTTCCGGTTGGAATGATCTATGTATTAGGAAGTTTGGCCTGGGGCGACAGAAACAGCTGCGGCGCCGGAGGAATCTGTGGACGGCGGAATCGGCTGCCGGGCCGGTGAAACCTGCGGACGGCGATATCACCTCTGGCTGCTATTTCTCCTCTGCCGGGCCGCCTCGAACATCAGAACCGAGGAGGCCACCGCGGCGTTGAGGGACTCCACCTGACCGGCCATGGGAATTTTGATGTAGCAGTCCGCCATGGCGGCAGCCTCCTCCGTCAGGCCTGCCGCCTCGTTTCCGATCAGAAAACCAATATTACCAGTATAATCTTCCTGGTCGTAATTATTCGTCCCTTTGAGATGGGCTGCAAACAGCCGCACGCCCGCGGACTTGATCTGCGCCAGGGCGGCGCTCAGATCGTCCACATACACAAAGGGCACCCGGAGAATGGAGCCCATGGTGGAGCGGATCACCTTGGGATTGTAGATGTCCGCGGTATCCCGGTTCATCACCAGACCGGTGATTCCGGCGCCCTCTCCCGCCCGCAGAATCGTGCCCAAATTGCCCGGATCCTGAAGGGTTTCCAAAATCATCAGACAGGCGGGCGCGGGCGGGTTCTTCCCGGACGGGGCGGAGGTTTTCAGAGCCTGTTTTCCGGCCTGCGGCAACAGCTCCTCCAGCCGGTAATGCCGCTGCTTCACCACCGCCAGCACGCCCTGGGGCGTTTTTGTGTCCGCCATGTAGTTCATCACCACATCGCTTACCGTCTCGTGGGGAAATCCCGCCAGCCAGCGGCGGTTCCCCGGCACGCTGCCGAAATCCTCCGTCACATAGAGCATCTCCACCTGGTCCGGCGACAGCTCCCGACACATGCGCAGGCCCTCGGCCACGTAGCAGTTCTCCTCCCGCCGAGCCTTGGCCTTGGCGCGCAGATTCACCACCCGTTTTACCTGTTTATTGCTCGTGCTGCCGATCATAATTTGTTCTCCTGTCCGTGAATCCGATCCAGCTCCTCCAGCCACAGGCGGCTGCATGCGTCGCTGGGCATCCGCAGGTCCCCTCTGGGCGACACGGCCACCGAACCCACCTTGGGGCCGTCCGGCAGACAGGATCGCTTGAACTGCTGGGAGAAGAAGCGGCGGTAAAATACCCGCAGCCACTTGTAGACCACATCCGCCTCATATTGGCCTTCAAACGCGATCAGCGCCAGGCGGTAAATCTTGGAAGGCGCATAGCCGTAGCGCAGGATATAATAGAGGAAGAAGTCGTGAAGCTCGTAGGGCCCCACCAGGTCCTCGGTTTTCTGGGCGATCTCGCCGTCCTTGGGCGGCAGAAGCTCCGGGCTCACCGGCGTGTCCAGCACGTCGTAGAGCACATCCGCCAGCTCCTTCTCGCCGCAGGTGTCCGCGTAGTAGCGCACCAGATGGCGCACCAGCGTTTTCGGGACCCCGGCGTTTACACCGTACATGGACATATGATCCCCGTTATACGTGGCCCAGCCCAGCGCCAGCTCCGACATGTCACCCGTTCCGATGACCAGCCCGCCCACCTTATTGGCAATATCCATCAGCACCTGGGTGCGTTCCCTTGCCTGGCTGTTTTCATAGGTTACGTCGTGCAGGCTGCCATCCTGGCCGATATCCCGGAAATGAAGGCTTACGGCTTCGCGGATATTGACTTCGGAAAGCGCCGTACCCAGCGTGCGCGCCAGCTTACAGGCATTGTCATAGGTTCTGTCCGTAGTGCCGAAGCAGGGCATTGTAACAGAATGGATATTTTCCCGGGGAAGGCCCAGCATATCGAAGGCGCGTACCGTAACCAGAAGCGCCAGTGTGGAATCCAGCCCGCCGGAAATGCCCACCACCGCCCTTTGGCAGCCGGTATGCTCAAATCTCTTTTTCAAACCGAAGGACTGGATGGAAAGGATTTCATTGCACCTGTGTTTCCTTTTCGTCTCATCAGAAGGGACAAATGGAAGGGGGTCGAAGGAGCGGGTGAGGCTTGTCTCTCCTTTTTCCATATGCACCGGAATAATCCGATAACCCTTTGCATCCTGCACGAAGGTATTCATGCGGCGGCGTTCATGGCGCAGCCTGTGGATATCGATTTCCCCGTAGATGGATTCGTTTGCAAAACGGCTTGCCTGGGCCAGGATTGTACCATTCTCCGCGATCATGTTATGTCCGCTGAATACCAGATCCTGGGTGGACTCCCCCTCCCCGGCGCTGGAATATACATATCCCGTCAGCAGCCTTGCACTGGTGGCTTTCACCAGATCAGCCCTGTAGCTGTCTTTCCCCACGGTTTCATTAGAAGCGGAAAGATTCACGATCACCGTCGCCCCCGCCAGTGCATGGGCTGTGGAAGGCGTATCGGGAGCCCAGATATCCTCACAGATTTCACAGGCCACCCCAAGCCCTTCCATGGCATCACAGGACAGCAGGATATGGGTTCCGAAGGGAACTGCCACTTCGTCAAACAGAAAGTCCTCCACTTCTTCCTTCCCCGGCGCAAAATGTCTGGCTTCGTAGAACTCCCCATAATTGGGAATGCTGGCCTTGGGGATAAATGCCAGGATCTTACCGTCCTGGAGAACCGCCGCCACATTATACAGCTTCCCTTTGCTTTCCAAAGGAAGCCCCACAAAGATCAGGCTGTCCTTTCCTTTTGTATGAGCGGTTATTTCCCGCAGCGCGGCTTTTGCCCCTTCCAGAAGGGTTTCCTGAAGGAACAAATCCGCACAGGTATAGCCCGTTATACAAAGCTCCGGAAACACGATAATCTTCGCCCCTTTTTCCACAGCCTCGTCCATTTCCTTCTTTATCTGCCCTGCATTGTATACGG
>OJKJ01000284.1_pt1 | contig 33332 bp, 47 predicted proteins | sample 1596491 | NCBI WGS metagenome assembly OJKJ01 (sample SAMEA4350160, study PRJEB24818) | metagenome | biome: human; feature: gut; material: faeces | place: Denmark | collected 2013-09 | reverse complement strand
ATATTTTTTCTTGAGCGAGAAAAAGGAGATAATAATGAAAAGAATTTGTAGCATCTGTAAGCAAGAAAAAGAGCTAGATGAACATAATTTTCCTAAAAATTTTAAGAGAAAAGGTGGATTTGAAGGGCGATGTAAAGTCTGCCGAAAAGCTAAAGATAAAGCAAGATATGAGACGAAAAAAGAAAAGATTTTAGAGCAGAAAAAGAGATATTATGAAAAAAATGCAGATAAAATCAAAGAACGGCAATTAGGTTATTACAACGAAAATAAAGGTAAGTGTCGTCAGTCAGAAAAAGATTGGTGTAAAAATAATCCTACAAGACGACGAATGACTTGTGCAAAGTCTAGAACTTTGAAATACGGCTCTGAAAGTACCTTGACAGAAAAAGAATGGCTTGAAATTAAGTCATTTTTTTGTTGCAGCTGTGCTTACTGTGGTATGCCTGAAAAAAAGTCTCTAAAAATTTATGGCGAGCATTTACATCATGAACATGTCGTCCCATTAATTGATGGTGGCGCATATTCTTATGGAAATGTAGTTCCGGCTTGTAGAAGTTGTAATTCTAGTAAAAGGAATCATGACTTTTTTGTTTGGTATAAAAATAGTAATGTTTTTAGTCGGAAAAGATATATGAGAATTGTTCAATATCTTAAAGACGAGAGAAAGGAGCAAAAAATTGACTGAAAAAGGTATTGGATACCTGAGATTTAAGCTATCTGTTCATAAACAAAGAGCAGAAATGCGCTATGAGCAATATGCGATGAAATATGTTGATAGATTCAAAGGGATTACAATTCCACAAGCATTAAGCCAACAATATCGTTCAATATTAGGCTGGTGTGCAAAAGGAGTTGATAGTCTTGCAGACCGTCTTGTTTTTCGAGAATTTGAAAATGATGACTTTACAGTAAATGAAATTTTTGAGGAAAATAATCCTGATATATTTTTTGATAGTGCTATCTTGTCAGCGCTTATTGCATCATGTAGCTTTATTTATATTTCTAAAGGTGAAAATGATGCAGTACGACTTCAAGTTATTGAAGCGGTCAATGCAACAGGAATCATTGACCCAATTACTGGATTACTGACAGAGGGATATGCAGTTTTAGAACGAGATGAAAACAATAACGTTGTTCTTGAAGCTCATTTCTTGCCTGATAGAACAGATTATTATTATCGTGATTCACATAATAATATTTCGATTGCAAATCCAACAGGTCATCCACTGTTAGTACCTATCATTCACCGCCCTGATGCAGTTCGTCCATTTGGGCGTTCTCGTATTACACGTTCAGGAATGTATTGGCAAAGCAATGCAAAACGAACACTTGAAAGAGCTGATGTAACTGCTGAGTTTTATTCTTTCCCTCAAAAATATGTAACTGGATTGAGTGATGATGCGGAACCAATGGAAACTTGGAAAGCAACAGTTTCAAGCATGTTGCAATTTACAAAAGATGAGGATGGCGATAAACCAACTCTTGGACAATTTACTCAACCAAGCATGTCTCCATTTACTGAACAACTCAGAACTGCAGCGGCTGGTTTTGCTGGTGAAACTGGATTAACTCTTGATGATTTAGGATTCGTTTCTGATAATCCATCATCGGTTGAAGCAATTAAGGCAAGTCATGAAAACTTACGATTGGCTGGTAGAAAGGCTCAACGAAGTTTGGGAGCAGGATTACTAAATGTAGCTTATCTTGCAGCATGTTTGCGTGATGATGTACCTTATCTAAGAGAACAGTTTAGCAAAACAAAACCGAAATGGGAACCATTGTTTGAAGCTGATGCAAGCATGTTAAGTCTTATTGGAGATGGAGCAATTAAACTCAATCAAGCAATTCCTGAGTTCATCAATAAAGATACCATTCGTGATTTAACTGGAATTAAAGGAGCTGAATAATGGAAGATATTTTACCACCTCTTTTAGAAAAAATTAATCAAGACTTTGATGAAAGAGCAGCAAATAGTAAAAAGTTGAAGCAATCAATGGAATTGTTGAAAACTAAAAAAGCAACTTATATTCAAGCAAATGAATTTGGTGTCGAAGTTGGTCAAATTTTATCTGATGTTTTGGGAACTCATGTAACAGTAGATGTTTTACCTGACGGAAAAATGTATTTCAACATTGCAGATAGATTGTTCAATTCCATATTGAATAAAAATTTTGAATTAATTTCAGGCTATTCAATAGATGTTCAAAGTGAACTCAATCAGTTAGCTGGGTTTAAATTAAAATCACAAGTACCAGAATTAAACCAAGATAGAATTGATGGCATTGTTAACCGTATTTCTAGTGAAGATGATTTTGAAAAAATACTTTGGCTTTTGAAAGAGCCAATAGTAACATTTAGCCAGAGTGTTGTTGATGATACGATTAAGAAAAATATTGATTTTCAAGCAAAAGCAGGTTTAAAACCAAAAATTGTACGAAAGTTAGTAGGTAAAGCATGCGATTGGTGTAGAAATTTGGCAGGTTCATACGATTATCCTAATGTTCCAAGTGACGTGTATCATCGTCATGAGCGTTGCCGTTGCACAGTAGAATACGATCCTAGAGGTATTCATAAACTACGTCATGATGTTTGGTCTAAAAACTGGGTTGACCCAGATAAAGAAGCAAAGATTGCTGAACGTAAAAATTTGAATTTAAAAAGTAAAAAATAACTCATCCCAGCGACAGGGTTATCATGCATTTAGATTGAAGGAGGAATAACATGACTGCTGAAAAAAGATTTGGCAATCAGTATCCTACTCAATCGGTAATACTTCCATTTACTGAAACAAAATATCAAGAAGCTATTGAGATTTACGAAAAATCTAAACATGAGTGTTATCCATGGCAAAAGAACCTTTTGAAAGAGGTTATGGCCATTGATGAAGATGGTTTATGGACACATCAAAAGTTTGGATATTCAATCCCACGGCGGAATGGTAAAACAGAAATTGTATATATCCTTGAATTATGGTCACTTGAACAAGGCTTAAGTATTCTTCATACAGCACACCGAATTAGTACGTCTCACTCATCTTATGAGAAATTAAAAAAATATCTTGAAGATAGTGGTTATGTTGAAGGAGAAGATTTCAAATCTATCAAAGCTAAAGGGCAAGAAAGATTGGAATTAATTGAGTCTGGTGGAGTAATTCAGTTCAGAACAAGAACATCAAGTGGTGGTCTTGGAGAAGGATTTGACATTTTAGTAATTGATGAAGCTCAGGAATATACTACTGAGCAAGAATCAGCATTGAAATATACTGTTACTGACAGTGATAATCCAATGACTATAATGTGTGGAACACCTCCAACACCAGTATCAAGTGGAACTGTTTTTACAAATTATCGAGATAATACCATAGCTGGTAAAGCAAAGTATTCAGGTTGGGCGGAGTGGTCGGTTGAAGATGTCAAGGACATTCATGATGTCGAAGCCTGGTACAATTCTAATCCATCTATGGGCTATCACTTAAACGAACGTAAAATCGAAGCCGAACTTGGTGAAGATAAGTTGGATCATAATGTTCAACGTCTTGGTTATTGGCCAAAATATAACCAGAAATCAGTCATTTCAGAACAAGAATGGAATGCGCTCAAGGTTAATCGTTTGCCAGTTATCAAAGGGAAGCTCTTTGTTGGTATTAAGTATGGGAATGATGGTGCAAATGTTGCAATGAGTATTGCGGTGAAAACACTATCAGGAAAGGTATTTGTTGAAACAATCGATTGTCAGTCCATAAGGAATGGCAACCAATGGATTATCAATTTCTTAAAGAAAGCAGATGTTGAAAAAGTTGTTATTGATGGTCAAAGTGGTCAAAGTATCTTAACGAGTGAAATGAAAGATTTCAAATTGAAAGAACCGATACTACCAACTGTAAAAGAAATTATCAATGCTAATTCCCTATGGGAACAAGGGATTTTTCAAAAAAACTTTTGCCATTCTGGACAACCTTCACTTTCTACTGTAGTCACTAACTGTGACAAGAGAAATATCGGTACTAGCGGTGGATTTGGATATAAATCACAATTTGATGATATGGATATCAGTTTAATGGACAGTGCGTTGTTGGCGCATTGGGCTTGTAGTAATAACAAGCCGAAGAAAAAACAACAAATACGGTATTAGACGACTTTTTAAGTCGTTTTTTTGTACCAAAAATTACCGAACTGCCGGGCAAGCAGGAGAAAGGATTTGACTATGTCAGAAAATAATTTACCAAAAACGCAAGAAGAGTTAAACCAAATCATTGAAACAAGATTGGCACGCCAAAAAGAAACAATTGAAGCTAATTTTGCTGATTATGATGAACTCAAAACTAAAATTGCTGCACTTGAAGCAGATAACACTGCATATCAAGCAACTATTGAAGAATCAAAGTCTTGGGAACAAGAAAAAGCTGATTATGAAAAACAAATCAGTGGTTACAAAACAACTCAACTCAAACAATCTATTGCTATTAAAGCTGGTTTGCCATTAGATTTGGCTGACCGACTTTCAGGCGATGATGAAGAATCACTTAAAGCTGATGCTGAACGTTTCAGCGGATTCATTAAACCAAAAACTCCACCTGCACCACTTAAAGATGTTGAACCAAATTTGGGTGACGGAAAAGATGGAGCTTATCGTAAATTAGTCGATGGACTAAAAACAGAAGGAGAATAAAACATGGTATTAAACAAAGGAACATTATTTGACCCAGAATTGGTCACAGACCTAATCAGCAAAGTAGCTGGAAAAAGCTCAATCGCACGCTTGTCAGCTCAAAAACCTATTCCGTTCAACGGTGAAAAAGTTTTCACATTTACGATGGATTCAGAAATTGATGTCGTAGCAGAGAGCGGTAAGAAAACCCACGGCGGAGTAACACTTGCACCACAAACAATGGTACCAATCAAAGTTGAATACGGTGCACGTATTTCAGACGAATTTATGTACGCATCAGATGAAGAAAAAATTAACATCTTGCAGGCGTTTAATGACGGTTTTGCTAAAAAAGTTGCTCGTGGTATTGACTTAATGGCATTTCACGGTGTCAACCCTCGCCTAGGTACAGCATCGGCTGTTATTGGGACAAACCACTTTGACTCTAAAGTTACGCAAAAAGTTGAAGCTCCAAGAGGCATTGCAGATCCCAACGGCGCTATTGAAAATGCGGTAGAGTTGTTAACTGGTGTTGATGCTGATGTAACTGGTATTGCAATCAATCCATCATTCCGTTCAGCCCTCGCTAAACAAAAAGACTTGCAAGGAAATGCACTTTTCCCTGAATTGAAATGGGGAGCAACACCAGATACTATCAACGGCTTGCCAGTAGATGTCAATAAGACAGTATCTGATATGTCGTTGACGCAAAGAGACCGCGCTATCATCGGAGATTTTGCTAACGGATTTAAATGGGGTTACGCGAAAGAAGTGCCACTCGAAGTTATCCAATACGGTGACCCAGACAACTCAGGTCTTGACCTTAAAGGATATAACCAAGTTTACATCCGTGCTGAATTATTCCTTGGTTGGGGTATCCTTGATGCTACTAAATTTGCTCGGGTAACTGAAGCTAATTAATAAGGAGGTATTAAATGAGATACTTTAATACATTAACTAAAGCTACAATCGACACAGATTTCAAAATTTCTGGCGGAGATTGGGTACTTGAAAATGAATCGAAAGAAGCTGTTGTAGATATCCAAGCTAATGATGCAGACTCCAAAAAAGCTGAACAAGAGCAAGTTGTGGAAGAATCAAATGTAGATGGGAACTATGACTGGATTACTAAAGATCAAATCATGCAAGAACTTGATGCTTTCGGTATTAGATATGATAAACGTGCAAACAAACAAGTGCTTTATGATTTGATGATGGAGCAAGGAAAGGAGTAATATGAATCCTTTTGCTACAGTTGATGATTTAACGATGCTATGGCGCCCATTAAAGGGAGATGAAAAAGAACGAGCTGAAAAGTTGCTTGAAATTGTCTCGGATACCTTACGTGAAGAAGCTGATAAAGTGGGGAGGGATTTAGATGTAATGATTTCTGAAAAACCTTCTTATTTTTCAAGTGTTGTAAAGTCAGTTACGGTAGATATTGTTGCTAGAACGCTTATGACATCAACTGATCAAGAACCCATGACTCAGACAACAGAGAGTGCACTTGGTTACTCTGTTTCTGGCTCATATCTTGTTCCTGGAGGTGGTTTATTCATAAAAAATTCTGAATTAAGCCGTTTAGGACTAAAAAAACAAAGATTTGGGGTGATTGATTTTTATGGGAATGATTAAGGGAATTGCTGTGACTTTGATTGACAAAGTAGAAACAGGAAAAGACCCTTTTGGAAACCCAATTTATGAAGATAAGGAAATCGTGGTCAATAACGTCTTGGTTTCCCCAACCTCATCGGATGATATTGTTAATCAGCTTACTTTGACAGGAAAAAAAGCAATCTATACTCTAGCTATTCCAAAAAAGGATACTCATGATTGGGAAAATAAAAAAGTTAGATTCTTTGGTAAAACGTGGCGGACTTTTGGAGAACCACTTGAAGGAATCGAGGAACTTATTCCATTAGATTGGAACAAGAAAGTGACGGTGGAACATTATGGCTAAAAATCTATTCAAATTAAATCGTAGTGGAGTTGCTAGTATGATGAAATCACCGGAAATGCAAGCAATTCTTAAAGAAAAAGCATCTGCTGTTAAACAGCGTTGTGGACCAGGTTATGGTCAAGATATGCATGTTGGTAAAAATCGTGCTAATGCGATGGTATTTGCCGAAACTTATCAAGCAAAGCGTGACAACATGAAAAACAATACAATTTTAAAGGCGGTGCGTTAAATGATTGAGATTATTATTAAAAATTTTCTTGATACTCATTTATCGGTATCGTCTTTTTTGGAGAAAAAAGGAAAGATGCCATTAAGCTATGTTTTATTTGAAAAAACAGGTAGTAGCAAGAGCAATCACCTTTTATCTTCAACATTTGCGTTTCAGAGCTATGCTCCTTCTATGTATGAAGCAGCAAAGCTAAATGAAAAATTGAAAGAAGTTGTAGAACAGCTAATCGAACTAAATGAAATTAGCAATGTATCACTGAACAGTGACTACAACTTTACTGACACAGAAACTAAAGAATACCGCTATCAAGCGGTATTTGATATTAATCATTATTAGGAGGATTAAAATGGCACAAGTAGAAAATGTAACTACTGCAAAGCCCAAAATTGATGGTGCTATTTACTCAGCGCCAAAAGGTACACCTTTACCAACTGATGCAAAAACAGCACTAAATGTTGCTTTTAAACCGTTGGGATATATTTCAGATGATGGATTAAAAAATAAAAACTCACCAAAATCTGATAGTATCAAAGCTTGGGGTGGCGATACGGTTGCTACAGTACAAACTGAAAAAGAAGATACATTTAGCTATACGCTGATTGAAGCTTTGAATGTTGAAGTACTTAAAGAAGTATACGGGGCTGACAATGTAACCGGAACCCTTAAAACAGGAATTACGGTTAAGGCTAATTCAAAAGAACTTATTGAGCATCCGGTTGTCATTGATATGACAGTACGTGATGGAGTATTTAAGCGAATTGTAATTCCACAGGGGAAAGTATCTGAAATTGGAGATATTTCTTATAACGACTCTGATGCTGTTGGATTTGAGATTACTCTTACTGGTTTACCAGATAAAGCTGGCAACTCTCACTACGACTACATAGTCGATACAACTGTTTAACTCTAATGACCCCGTAAATATTAAATAAAGAAAGCGAGAAATATGTTAAAAGGAACAACAAAATCCGGATTTCGTTATGAAATTACAACTGAACGTTTAAATAATTTCGAGTTGGTAGAAATTTTGTCAGAAGTTGATGAAAATCCTCTTCTGTTACCAAAAATGTTAAATCTCTTATTGGGAGAACATCAATCTAAAAATTTAAAAAACTATCTTCGAGATGAAGAAGGTCTTGTTTCAACTGACAAAATCAGAGAAGCGCTTGAAGATATTTTTGCAGCTCAAAATAAAATAAAAAACTAATTCTCCTTGCCAGAATGATAAAGTTTGATGAAGAAGCGCTAATGTGTGACCTTGCAGAAATTTATCATATTTACGATTACAAACAGCTATCTCCTCTAAAGATAGCTGTTTTTTCTATAGGTTTGAATGAAGAATCTAGGATAAAAATGAAGATGAGTGGACAAAAGTTTCCAATTAATACACTTCTTTTAGCTGGGATTCAAGACCGTTTAAGTATGTCTTTATGGTTTAAAACAGAAGATGGTCAGAAAGGTAAGAACAGGCCAAAACTTGTTACCGATATCATCAATAAACCAAAAGAAAAAACTGATAGAAAAATCCGATTTCATTCTGGTGAGGATTTTGAAAAATATCGTCAGCAACTATTTCAAAAAGGAGGACGAAGTTAATGGCAACAGAATTAGGACAAGCTTATGTGCAAATTATGCCATCTGCCAAAGGAATATCAGGTTCAATGTCTGGGATATTAGACCCAGAAGCTGAGTCGGCAGGGAATAGTGCAGGGTTAAAAATTGGTTCTGCCTTAAAGGTCGCCGCAATAGCTGGTGTGGTAGCAACAGGAGCAGCACTTGGTAAATTAATTTCTTCATCACTTTCTGAAGGAGCTGATTTACAACAATCATTAGGTGGGGTCGAAACTCTATTTAAAGATAATGCAGATAAAGTAAAAAAATATGCAACAGAAGGTTATAAAACGGCTGGTATGTCTGCGAATGCATATATGGAAACTGTAACAGGTTTTTCTGCATCAATGATTAAATCATTGAACGGAGATACAGCTAAGGCCGCAGATTTATCAAATCAAGCAATTGTTGATATGTCTGATGATGCCAATAAAATGGGTACAAATATTGGAGATATCCAAAATGCTTATCAAGGTTTTGCTAAATCGAACTACACGATAAATCTAATGTCCGTTGCATAAGTGATTATGCAAACGAGTGTATGTGAACGCTAGCTAGCGGTGTGAAATAAAAATATAGCAGGAAATGGCTATTGAAATTATTTTGCTGACAGGGAAAATCTAAGGCTGATGCTATGACAATCCTGTGCCAAGCCACACTATGTGGAAGGTCGAACGACTATCGGTTCGTCACCGAGTACGGCAACTATTAGCACGTTGTTGGAAGTGCATACCAACTAACAAATGTACATGTAAGTTTAGTTGTATTTAAACCCCTAAGATGCTATAATTAAAATATCAAAAGGGGGCTTTAATATGTGGAAAGAAATTGAAAATAAACCAAATTATGAGGTTAGTGAAAACGGTGAAGTTCGCAACAAGAAAACGGGTAGGGTGTTAAAGGTTTCTGTTAGAAAAGACGGATACTGCCAAGTTATGTTAGGTAGAAAAACAACACCTCTATATATACATAGGTTAGTCGGTGAGCATTTTATCGATAACCCTAATAATCTACCTCAAATAGACCATATAAACGGAAACAAACAAGATAATCACGTTTCCAATTTAAGATGGGTCACCGTTTCCGAAAATGCTTACGGTCATGGATACCATAGCAGAATAGAAAACAGAAAGAAGAAAGTTCGAGCTTTCAACACTGTCACTAACGAGGAAATCATATTTGATTCAAGAGATTCGACCGCAAATTATTTCAAATGCAACAAATCTAATTTTGTATATGGAAAAACCTACGTTAAAGGTAAAAAGAAAAACTGGGTTTTTAATTTAGTTGAAGATATAGTCTAAACCCTAAGACCTACGCATTGTTGGTCTTTTTAAATACCATGAAAATGGGGGTATATTTGGTTAGATAACTTGAAACTGGGTAAACCTAAAAAACTAGCTCAGTATAAACCTCGTGAAAACGGTGAAACTCTAAACGAATTAAGACGTAGACAATACCGTGCTAAGTATGAATTAATAGCTGCATAGATGTTGACTTTAATGTATTTGTATGATAAAATTAATATATAAATACGTGGTAGAGGAAACTGATTATGTGGGTAAAAATTGCAAGAAATAATAACTATTCTATAAATGAAAATGGAATGGTTAGAAACGATAACACAGAACATATTAAACAGCCGTATCCGAACAAAGATAATGGGTATTTAATAGTTGACCTCTGCATGAATAATAAATCTAAAAAAGTTCCGATTCATAGATTGGTAGCAGAAGCATTTATCCCTAACCCTGAAAATAAGGCGACAGTAGACCACATTGACGGGAATAGGAAAAATAACTCTATTGATAATTTGAGGTGGGCAACTTATTCAGAAAATAATTCACGTTTTGGAACATTTGGTGTAAGGAGTGAGACAATAATTGTTGAACACTTTGCAGAAGAAAGAAAAAAACGTGGAGGCGGTCATTTATCATGGCTTTATGTGATTGAAACTCTTGAATTCAAAAGCATTTCAGAAACCGCAAAATATTTCAATTGTACAATAAGCAATATATCTTTAATGTTAGAAAAAGGTACGATTGGTCAAAGAGGAATAACAAGAGGTTATCAATTTTCTTACAAGAACGGAAAACGTTCTAAAATAAATTCATAAAAGTGTAACGGCTATCGAAACAGATTAAGCATTCTTATTTATAAAATAAGGTGCTTTTTTAATGGAGTAGAGTACACCCAAGTGGGTGGAAGTGCGAGGGTACAGAAATGTACAAGAGATAGTCTAGTCTATATGGAAACATATAGCAGTTCATAAGGGAACGGTTATAGATTAACGACCTATGACGAATATAAACGTACGGCGGTTCAAAATCTGAGATGCAACGACTCTTGACTGATGCTCAAAAGCTTACTGGTCAAAAGTATGATATTTCAAACTTCTCAGATATCACGCAAGCGATTCATGCAATCCAAACAGAAATGGACATTACAGGCACAACTGCGAAAGAAGCATCAACAACATTTAGTGGGTCATTTAATTCAATGAAAGCTGCAATGTCTAATGTTCTGGGGAACTTATCACTAGGCCGTGATTTGCAAGGACCATTGAAAGCGTTGGCGTCAACAACATCAACATTCTTATTCAAGAACTTTATTCCAATGGTAGGAAATATTTTAAAGGCTCTTCCTGGAGCGGTCGTCACATTTATCAAAGCGGCCATTCCATATGTGAAAGAAGGAATCGGCAATTTATTAGGATCAGCTTTAGAGCCATTTCGGGATATTGAAAAAAAGATTACGGGTTCATTTAAAGGATTCGATAAATTAGGGGATACTTTTTCAAACCTAAAATCAAAAGTTGATTTACCAACAGCTGGTTTAAAAATTCTCCAAGTGGCTTTTAGTGCATTGCTAGGACCAGCTGGACTAGTTCTGAAAGTAGTTGGTATGATTGCTAATGCATTTCAAAACAAAGGGATAAAAGGCGGAATGAGTCAGATTTCCCAATCATTTGAAGAACTAGCTTCAAGTATGGCGCAAAATGCTCCCAAGCTCGGTTCAACATTTGGTACTGCTCTAGAGGGAATCTTAACAGCAATCGCAGCAGCGTTGCCAGGAATTGTTTCCGGAGGATTGAAAGTGATTGCCGGGTTTATGGCAGGCCTAGCACAAGGATTGCCGCAGCTAACTCTAGCGGCAGCGCAATTGATTACAGCATTTACAGGAGCTATGTTGCTACTTATTCCCACAATAGCTACGTCTGCCACGACAATTATTGTGGCATTTATCGGGGCATTAACTGCTTCTGCTTTACAAATAGTCGCATCGGGTGCAGCTCTGATCAATGCGTTACTTCAAGGGATCACACTTCAAATTCCTTCGTTAGTTGCAAATACAGCAGAATTGATTGTGACTTGGTTGACTGCACTCAATTCTCATTTACCAAAAATACTACAAGCTGGAATGAATCTTCTGCTGACCTTCATGCAGGGAATTGCCAATAATATTAGTAAAGTATCACAACAAGCGTTAAATATCATTTTGAATTTCGCTCAAGTAATTGCCCAAAATATGCCGAAAATCGTCAACACTGCGGTAAATTTAATGGTTAAATTTACAAATGCGTTAGCCGCTCGAATGCCAGATATCATTAGTGCAGCTGCTACCTTGATTGCAAATTTTGTTAATGGAATTGCCAATAATTTAGGGAAAATCATCAATGCTGCAGTTAATTTGATTACCAAGTTCTTAGAAGGGATCGCCAATAGAATTCCGGATATCGTGAATGCTGCAATGAATTTAGTTGACGCAATGGTTCGTGGAATTGGCCAAGCATCAGGTCGATTGATGGATGCTGGTATTGAATTAATAAGAGATTTGGCTAAAAACATAAGTAGTCGTCAAGATGATATAAGAAGTGCAGCCGGAGAACTGCTTAGAGCAATAGTTGGAGTGTTCGTACCTGATTCGCTCATTGAAGCGGGTTCTGCGATTATAAATGGATTCTTAGGTGGCCTCAAATCAGGATTCGAAAATGTAAAAAGTTTTGTAGGTGGAATTGCTGATTGGATTAAAGAACATAAAGGACCAATTAGTTATGATAGAAAACTACTAATTCCAGCTGGTGAAGCTATTATGGGTGGATTTAATGACAGTTTGATGGAAAACTTTAAAGCTGTTCAAAAAAATGTTTCTGGGATAGCAAAACAAATTCAATCAGCAATTACTGATGAAATTGATACTAATATCTTAAATAACGATTCATGGGATTCTGCATTGAACATTGGCAGCAACTCAAATATTATCGCTGCTCAAAAAATAGCTGGAAACATTCCAGTCGATGCTTTAAATCAAGAACAATCAAAAACGGAGATACACGCTCCAATGACTGTTGTTGTGAAAGAAAACCCTTCTGAACGTGAAATTGCACGACAACAACAACTACAATGGCAAAAAGCCGCTTATGACTTTTAGAAAGGAGAAATAATGACGACACTTCCAAATGTGGAAATTTCTTATAAAAATACGTTGGGAGTTGAATTAAAATTGGACCGCTTTGGCCCTTTTTATTTAACTAGCTATGAAGGTTTTGGTTCGCCAGAAAATGAAATTAGTTCTCAAAAGATTTTTGGAAAATCTGGACAGCGTAAAACTTCCAGTTCGCTGTCATACAGGGATATGACAGTAGGAATTGCAATTAAAGAAGAAACGTACGAGTCTTTGAAAGATAAAGAACATCAAGTGATGGCCATTATCAACCCAGAACTTGCAGGAACTTTATATATTCGTATTGGTGAAAATCTTTATAGTATTGATGTAGAACCATTAAAAGGTTATGAGGGAAGTAAAGATAGTAGCACATCAACTTCTGAATCATCAATTCAATTTAGAGCATTAGATCCTGAATGGCGAGATGAAAACGTTCGAAATAAATCCATTCCTTTATCATCATTTGATGATAAATTAAAATTTCCATTATCAATAAAAACTGATTTTGCTTTTGCGACAATTGCTCCAGGACAGATTGTAAAAATATTAAACAAAGGAGATTTTGAAGTTGGCTTTGAACTTAATATTTTGTGTAATGCAGTAGTAAAAAATCCAAGAATTTATAACGTAGTCACTCAAGAGTATTTTGGATGGACAGGAACTTTTGATGCAGGAACCACTGTTTTCCTTTCTACAGTTAATGGGGAAAAGAAATCATGGCATCAAGATGATACTGACCCGAAATCAACGAATGCTATGGGTATTCGTACACCTGGTTCTACTTTTTTCACATTAGATAATATTGAATCGAATAATTTAGTTGTTCAGGCAGATAAAGGACAAGAAAGCATTCTTGCAACCATTTCATTTACACCTTTAATTATAGGAGTGTAAGAGTATGGATATTGAAGTATTTAAGCGAGTAGGAACTAGTGGTTTTAATTTTAAATCTGCTGGTATCTTAGATGTTTTTGAGTCATTAACAGTAAACTGGAGATACTATACTTATTCCCAGTTTTCACTAAAAATATTACTCGAAGATGTTCAAAAAATAATTTTTAATAATAGTGAGGAAATACAGCGTAGAAAAGATATTCTTTTCTCGCTTTTTATTTCAGATAATATTCTAAATATAAATGATGTTTATTTTTATATTGATAGAGTAGTATGCGATGATTCAACAAAGGGTGAAGTTGTTATATCTGGTAAATCCTTACGTGCAAAATCACTGAAGAGAATTGTTTATAGAATTTATCATCAGACCAAAAAGCCAGAACAAATTATCTATGATCATATTAACAATGAGGTTGTCAATCCAAGTCAAGCCAGCCGAAAAATCCAATATTTGTCTATTACTTCTCCTGGTACGTTGTCAACGTCAACTGTTGATTATCAAAATTCTTATGGTGTTGTTTGCGATGAAGTAGATGCCCTTTGCTCAACTTATGATATTGGTATTAGAGAGACAGCTACAAATTTACAAAATCCTCATAACAAACTAGAAATAGTAAAAGGAAAAGATTTATCAGATGTTGTAGAATTCAACGTTGATTTTGATAATTTACTATCAGAGAGCTATGAATCATCAAACTTTGATGAAGCGACTATGGCTTGGGTTTTTGGTGAGGGAGATGGTTCTGCACGACTAAATGTGAAACTAAATGATAACCTGGCAGGCTTAGAACGTGAAGAAATTTATGTTGATGCACGAGATATTCAAAAGCAAACACAGGATGGAAGTGGAAAAGATATCACATTGACAGATTCACAATATAAAGCAACTTTAACAAGTCGTGGAATTGAAAAACTTGCAGAACAAGAAGAAGTGCTCACGCTAAATGGAGATATCGATTTAGAAAGTGATTTATTTGTATATGGCAAAGATTACGAACTAGGTGACAGAGTACGGTTTACAAGTAAACTATTCAATTTGACAAAAACCTCAGTGTTAGCAGGTATAGATGAAACTTGGGACAATACAGGTCATCACATGTCACCGCTATGGGACAAAGAAAGTCCAACTGTGTTTGACATTATTAAAAGGAGAATAAAATGACACAATATAGTTTTCCGTGGAACGACGTACACGGAGATCGGCTTTATGACGCAGATGATTTTATGCGATTTTTTGCAGCGTTCCTGAAAACAGGCGTTGTAATGTCTTATAAAGGTGGATTGCGTGTACGCTCTGCTCAGGACGGAATGAATATTCAAGTAGGAAGCGGTTCAGCCGTAATTGAAGGAAGTTCGTATTTAAATGATGCGGATATTGGCATTCAAGTAAATGTTGCCTCATCAATACAAGATCGTGTTGATTCTATTGTTTTACGAATGGATAAAAATGCAAGAACTACACAATTGTTCTATAAACCAGGCGATACGACTGTTGCTAGAAATGATACAACATACGAATTACAATTGGCAAAAATTTCCGTAAAAACTAATACCACCCAAATCACTGATGCGGATATCACAGATATGCGTAGTGATTTTACGGTATGTGGGTGGTCTACTCCGTTTGATAATATCAATGTTGATGGAATTGTAGACCAATACAAGGAGATATTTGAACAAAAAGACTTGGAATTTCAAGCATGGTTTAAGAATTTAAAAAAACAACTGGATGATAATCAAGCCTCAAATTTGCAAAATCAAATTGATAATCTAGGTAGTGAGAAAGCTAATGATCATGAGGTTGTTCATAAAACTGGTGACGAATCAATTGCTGGTAAAAAGACGTTTACTGGTAACGTTGAAGTAAATGGAAGATTAACACTTCCAACCAAATCATGGTCTGGACAACTCGGAGGTGGGATCACTCTTAGCTTACGGAAGAAAGGGACTACAGTTGAATATTCAATTGGTGGGGAAATATCCTCTAAAATTCTTGTAAATTCCAATTTAGTAAATCTCAGTGTTCCAAATGAATTTTGTCCCAGAAATAGGTGTTCCCTTGTAGGTCATATGGTTGGTGGTTGGAATGCATTTCATATTGACATTTCATCAAGTGGAGTATGTCAGTGGTTTGGTCCAACTGTGAGCAGTGGTACTCCTCGTGGGACTGGTACATATCCAATAGATTAAGAAAGCAGGGGTTATGGAGGAACAAGCATGGCGAGAAGTGCTCGAACGATTAGCTCGAATTGAAACAAAGTTGGATAACTATGAAACAGTCCGGGATAAAGCAGAACGAGCACTTTTAATAGCCCAATCAAACACAAAACTTATAGAAAAAATGGAAGCCAATAATAAGTGGGCTTGGGGCTTTATGCTTACTCTTGCCGTAACTATTATTGGATATCTAATTACTAAAATACTTTAAAAGGAATACCCAATGAGTTTAGATAATTTCAAAAAGCAAACTATTACATGGGATATGATTAACCAGGCATTTGAACAGCCCATTCAAATTATGGAGGGAGATGTCAATGCAAGAACGATACTTCTTAAGATAACTGATAATGGTTCTGTACTTGACTTAACAGGTTATTCAGTAAAATTAACCTATCAATATATGTATAAATCTCAATCAGGTTTTATTATGTTAACTCCTAATGATATATCCAAGGGAGAATTCACGCTTATAATTCCTACTGAGATGACAGTATCAGGATTAATAAAATCAAATTTAATACTCCTCAATGAAGATAAAGAACAAGTTATTGTCAGTAAGAATTTAACATTTATATCAGATGATTCTACAGTTACAGATTTAGCTCAAGAAGTAAATAATAAGATTGATGATTTTACAAAATTATTATTGGAAAATATGCCACAAGTTATGCGTAGTGAGTTGAATGACTTACACGCTCAAACTGAATCAAATACAAGCAACATCGAGCTTAAAGCAAATTCATCTGATATGACGAGTTTGCAAAGTGCGATGAATAGCTTGCAAAACAAAGTGGAAGCGTTTGGTATCACTCCAGAAAATTTAGTGACTATTAAATCGTTACTTGACGCAATCGCAAATAATGCCACTGATTCTGAAGTAGCCGAACTAATAAACTCAGTAAATGTTTTAACGAGCAATATTTCTCTGATGAGTGGTGGAGATTATTCACCTAAAGCCAATAAAACTGACTTAGAAAGTTTACAGCATACTGTCAATAACCAGTCGGCAACTATTTCAACAAAAGCCAATCAAACGGATTTAGACAACTTACAAGCTACTGTTGATAAACAAGGTGTTGCAATTTCAACAAAAGCTGAACAATCAGAGTTATCAACAACAAATAAAAATGTAACAACTGCTCAAGAAACAGCAAAACAAGCTGAAAGTGAAGCCAAAAATGCAATGGCAAAGGCTACCGAAGCACAAGCGAACAGTTTACCACTTAATGGAAATGCTGTTAGTGCAAGTAAACTGGAAACAGCTAGAAAACTCGGAGTAAATCTTCAATCTTCAGCACAGCAAAATTTTGACGGTTCTTCTGATGTAACTAATATCGGAGTTTCAGGAGTGCTTCCTATTGCAAATGGAGGTACTTCAACAAGTGACGGAGTTATAAATACAATTGCCTATGCTAACAGCGCAGACGGAACTGACGGCTTCACGACAGTTTACCCTAACTTGAACTTGTTAAATAATACAATAATCACTCAAGAAAATTTAACACCGAAAAATTGGACTCCAGGAGTCGGAAGTTCATTATCAGTTGGTTCTAATAATGGAATTAAAGTAGTTAATAATGGCGGAGCTATTGGTAGTCAAGGCGGATTTTCTTACGGACCTACAATAAATGTAAAAGCTGGTGACCAAATCACAGTTAGTTGTTGTATAAGAAATATTGGAACGGTAGATATTAAAGACTTCGCACTATCAATGGCATTTTATGGAACATCTAATTCATATCCTGCTAAAGGTAAACTTGAAATTACACATGACGGTAAAAAACACTTCTTTAGTTTCACGACGATTGTTCCAAGTGGCGCCACTACAGCTAGACCACGTTGGTTTGATGTAGCGACTGTTGTTAATGAAAAGCACATTTTTGAAGTAGAGGGAATGAAAGTTGAACCAGGCTCAATTGCAACTCCATACATGCCATCAGCTAGCGAAGTCACGGTTGAAGATTATCCGAAGTATGTAGGTTTTAGTAATAGCATTAAACCTAATAAGAAAAGTTCTGATTACAATTGGTTACCAATGGGGTTAGTATCAATTGATAGGGCAACTGGCTTACTCAAGCCTCCGGTTATGGGCATTGACTATGCTCAAGCTCACCCAGTTGGCTCGGTAGTCACAAATACTTCAAGTTCATCATCAGGGTATTCTACAGGAACATGGGAAAACATCGGTGAAGCAGTAATTGGTTCAACAACAATATATTATTGGCAACGGACTGCATAAAAACATAAAAAATAGGAGAGTAAAATGAATCAAATCAATTGGAAATTACGTTTAAAAAGCAAAGCTTTTTGGTTAGCTTTACTACCTGCTCTATTCTTGCTAATACAAGCTATAGGAGCGCCATTTGGCTATAAGTGGGACTTTGTTATTTTAAATCAACAACTTGCTGCAGTGGTTAATGCTGCTTTTGCGCTATTAGCAATTGTTGGAGTTGTTGCTGACCCAACGACCAGTGGTCTAGGAGATAGTGATAGAGTCTTAAATAAAGATAAATCAGAGGAAAATAAATGAAAAAGTTAATTAAAAAAGCTGCCATTGGAATGGTAGCTTTCTTTGTTGTTGCAGCAAGTGGACCTGTATTTGCGGCAGTCGGTGACCAAGGGGTTGACTGGTCAAAATATAACGGAACTTACGGTAATTTTGGTTATGCTCATGATAAATTTGCTTTTAGTCAAATCGGAGGAACTTATGGCGGTTCATTCGTGGACCAAGCCACCTATGAAACGCAAGTAGCTTCAGCAATTGCTCAAGGTAAACGAGCGCACACTTATATTTGGTATCAAGTCGGAGGTTCACAAGAAGTAGCAAAAGCAGCACTTGACCGCTATTTACCAAAAATTCAAACGCCAAAGAATTCTATTGTAGCTTTGGACTATGAAGGTGGAGCAAGTGGAAATAAACAGGCCAATACTGATGCGATTCTTTACGGAATGCGTCGAGTAAAAGCGGCTGGATATACTCCAATGTATTATTCATATAAGCCTTATACTTTGGAAAATGTCAACTATAAGCAAATCATCAAAGAATTTCCTAACTCATTATGGATTGCGGCATATCCAAATTATGAAGTAACACCAGTTCCAAACTATAGCTTCTTCCCAAGTATGGACGGAATTTCAGTATTCCAGTTCACATCAACTTATGTTGCTGGCGGACTTGATGGAAATGTTGATTTAACAGGAATCACAGATAATGGATACGGAAAACAGCAAGGCCAAGAAGTTAAACCCGATACTGCTACACCGGCCATTGAAAATGGTAAAGAAGCCAATGAAGTTAAAGGAAACGATGTAGAAGTTGAAATGACGGTTAAAGTAAACTTTGGCGCTAAGAATTATGCCACAGGAGAAACAATTCCTCAATGGGTAAAAGGTCAACCACATAAAATCATCCAGAAGAATGGAGATACTGTCTTGCTTGATGGTATTATGAGCTGGTTATCCGTTCATGATGTGGAAACTATTGATGCTTCTACAAGCCAGCCAACGACACCCGCAAAAAGTTATATTGTAAAACAAGGTGATACACTTAGTGGCATTGCTTCAAACTTGGGGACAAACTGGCAAGAATTAGCACGTCAGAACAGTTTATCTAATCCGAACATGATTTACTCTGGTCAGGTAATTCGCTTCACAGGCGGTCAATCTGGGGCTACAGCACGAACTTACACTGTACACTCTGGCGATAATCTTTCATCAATTGCCAGTCGTCTTGGAACAACAGTTCAAAGTCTAGTATCAATGAATGGTATTTCAAACCCTAGTTTGATTTATGCTGGTCAAACTTTAAATTATTAATAATCATGCCTGGCTTCGGTCAGGCTTTTTTATTTTCCAAATTAAACCTAATCGTCCGTTAAGCATCCGTTAACTCACGATAAACGTTGATATATAGCGATTTAATCGTCCGTAGATTAGCACATCTTTATTTTCCGAATTAAATCCAAACCCGTCGAATTTCACGGGTTTACATTATTGCTGACCTCAACAAATATGGTATAATGAAACTCTTAAACATGGGTGTCAGCAAATAGCTGGCATTTTTTGTAGGGACAAAATAGGGACAAAATAGCCCTACCCCTTGCGGGTTGTATGGTGAAAAGGGCGACCGTCGCCTTAAATATTTAATTACATTTAAGTATATTAAAATAGAATCGCTCAACAGTGCGGTTCTATTTTTTATAATTTAATCAAAATAAATATACTTAAATTTCATAAAACACCTCTTTAAATTACCCTTTGGGAATTAAATTTTGAGTTTAAATCCAAAAGTGTACTCATAACTAATGATTCCCATTTGTGATCAATATGGCACGCATCCATTATACTATAAACGTTCCAACTTTCTGGTTCATCATCAGTGCTATCTAAATAATGAGTTACTTGATGTTGAACCTCTTCTTTATCCCATGATTTAATTTTTGATTTTAAAACTATAATTTTAGTTAGCTTTTCTGGGCAACCAGTAACTTCAATGAATTGGTATAATTCCTCAGTAGTTCCTCCTTGCTGTTCAAAGAAATTCCAAAGTTTTAAAATTGCTTCGGTATTTGCTCGTTTTTCTTGCGGAGATGTAGAATCATAGTCATTGAAACGATGTATATCACAATTTATAATATGAATAAGTTCATGTGTGAGTTTAAAAGGTGTTGCGATTTGCGGATTGTAAATTGTTATCTTTTTTCTATTATTGGTAATAGCATCAATTGGGAAAGAATTGTCCCCTATAACATCAATTCCATGATTTTCTATTTCTATAATAGTCTGCTCTATAATTTCCTGTTTAAGCATAGAGCCTCCTTACTAGTCTTCTAAACGTTTTCCGAGAATTAACTTCATTGCATTTTTTACTTCATCAGACAATGGTTTTCCATCAAACGAAACCCATTCGGCCCAGTTTACTTTATTATCATCAACAAAATCCGCCAAGTCAACAGGTTCTTTCTTTCTTTGATTATCATCCAAACCAAGTAGAAAATCAACTGAAACGTTGAAATATTTCGCAACGTCTTTAACTTTATTTATACCAGGGTTTTTCTTTCCCCATTGTCTAATTGTTCCATTAGCAAATCCTAATTTTTCTTCAACTTGCCTAATTGATACATTTTTTTGAGAAGCAAGTTCTTTTATTTTTTCATATAAATCCATTTATATCAGCCTTTCACAGATGATACAAAAAATATTTGTAGAAAAAAGATACTTTTGTATTGACAATAGCGTATCAATAGTCTATAATAGTTTTTGTAAAGAATGTTTATAAAAAGTTTAAAGAAAACCTAAATAAATACTAATGAACAACGCCGCCAAGCAAGTTTTATAAAGTGTTTTATAGGCTCTTTAACTATGCTTTTATTGTAGTTTATTGATACTCGAATGTCAATCGGAAACATATATATTTTATAAACTTTCTTTAATTTTTTTATAAAAGTCAAGAAAGGAGCGCCATGGCACAAGAAAAATTGGAACAGCTGAGAAATGCTGTTAATGAGCTTAAAAATAGGAAAGGCTACACGAACTCTTGGTTATCAGAGATTGCCTCTAAAAAAGGCAATAAGATCCCAGACAGTCGAATGTCGAATATCCTTAGCGGAAAAGAAAGTGGGGGAACCGCTTTTGAAGTATTGTCAGATATTGCCTTTTATTACCGTTTAAAACTAGTTTAGAAAGGAAAAATCATGTTAAGAAAAAATCTAAAAAATGATTCTGATTATCCGTTGATTATGACTCGGGAACTAGCAGCTGAATTTATCGGAGTAAGTGGTCCTACATTTGATAAGCATTATCGCTATGCACATAATTTCCCAGTTGTGAAAAATGGAGATGTTGAAGAAGCTTTTCCACGGGACCCAATCATTAAATGGATTGCGGATAATTGGCAATTATTGGAAAAAAGGAGAAAGAGATGAAAAACACAATTTTAACATCGAGAGAAGCAGATGCTGCGCTTCAAACCGCTCTAATCGATGGTGCTAAATGGATCATCACACGAACAACTGATACAGTGCTTTATCAAGGTAAGACAATGAACTTTACACCACTTAGAAGCGGTGGAGTGTTGCTGGAGGTTTACTGATGGAAAAAGTAGTCACGCATTACGGAGAAACTATTCAGCAGCACAGTGTTGAGTGGTACAAAAAACAACTGTTAAAAGATTTTTCTATTCAATTTATCAAAGACTCTTTATTGCCTCAGCTTTATGAATGGTCAAATGCTTATAAAGCAGCGGTTGAACTGACAAAATAAAAAAGCCCACGCGGCAACGTAGGCTAGGTATATGTGTATACCTTCATTATAACAAATCGGAGGAAATAATGGCAGAAGAAAAAGAACCGTATAAAGTTAAAAATGATAGTGAACTGAACTGGGTACTTGGTAAATATAAAGAACATCAAATCCAATGTGACGAGTATGAAATTCAAGCTGAAGAATCAAGAAAAGCTATCGAAGAAAAATATAATGCCGAATTGTATGAAATTGAACAGCGCCGTTTAAAACTTCAAGCTGAAGAACAGAAAAATATGGATTATTTCAAAGGACTGGCTGAACAATATTATTTAACTCTTGAGACGAAGATCCCCAAGAAAACAATCAATGGTAGTGTTCGATTTTCAAAAAAAGAAAATGCTTCTTATGACGATAATTTGCTTTCAGAGCTTAAAGAAAAAGGGTTCGGCAAATTCATTTCTGTTAAGACTAAAACGACCGAGAGTGTTGATAAAAAGGCGCTAAAAGCATTTGTAAAAGATGGCGGTCAGCTTGTTTCAGAAGATGGCGAAATCGTAGATGGTTTCAAATTTGAAAAAACAGAAGAATTTACAGTGAAAGTTTGAGGTTTAGATAATGAAAATAACTAAAGCGTCAGAATTAGAAAAAGGAAGCAATTTTTCGGCCCTTATCTATGCACCTCCTGGAACTGGTAAGACATCAACCATTAAATATTTACCTGGCAGAACGTTAGTAATTGATGTGGACCGCACAACAAATGTTTTATCAGGAGAAGAAAACATCGATATTGTTTACGCAGATATTAATAATGTTGAAGTTGGTTTTGCAAAAATGCTTGAGGAAATTCATGATGAACACATTCAAAATTATGACAACATTGTCATTGATAATCTATCGGAGCTAGAACAAGCGTGGCTTGGGGAGAAAGCTAAAAAGAGCAAAACTAAAGATGGAAGAATGATGGGAATACCTGAAATGGGAGATTATAATAAATTTTCTTTCTACCTTCCAAATCTTATCCGATATGTCAATTCTTGGCCGAATGTGAATAAAGTTTATACGGCTTGGGAAACTACTCGTGAAATTAAACTTCCTACGGGGCAACTTTATGATCAGGCTATTCCTCAAATACGAGAAAAGATAATTACCAATGTTATGGGGTTAGTAAATATGGTTGGTAGATTAGTAATCAATGAAGAAACGGGCAATCGAGGTTTTATTCTTACACCATCTAATGCTACATTTGCTAAAAATCAGCTTTCGGATGCAAAGTTTGCCAAGCAAGAAGAAATTTGGCAGTTTAAGTCAGAAGTAAAGGATACACCAGATGAAACTACGTGATTATCAAGAAGAATTAGTTGAATCAATTAAAAGCTCATTCTTAAAAGGTAATCGCTCAATCATTGTGCAAAGTCCACCACGATCTGGAAAAACAGTTGTGATGGCTGATATTTCCAAAGGTGCTACTGACAAGAAGAATCATGTCCTATTCTTTAGTCACCGAAAAGAAATTAATGACCAAGTTGTTAAAACTTTTGAATTAAATCAAGTCAATATGGAATATGTCACGATTGGAAGTGTTCAGTCATTAGTTAGGAAAATTGATGAACTTCCACCGCCTGAAATCATTCTGGTGGATGAAGCGCATCATATCAAAGCGAATAGTTATAAAAAAATACTGGAAGCTTTCCCTAATGCCTTAAAACTATTCTTTACTGGAACGCCTATTCGTTTGAACGGTCAAGGGTTTGAAGATATGGCCGATGACTTAATAACAGGAAAGTCCATCAAGTGGCTGCAAGAGCACGGAAATATTGCTCCCTTTAAATACTATGCCCCAAATATCATTGATACTTCACAACTAAAAAAAACAAGCGGCGATTTTACACAAAAGTCAATAGATGAAGCATTTAAAAGAGCAATTTATGGTGATGTTATTGCTCACTACAATAAACTATCCAAGGGTAAACAGGCCATCTGTTACGCTCACAATGTAGCAACAGCACAACATATTTCAGAAGAATTCAATCAAGCTGGAATAACTGCAGAAGTAGTTCATGGCAAAACTCATAAAACTGAACGTGAAGCTATCATGAATAAATTTAGAGCTGGTGAAATATTAGTTCTGATTAATGTTGAGTTATTCACTGAAGGAGTTGACTTACCAGATGTGACGACTTGCATTATGCTAAGACCAACTCAATCACTCAGCCTATTCTTACAATTTGCAATGAGGCCATTAAATCCTAAACCTGGTAAAACAGCGATTCTGATTGACCATGTTGGAAATTATACAAGACACGGGCTGCCCAATGAGGATAGAGAGTGGACACTCAGCGGTATCTCCAAAAAACGTTCTGAGTATAACACAAAAGGCGAACTGACAATCAAGCAATGTGAAATGTGTTTCGGATGTTTTGATAGTTCAAATACAAGGGCTTGTCCATATTGTGGTCATGAGCCTGAATTAACTGAGCGAGAGCTTGAAAATATCAAAGAAATTGAGCTTCAAGAAATAACAGAAGCAAAAGTTCAAAAACTAAAAAAACGAGTTTCTACATATATCAGTGCTGATATGTGTGACAGTGTTGATGAACTCGTTGAATTTAAAAATCAACACGGATATAAAAACGGTTGGGTTTTCCAACAACAAAAAAAGAGAGGGTGGCTATAGCCACAAGGTAATAAAAAATGTTTGAAATCGATTATGAAAAAGCGTTAGAATTCGGAAATATTGTAGATGGTGTTTATGAAGTAACTATTGAGCACTCCATGGAGAAAACAACTCCAAATGGAGCTGATTATCTTGATATTCCACTTCGCATCCGTACTGATTTTGATCAACCACATAAAAACAGTGTTATTTTCCATAAAATTTGGCAGAAAAAAGATACTGGGAAATATCCAGAAGGTTCTATTATGAATCTTGCGAAACAAGCAGGAATTCCAAACGGCACAAAATTCAAGAGCTTAGATGACTATCTTGGCATGCTTGAAGGAAAAGCTTTGAAAGTCACAGTTAAGAATGAAACAAGCGAATCCAATGGTAAGACTTACGAAAACTTGAATGTGAAGAAAATGGAAACCAGTATGCTTGCGGCTCAAAGCGCTCCTGAAATCAGCGACGACGCTCTACCTTTCTAAATATGGAAAATATAATGCTTGAGACGGCCTTGCGTTACAAGAAACTTGGAATATCAATTATTCCAGTTTCTCGTGACAAAAAGCCAATGATAGAATTTGCAGATCGTGAGCCACTGACAGAAGATGAAATCAAAGATTTTTGGAAACAAAACCCTACAGCAAATTTAGCCATGAAGTGCGATAAATTCGTTGTGGTAGACGTTGATGTTCATAACGATATAAATGGCTATGAATCTATTCAACCACTGTTAGATGAAGAATGGTGGAAACCTACCTTATCACAAACAACGGCAAGTGGTGGGAAACAATACTTTTTCTTGAAACGTGAAGATATGGCCGTGACTCAACGCATTGGATTTCTAAAAGGAGTTGACATCAAGGCCCACGAAAACAATTATGTTGTGATTCCACCTAGCGTTACCAGAAAAGGTCAGTATAAATGGGATAACCAGTTGCCAATTATTACTGCACCTAAAGAATTGATTCGTGAGATTATGAAAAATCGTGACAACTATACCCATTATGATTTTTCAGGATTTACAACTAGCGGAAGCAGCAAAACTGCTCAACTATTTGAAACAATTGTTCATGGTTTGGGAGATAGTGGCGGCAGAAATGACGCTTTAGCTCGATTTATAGGTGGTTTGTTTTTAAGAAATGTGGATTTTGATGTGGTTTATCAATTAGCTAAACAAGCTAATTTTTCCACAAGTGATCCATTAGAAGATAAAGAGTTCGAAAGGACTTTTGAAAGTATGTTTAAGAAGGAGATGAGGCGAAGAAATGGAATTCGAAGCGATGGAGGCTGAATATAATGAATCAAAGAAAATTGTCAGCTTCCCAACAAATGAAATTACAAGTCTCAGAGACCTGAGAAATAATTTCAAAAGATTTAGAGAGTTTTACCTCGAAGAAAACGACAAAGTAAAAAGTGTTCCTCCTTTAGTTGTCGCAACTAAGATGCAGGAACACATGACAATTGTAAAAATTAATGATCGTTTGGCTGTTTATAACATTGATAAAGGAATTTATGAAACACGAGCAGATTTCTTTCATAATGTGATTTTCTGGCTTGAACCTAGTTTCTCAGAAGCTAAATCAAATCAAGTTATCTTTCACCTTAAAAATATGGCGAAAGAAGTTGAAAGTACAGCAAGCCGTGATTTAGTTCCTGTAAAAAATGGTATCTATAATAAAAAAACAAAAAAATTAGAACCCTTTTCTAACCGATATGTTTTCACTTCAACGATTGAAACGGAATATATCGAAGAAATCGAAGCACCTAATATCAATGGCTGGAATGTGGATGACTGGTTACTTGATTTAATGAGTGGAGATAAAGAGCTTGTCAAATTATTATGGCAAGTCATCTCAGCAAGTTTAAATGGTAATTATTCTTATCGCAAATCTATCTGGTTTGTCGGTGAAGGGAATGATGGTAAGGGAACATTACAACAATTAATTAGTAATTTAGTTGGATTGCAAAATGTAGCGAGTTTGAAAATCAATCAATTTTCTGAACGGTTCACCCTTTCAATGATTGAAGGTAAGACTGTTATTATCGGAGACGATGTTCAAGCCGGACTATACATTGATGACAGTTCAAACTTTAATAGTGTAGTTACTGGTGAACCTGTTTTTGTCGAAGAAAAAGGGAAACAACCTTACGTTTCATTTTATAAAAAGACAGTCATTCAATCTACGAATGGGCTACCTAAAGTCAGAAATAAAACAAACGGAACCTATCGACGTTTCTTAATTATCCCTTTTAGAAAAACATTTTCAGCTAAGGACGATAATTGGGCAATCAAAGATGATTACATTTTCCGTGAAGAAGTCCTTCAATACGTTTTAAAAAAAGCAATTGAATTAAACTTTGAGCGATTTGATGAACCGCAAGCAACAAAGGTGATGATGCAGGAGTTCAAAGAAAAGAACAACTCAATTATTGAATTTGTCAATGAGTGGTTTCCTCAATTTAAATCAAGTGTCTTACCCGTTCGTTTCTTATGGTGGCTCTATCAAGAGTGGTGTAGAGATTCGGGTTATACATCCTTAGCTAAAAGACAGTTTGAATTAGAAGTGCCAAAACATGTATCTAAGGAATGGGAGAAAAAAACGGTAAGGCCAAAAGATTTTACGCCAAGTGAAGATATTCCTAATTATTATATTGGTTTCCGTTGGGATAACGAAGATAAAGAAAAAACATCTAAATGTTTTGTAAAACTGTTACCGTAGTTACCGTTTGTTACCGTGCTAAAAAAGAACGGTAACACTAACAAACCCTTTATTTATCTATATTCTTATTACTTGTTACTCTTGTTTCTATTAAATATAAGAAATAGTAAATAAAAAGAATAAATATATAAATAAAAAGGAGTATGAAATGGCGGTAACAACAGTAACAAGGTAACAACCGTTTAAACATAAGGGTTCAAACTGTTACCGTAGTTACCGTACTTAACTTATGAAGTTATATGGTGTTGGGAAACTGTTCCAACTGTTCCATAGTTGTTCCATTATTTAATAAGTCATGGAACAACTCAAAAACCTTGATATATCTATACTTATTATCTTTTTGTTCCATTGTTCCATTAATAAATAAGAAATAGTAAATAAAAAGATAAATATATAAATAAAAAAGGAGTGTGAAATTAATGGAACAAATGGAACAATGGTTCAAATGTTGGTATGACTGAATCGAAACTGTTCCAACTGTTCCATAACTTAACTTATGAAGTCAGAACATACAATCCAGTCAGAAATAATGCTTGCAGTATCGCAAGCTGGAAATAAAATATTTCGCAGTAATGTTGGGAAAGTACAAACGATTGACGGCCGTTGGTTTGATACAGGATTGCCAAAAGGCCATGCGGATTTGTACGGCTTTCGCCCAGACGGTCAAGTATTTTATATTGAAGTAAAAAGTGAAACAGGTCGAGTAAGACCTGATCAAATCTATTTTTTAGAAACAATGCGTAAAAACGGCGCACTTGCAGGAATTGCTCGGAGCGTTGAAGATGCGATGAAAATTATTAACGGATAAATAATCATTAGGGTGTTGCAGCAAGGAACTTAATACAGTCGGTAGAGTAATGAAGCCCTCTAGGAGGTATAGCACCGACAGCCCTATTATTTTTGAGGTATAAGTTATGGTAATGGAAGACTACGAAATACATATTACACACAGAATAGAAATTGAAATTACAGATGATTAAAACAAATTTTAGCACTTTGAAAAAGCTGTATGGATTGGCAAGAAATAATAATTTCAACGTTAACCACAAAGAATTGTATGTGAAAATCAGCGGTCAAACTAAGCACAATCACGAACTTTCTCAGATTTATTTGGATATTTGCAATAAATACAACCATTCAAAGCAAATGAAATGGAAAGATTTATACAAAATACTTGAAGAATTGACCAAAGATAAACAAATAGAACTGTAATAGCTCTAATTCATGAAAATTACGGTTACATTGAGCGCTTAAACCATTTCATGGATAATTTATCACGAACAAGCTAAAAGCGCTTAGAAGCTAAAATATGAGGTTTTAAATATGGGATATTACGACACAAGAAATGAAGCTAGGCGAATCAGTAAACTTGCTAGTCAAAATATATCGAGTGAGCAAAACAAAAAAGAACTTGAATTAGACAGCCAGAATAAATTCAATCAGGAAATGCAAGCTGAGTTTCACGAAAGAATTAAAAAATTAGGAGAAAAAAATGGTAGTTAAAGTCTTTGATGCTTATATTGAAGGCGAAAAAAAAGCAACCGGAACAATTGACGAGATAGCCGATTACTTTGATATTTCCCGCAGCTCTATCTCATTATGGATAAAGAATGGGAAAGACCCTAAAAAAGCTAACCCTAAATATAAGCACGCTATTTTAAATAAAGAAAAAACTAAAGAGCTTATGGAACAAAAGAAAAAAGAAGAGCGCAAACTTCCCGCTTCTGTTTATGATTATTATGACAAAGGGGAATTCATAATGACAGGAACTGCTCGAGAAATTTCTCAATTTTTAAATATTAGCAAAAGTAACGTATATTCATATATCCAAGTTGGTAAGCACGCTTTTTATTACAGAAAAACAAGAAAACATGCGATTTTAAACGAAGCAGAAACTAGAAAAAGATTTCCATTGCTTTCAGTCCCACAAGAAGAAGAACTTATTGGAACAAAAGAAAAAGAGCGAAGAAAACACGAAACAAAAGAAGAACGTAGGTTGCGAAGAAATATCAGAGCGCAAATGGCAATCGAAGCAGCACGCAAAGAAGAATTAGGATTATGATACCAAAATTAAGAGCTTGGGATAAACAAGATGAGCGTATGAGTTATGGAGAGGTTGAATATTACGAAGATAGAATTAATTATCGTTTTGACCATTTACGTACTGAAGCTGATGAAGACGTTGAATTTATGCAGTCAACAGGAATAAAAGATAAAAATGGCGTTGAAATTTATGAAGGTGACATTTTAAAACTGCATGCTATATTCTTATCTCCTAATGACAAAATCGGTTATCTTGAATATTATCCAAAATATGGTTATTCAATTATTTTTGAAGGAAATAGGTTATATCGGCAAAAATACTGGGCGAGTACAAATAAATTGAATTATGAAGTCATCGGAAATATCTATGAGAACCCTGAATTATTAAGAGAGGACACGAAAAATGACTAAAGAAATGAAAAGACCGATTAGCAATATCACTCAAGATAGTATCAAGCCTTTACCAAGCAATGCCGTAGAGTTTTATACTAACAAAAATAGGGAAGCTCACAAGTGTATTCAAGAACGAGATGAATATATCAATTATCTTGAAAGTAAACTAAGTAACGCAAAACCACAGCAAGCCCTGCCAGTCGTGCCTGAGTTCATTGGTAAGTTAATCAATACCTTTGGTACCCCTGAAGATGGAAAGCATATTAACTATACAGCAAGCTATCCTGTACATCAAAAGGAATTAGATTGGATTGATAATCATCAAAAAACGTGGTTAACTGCTCTGCTCATTGGTTTCAGGGTCGAAAAACCGCAGCTGTTCTATTTGAAGCACATTGATTTTTGTAAAACAGATAAACACGACGATTGGTTTACAATTAAACATTCTGATGGTCCACTAAATCATTTGAGAGTTGAAAAAGGGGAAAAACCATCTACTATTGATTGTAAATTCACCCAGCAAGAAATCGACAGCATGCAAACTGGGAGCTATGAACAGATTCCTGTGGAGGACGGAGAATGAAAAGAGGATTTAAAAAACTAGACGAAAATGCGACTATTCCAGAACGAGCGACAAAACATAGCGCAGGATATGACATTTCAGCAAGTGAAACAGTTACGATTCAACCTGATGAAATTAAAATGGTAAGCACTGGGCTAGCTGTTCAACTTGGTGATGATGAAGTATTGAAATTATACGACCGTTCAAGTAATCCAGTTAAGCGTGGCATTGCATTGATTAATTCAGTAGGAATTATAGATTCAGATTACTATCCGCAAGAATTTAAAGGCTTATTTATGAATATCTCAAAAGAGCCTGTAACCATTTCTAAAGGTCAAAGAATAATGCAAGGGGTATTTGTCAAATACCTTACAACAGACGATGACAACGCAAATGGAAAGCGTACAGGTGGATTTGGCTCAACTGATAAGCATTAAAAGCTAGAAAGCTAGTAAATGAAAGATTTAATTTATAAAAACATTAAGCATGGACTTTATGAAATAGATGAGTTCGGAAATGTTTATTCAAAATATAAAAATGGATTTTTAAAGCCAAAACGTGATAAAGATGGTTATTTATTGTTAACGTTATCTGGTGGTAAAAGAGGTAATAGCTGCTTTACAAGAGTTGCAACTTTAGTGATAGTAACATACGTAGGGCTTCCTGAAAAACATATCAAAGACCCAACGGTTAACCATATTGACGGTAACAAATTAAATAACCACTATTCAAACCTAGAATGGATAGGACGTTCTAAAAACAGTTCAATTAGAGAAAATAAAGGTGTGGGATCTAAAAATCCTGCTGCTATATTGAACGAAACAGATGTAGAAAAAATTTGTGAACTTTTATTAAAAAAAGAGCTTTCAATGTATGAAATATCATTGATGTTTGGAGTTACTAAAAGCGCAATAAATAATATAAAAAGGTGCAAAGTATGGAAAGAGATAACGAGTAAATACTTTGGTAGCACTGGGGAGGTTTGAGAATGACCGACAAACTAATATCGCTGGTCATCAAAGTGTGTGACTGGGTAGCGAATTTAAAGGAGAACAAAAAAATGACAGAAGCTGATAAATGGCTTGATAAACATATGGATTGAGGTGGAGATGAAAAAATTTGAATTATATAGCGCAGAATTCGTTAGCGAATATAGAAAACCTAAGTGTGTAATGAGTATTATTGAAGCTAATAGTTTAGCAAATTTAATTCAAGACATAGAAAGTAATGCAGGTTGGTACACTGCTGACAACGCAGCTTTCAAAGTTGCCTATATCAAGGAGGTTGTGGAGTGATTCTGATTATAAATATGATATCGTTCATAATTTCGTTACTATCAATCACCATAAATATTTGCATTATTTTAAATAGGAGAAGATAAAAAAGACTTATTGAACGCAAAAAAAGCCCGCTGGGAACGGGCTTTAAAACAGATTTCTTAACTACTATTATATCATAAATATAAGGAGTTAAGACACTATGAGTAGAAGATATAACCTTACTGACAGCGACTTGAAAGCTATAGAGAAGAAGCTCTTTATGTGTCAACGAATTGACCACGCTATTCAGTATCGCAAGTATGAGTTAGAAGTTAAACAATCACATGATAATAATGTAGGTGGTGGTAGGTCAAGTATAATCTCAAAGCCAGTAGAAGATATGGTTATGAAATGGGATGCTGACAGTAAACTCCAAAGCCTATATGAGTTTAAGAATCGAATCAATGAGTTACAAGATTGGTTTGGAGAGGATGAAGATATGCAATTGGTATTCCACTACCGTTGGTTATCTGGTAAACGTTATACAGTACCAGAGATAGCTGATAAGTGTCACATAACTGAGCGCCAATACTTTAGAAAGAGAAGAGCAATACTTGAGAAGTATGATGAGATATGTGACGGCTTCTGGTAATTTGTCACCTTTTGGGCGAAAACTGACAAGATAAATGTTGTATTATAGTATCATCAAATAAAACAAATAAAGCCAGCGGATAGATTCTGTTGGCTTTTCGTGTGGAGAAAGTGAGGTGACCTCCCATAGTATTACGTGCTGACCGTACTGGTGCTCATCGTGTAGCCTTTGATAAGAATAGAAAGATTCTTTTAAAGACACAGAACACTTGCGGAATATGTGGCAAGCCAATCGATAAGAGATTGAAAGCTCCTGATCCATTGAGTCCAGTTGTTGACCACATCATTCCAATTAATAAAGGTGGTCATCCTTCAGCGATGGATAACTTACAGCTTGCTCACTGGACCTGCAACCGCCAGAAGTCTGACAAGCTATTCAATGTGAAGCAAGAAGAACCAAAGGTATTAGGTAATCGTAACTTACCACAGAGCCGTGATTGGGCTTCTTATGTATCTTAATTTATTTATGATAGATATTATTAAAAATAATTTAAGTTTTACTTATATTTAAAAAGTGAGTTGACACATATAACTGTATATGATATAAATACAGTTATATGTGTACATAAATTAGTTACAGTTTAGGAGGGGTTTGTATGAAGAAGGTTTTTGCAATAATATTAATTTTAATTTTTGCCGGAACAGCTTTATTTTTCTTTTATCAAAATAATAATAAATCTTCAGTGTCATATAAGACAATTACGGTTGAGGAGGGTAAGAAAATGATGGATGAAGAAGAAGTGAAAGTTGTAGATGTTAGAACTAAGGAAGAATATGAATCGGGTCATATCC
>OJKJ01000281.1_pt1 | contig 33445 bp, 29 predicted proteins | sample 1596491 | NCBI WGS metagenome assembly OJKJ01 (sample SAMEA4350160, study PRJEB24818) | metagenome | biome: human; feature: gut; material: faeces | place: Denmark | collected 2013-09 | reverse complement strand
ACTCTGAACCAGTCCCTTGATTCTCCAATTATCTATGTCTCATCTAACTATTACTGAAAGATGAATTTATAAGATTGGTAATTACTGGAGTGGATGATTATTGGCGTGATCACATAAAAAAACGCAGAGAAATTACGCTCTGCGTTTTTATACTGAATAAAGAATAGCAAATTTAGATGCGAGTACGACGTTTCGCTGTTGGTCTTGATGATTGACGTTTTGATGCCGGACGCGATGCGACTTGTGTATGGCGTTTAACCGCACGGCGAATTTGGTTTGCTTTAATGCGACGTTGATCGCGCTCAACCGCAACCTTACTTTCCGTTTCCACCGGCAGTTCCACCAGCTCACGGAGATAGTTGGTTTGCTCTAAACCAAGTTCCGTCCATCCTCCACGCGGTAAGCCTTTAGGTAAGTCGATATCACCATAACGCACACGGATTAAACGGCTGACTTGTACACCAACAGATTCCCAAAGGCGACGAACTTCGCGGTTACGTCCTTCAGTTAAGGTGACATTAAACCATTGGTTCATCCCTTCTCCGCCACGGTAAGAAACCGTTTTAAAAGAGGCTGGGCCATCTTCCAACTGTACACCTTGTGTTAATTGACGAATTTTTGCATCGTTAATTTCACCAAACACACGCACTGCATATTCACGTTCAACTTCACGGCTAGGGTGCATTAAACGGTTAGCGAGCTCACCGTCTGTTGTGAATAACAATAAACCACTAGTGTTAACATCTAAACGGCCAACAGCAATCCACCGCGCCCCCGTTAACCGTGGTAAACGGTTAAAAACAGTTGGGCGCCCTTCAGGATCATGACGTGTGCATAACTCACCTTCTGGCTTGTAGTAAGCCATTACACGACAGATTTCCTTTTCAGGCTCTTTGATTGCTAATAAACGACCATCTAAACGAATTTTTGTTGCTGGTGTGACTTCAACACGGTCCCCTAGTGTCGCAATTTTGCCATCAACACTAATACGACCCGCTTGCAGGAATGTTTCGATTTCTCGACGAGAACCATGCCCTGAACGAGCAAGGATTTTCTGTAATTTTTCAGTTTTTTGCGGTTTTACGCTCATGTAACCCTCTGCTGTCGCCTTCACAGGCGTCAAATATCTTTTTGGCGCGCTATTTTTGCCGCGCCAAACAATAATGAATTTGAAAACCCGCGCATTATACACAGGTTTATCCTGAACCCCTATTACTTATCTGTATATTGCACATTCAATACAATTTTAGTTAGTTCAGTACTGAACCTTAAGCTTCGATATATTTATACCTACTCAAAAGGCGTTGGATCCCCTGTTCCGACTCGCGCCACAACAGGCGTATCATCAGTAAAGTCAATCACAGTTGTTGGTTTTTGCCCAATATAACCACCATGTATCACCAAATCGACCTGTTTATCGAGTAAATCGCGGATTTCCTCAGGGTCTGATTGAGTGAAATCATCACCTGGCATAATCAAACTAGTTGACATCAACGGTTCACCAACAGCTTCGAGTAAATCTCGAGCTATCGGGTTCGACGGTACACGTAAACCAATAGTTTTACGTTTTTCATTCATTAAACGCCGTGGAACTTCTTTCGTTGCCCGCAAAATAAAGGTGTAATTACCTGGTGTATTATTTTTAATTAAACGGAAGACAGTATTATCAACATGCGCATAATTCGATAGCTCAGAGAGATCTCTGCACATTAATGTGAAATTATGGTTAGCATCAAGCTGACGAATCCGACAGATACGTTGTAAAGCATCTTTTTCTTCTAAACGGCATCCAATGGCATATCCTGAATCTGTAGGATAAACAATCACTCCGCCTTTATTTAAAATTTCAACACTCTGGCTAATAAGTCTTGCCTGAGGATTGTCCGGATGGATATAAAAAAACTGGCTCATACATACCTCTAATTTTTGGGTATCGACAGCATCACCCGGCAAAAATACCTATAAATGCTACTATCTTTGAATTCCATAAGATGACTTACTCATTAATAAATCATCACTTATAATAATTATTTTACACTGCATTATTAATACATCAATTAATTAGCTGTTTTTACTGTATCCCAAAGTGTCCAAACAGCCTTGTCATCATCGGGCAACCATAAATTTCTGCCAAGCTCTATCCAAGAGCAAGGCCGATGAAAATCTGAACCAACAGATGTATACAAATTAGCATTATTGGCTAATTCTGCTAAATATTGCTTTTCATTTGGCGGTTGCTGGCAGTGAGAAACCTCCATAGCATCACCACCGCACTGTTTAAAATACGCAACCAACCGTTTTAACCATTTATTGGATAATTGATATTTAGACGGATGCGCTAATACCGCAATTCCCCCTGCGGCATGGATTGCGTCAATTGAGTCTTGAATTGTGCACCACTTCGCAGGCACATACCCTGTTTTCCCTTTCGATAAAAAACGTTTAAATACATTATTAATCGTTTTTTCTTTACCTATTTTCACTATATATTGTGCAAAATGTGCCCGCGTTACCTGCCCACCGCCAGAAATACGTTGTGCATTTTCCCATGCATCGTCAATGCCTGCTTTTTGTAACCGCCTGCCCATCTCAATACCACGCTCTAAACGATGCTCAGATTGTGTTTTTAACAATTGAACCATCGCGGGATGTGAAGGCGAAAAATTTAAGCCCACTATATGTATTTCAATATTCTCCCAAAGTGTCGAAATTTCAACGCCATTGACTAGCTCAATTGGCCGCTCATGTTCAGCAAGATAGCGGCGAGCCTCTAATACACCTTCACAGGTATCGTGGTCGGTAATCGCTAAAATATTAACCCCTTTTTCCACTGCACGTTCGATTAACTCAGCAGGAGTGAGGTCACCATCCGAAGCATTCGTATGGCTATGTAAGTCATAGCGAGTCACTAATGGCGACGAGGCTGTCGGCATATTGATATCTTCTCCTATTTCCATGAAAAACTATTTTTCCTAATAAATTAATAAAGTCCTTGACATAAATATCGCGATCCAGTTAACTAGTACGCAAGACAGCTAAAGCTAAAAATAATCAGTTTATCCAGTGAGGCATACAATGACTTTATTAAACTTATCAAATCGTTGGTGGCGTGACTTCCCAAATTGGGCGGAAGCCGCACGCGCATAGTTATTGTATGTTTCAGTGCCAAACCCGCCCTTCCTAGGCGGGTTTTTTTATGTCAAAAATTAGCGTAAGGCAACATAATGAACGAACAAAACACCACATTAGCACATTTTAAGTATCTGGATAGCCCAATTAATTATCAGCCTGACCCAACATTATTATTTAATCATTTGTGTCATCAAGTTCCATCAACAATGCTGTTGGAATCCGCTGAAATTAATAATAAAGCCAACTTACAAAGCTTGTTGATTGTCAACAGCGCGCTACGTATTCGTGCTTTTGGCCAGCAAGTTGAAATAGAAGCGTTGACGCCAAATGGCCAGGCCTTATTACCTAAACTGTTAGCTCAATTAACAGATTTAATCATGCATCATAGCATGCAAGAAAATAGTTTGACGGTAACGTTCAGCCAGCCTGCACAAGATTTAGACGAAGATAGCCGCCTGAAGGCTGCATCTAGCTTAGACGTTTTACGTGCACTACCCGCTCTTGCACAAGCCTATTCCACAAAACCTGAAAATCTGTTTGTTGGTGGGTTGTTTGCTTATGATTTAGTCGCGAGCTTTGAAGATTTACCCAAGGTAAATACCGTTAATCACTGCCCTGATTACTGTTTTTTTGTTGCTGAGCATTATTTAGTGATCGACCATCAAAATCAGGCTGCACGCCTAAAAAGTTGCCTATTTACGCAAAATGAGCAAGATGTCGAAACAGTTACGCAGCGTCACGCACAAATTATCGCTTCGTGCCGTCCATTCTTGCCAGCACTTCCTTTAGCAACTGCGCCTGAATTTGCCGTCTCGGTAAACAAAAATGACCCAGAATATGGGGAAATTGTCACCTCACTAAAAGAAGCCATATACCGTGGGGATATTTTTCAGGTTGTGCCTTCTCGTAAATTTACGATGCCGTGCTCACATCCCTTAATTGCGTACCAAAAACTCAAAGCACAAAACCCAAGTCCTTACATGTTCTACATGCAAGATGACGCATTTACACTCTTTGGGGCTTCCCCCGAAAGCGCACTCAAATATGCGACAGCAAATCGCAAAGTAGAAATTTATCCAATCGCCGGAACCCGCCCTCGTGGACGAAATGCCCAAGGTGAATTAGACCTTGATTTAGATAGCCGAATTGAGCTTTCCATGCGTTCTGATGAGAAAGAGCTTGCTGAGCACATCATGCTCGTTGACTTAGCACGTAACGATTTAGCACGTATTTGTGAAGCAGGTAGCCGTTATGTTGCCAACCTAACTAAAGTTGACCGCTATTCTTTCGTGATGCATTTGGTTTCTCATGTCGTGGGAACATTACGCCAAGATTTAGATGTTTTTCATGCATATCAAGCCTGTATGAATATGGGAACGTTAACGGGTGCACCAAAAGTAAAAGCAATGCAGCTGATAGCGCAATATGAACAAGAGCGCCGAGGATCATACGGGGGGGCTGTAGGATATTTTCAAGGAAATGGTGATTTTGATACTTGCATCGTTATTCGCTCCGCCTACGTAGAAAATGGCATTGCCACTGTACAAGCGGGAGGTGGTGTCGTTCTAGACTCCATACCTCAAGCAGAAGCAGATGAAACCCGTAATAAAGCGCGTGCTGTGATCCGTGCAATTGCCCAAGCACACCAAGTTAAGGAGTTATTCTAATGGCGAATATTTTACTGCTCGATAACGTTGACTCCTTTACTTATAACCTGGTAGACCAACTGCGTGCGGGTGGACATCAGGTGGTTATTTATCGCAATACCGTCAGTGCAGAACATATTTTATCTGTATTAAATCAAATGGTTTCACCTATTTTAGTCTTATCACCCGGTCCAGGAAAACCTAGTGAAGCAGGTTCAATGCCAGAAATATTGATGCGCGTAAAAGGCAAAATTCCTGTTATCGGTATTTGCTTAGGTCACCAAGCTATTGTTGAGGCCTATGGTGGAACTGTCTCTGCTGCAGGTGAAATTTTGCATGGTAAATCCTCAATAGCCACACATGATGGATTAGCCATGTTTAACCATCTTGAAAACCCAATATCAGTGGCTCGCTACCACTCTCTTGTTGGTAGCCAAATTCCGAAGAGCTTGACCATTTGTGCCCAGTCAAATGGCATGGTCATGGCTGTACGTAATGATAGCGATAGAGTTTGTGGATTCCAATTTCACCCAGAATCCATTTTAACAACTCAAGGTAAACAGTTGTTAGAAAACACCGTGGCATGGGCTCTTTCTACTCCCAATGCAATCGAATCCACTCATTCGCACTAACGGAATACTAAAGAGCCAATTATGCAAAATATTTATGATAAATTATTTAAAGCGCAGCCGCTAACTCAACAAGAAAGCCAGTACTTGTTTAATGCCATTATTCAAGGTGAATTAACAGAACCTCAGTTAGCCGCTGTGTTAATCAGTATGAAAATGCGTGGCGAACAACCACAAGAAATTGCGGGTGCCGCTCTAGCTTGTTTAGAAAATGCACAACCCTTTCCCCGCCCTGACTACCTATTCAGTGATATTGTTGGTACAGGGGGAGATGGTGCAAATAGTATTAATATTTCAACAGCAAGTGCCTTTGTTGCTGCTGAATGTGGTATTAAAGTAGCCAAACATGGTAATCGTAGTGTTTCGAGCCGTTCAGGTTCTTCAGATTTACTGGCTGCTTTTGGTATCGCTCTTGATCTCAGTGCGCAAAGCGCTCGTGACGCATTAGATGAGCTTGGTGTTTGTTTTTTATTTGCACCGCAATACCATAGTGGGTTCCGCCATGCGGCCCCTGTACGCACTCAATTAAAAACCCGAACGTTATTTAATGTATTGGGGCCATTAATTAATCCGGCTCGTCCGCCAATTGCCCTTATCGGAGTTTACCAAGAATCATTAGTAAAACCGGTGTCTGAAACATTACAGATGCTTGGTTTCACCCGTGCAGCTGTGGTACACAGTGGAGGGATGGATGAGGTTTCATTACATGCAGTGACTCAAGTCGCTGAATTAAAAGATGGCAAAGTACAACATTACCAATTAACTGCAGATGATTTTGGGTTAGAACCGTATCAATTACGTGACTTAGAAGGCGGAACACCAGATGAAAACCGCGTGTTACTTAGTAACTTGCTTCAAGGCCATGGGCAAGCTGCTCACGAAGCTGCTGTAGCGGCCAATGTCGCCATGTTGATGCGTATTAATGGCCATGAAGACTTAAAACAAAACAGCGAACACGCACTCGCAATTATTCGTAGCGGTAAAGCATTTGACCGCGTCACAGCACTCGCGGCAAGGAACCAATAAAATGAAAGCGACAGTCTTACAAAAAATTGTTGATGATAAAGTTGATTATTTAATCGAACGCAAAGCCAAGCAGCCATTAGAAAGCTTTATTGCTGGTATTCAACCTAGCCAGCGTAGTTTCTATAACGCACTAAGCGCAAAACGCCCTGTATTTATTTTAGAGTGCAAAAAAGCATCGCCTTCAAAGGGGTTGATTCGTGCTGACTTCGACCCCGCTGTGATAGCTAAAACTTATGCGCCCTACGCATCCGCGATTTCCGTTCTTACTGATGAAAAATATTTTCAAGGGAATATGGATTACTTAACGATTGTCAGTAATACCGTAAAACAACCCGTGTTATGCAAAGATTTCATTATTGACCCATACCAAATCTACCTTGCACGTTACTACCAAGCGGATGCCATTTTACTCATGTTATCTGTCTTAAATGATGATGAATATAAAGCGTTAGCAGAGGTCGCTCATCAACTTAATATGGGAATATTAACGGAAGTCAGTAATGAAGAAGAATTAGAGAGAGCAATTCGGTTACAAGCCAAGGTTGTTGGTATCAATAACCGTGATTTACGTGACCTTTCTATTGATTTAAACCGAACTCGTGAACTCGCACCCCGCTTAGCGAAGGGTACCATTGTGATCAGTGAGTCAGGTATTCATCAACACCAACATATTCAGTCGCTGAAACAATTTGCGAATGGTTTTTTAATCGGTAGCGCCTTAATGGAGCAAGCTGACCTAGATAAAGCCATTCGAAACTTGTTAGAGGGAGAACATAAAGTCTGTGGTTTAACCCGCGAGCAAGATGCAAAAGCCGCATTTGAAGCGGGAGCACACTATGGTGGATTAATTTTTGCTGAAACCTCCCCTAGAAAAGTGACGTTGTCACAGGCGCGGAGTATCATCCATGCAGCACCTTTAAAATATGTCGGTGTTTTCCGCAATCAGTCCGCGGATTTTGTTGCCCATATTGCCAAGCAACTTGCATTATCTGCGGTACAATTACATGGTGAAGAAGATACTTCTTATATCAATACGTTAAAAACATTTTTACCAAACTACTGTGAAGTTTGGAAGGCGCTTGATATGTCACGAACAACTCTAAATGACTACGATACACAAGGTATTGATGTGTTATTGCTGGATAATGGCTCTGGTGGTACTGGCAAAACCTTCGATTGGTCAGCAATCCCCTCGTCCACAACACAGAAATTAATGATAGCGGGGGGGCTTACCCCTGATAACTGCCTAGACGCAGCTAAGTTATTGTGCAACGGATTAGACTTTAATTCAGGGGTTGAAATTGAACCTGGTATAAAAAGTCAACAAAAAATAAATTTGGTATTGTCAACGTTGTTAGCCAAATCAACGGCTCATCAATACACAACGAAATGAAAGACTCCAACACCAATTAATGTAACTGATAAAATGGACAATAAATAATGAGCAAATTAGATCCGTATTTTGGCGAGTTTGGTGGGCAATATGTCCCAGAAATTCTTATTCCTGCATTAAACCAATTAGAAGACGCGTTTATCGACGCACAGAATGATGATGAATTTATTCGTGAGTTTCACGACTTACTAAAAAACTATGCAGGTCGCCCTACTGCGCTAACGTTATGTAAAAATCTAACCGCAGGTACAAAAACAAAATTATATTTAAAGCGGGAAGATTTACTGCACGGCGGTGCCCATAAGACTAACCAAGTATTAGGCCAAGCACTACTTGCTAAGCGAATGGGGAAAACTGAAATAATTGCAGAAACAGGCGCTGGGCAGCACGGCGTTGCGACAGCACTGGCTTGTGCATTACTGAACATGAAATGCCGTATTTATATGGGCGCCAAAGATGTAGAACGCCAGTCTCCCAATGTATTTCGAATGAAATTAATGGGCGCTGAAGTTATTCCAGTTTACAGCGGTTCAGCCACATTGAAAGATGCCTGTAATGAAGCATTAAGGGACTGGTCTGGCAGCTATGATAAAGCTCATTATTTATTAGGAACCGCGGCGGGGCCACACCCTTACCCAACAATTGTACGTGAGTTCCAACGTATGATTGGTGATGAAGCAAAACAACAAATTCTCGAAAAAGAAGGCCGTTTACCTGATGCTGTCGTTGCCTGTATTGGTGGTGGTTCAAATGCAATCGGCTTATTTGCCTCTTTTATTCCAGAAGAAGATGTGAAACTAATCGGTGTGGAACCTGCTGGATTAGGTATTGAATCCGGCCAACATGGTGCCCCGTTAAAACATGGCCGTGTCGGGATTTATTTCGGTATGAAATCGCCAATGATGCAAACCAATGAAGGTCAAATTGAAGAATCATATTCTATCTCTGCAGGATTAGATTTCCCTTCTGTCGGCCCTCAGCATGCCCATTTAAACAGTATCGGTCGTGCTGAATATGTTTCTATTACTGATGATGAAGCCTTAAATGCTTTTAAATTATTATCACGTAAAGAAGGGATTATTCCTGCATTAGAGTCATCTCATGCACTCGCTTATGCATTAAAAATGGCGGAGCAAGAACCTAATAAAGAACAGTTATTAATCGTCAATTTGTCTGGCCGTGGTGATAAAGACATCTTTACGGTACATGATATTTTAGCCAGCAAAGGAGAAATCTAATGGAACGCTACACCCAACTTTTTGAACATTTAGCTCAGAAGAATCAAGGCGCATTTGTTCCATTTGTCACTTTAGGTGACCCAGATGCTGAGTTATCATTAAAAATTGTCGATGCTTTGATTGCTGGTGGTGCTGATGCATTAGAGATTGGTATTCCATTTTCTGATCCACTGGCAGATGGCCCAACTATCCAAAATGCAAATTTGCGTGCATTTAAAAGTGAAATTACCCCAACAATTTGTTTCGAACTACTCCGTCGTATTCGAGAAAAACACCCTACTATTCCTATTGGCTTATTAGTCTATGCAAATTTAGTTTTTACGAATGGTATTGAAAATTTTTATATTCGCTGCGAAAAAGCAGGTGTTGATTCTGTATTAGTTGCAGATGTCCCTATGTCTGAATCAAAACCATTTCGCGAAGCGGCGCTAGCTCACAATATTGCACCCATTTTTATTTGCCCACCAAATGCTAATGATGAGCTACTGCAACAGATCGGGAAATATAGCCAAGGTTATACTTATTTATTATCTCGTGCAGGCGTGACAGGTACTGAAAAAAGAGCAGAAATGCCATTGACTCACTTATTGAGTCAATTAAACCAATATAAAGCGGCTCCCGCCCTACAAGGTTTTGGAATATCAGAACCTGATCAAGTCGAAGAAGCGATTAAAAATGGTGCTGCAGGTGCAATTTCAGGTTCAGCTGTGGTTAAAATTATTGAAAATAACCTACATCGCCCTGACGTTATGCTTAAATCATTAACTGAATTCGTTGCAAAAATGAAAGCAGCAACACAAAAATAGATAAGGAATAAATAGTAATCAAGTCATATTTAAAATTAATGGCTTGGTTACTTAAAATTATAAAAAATAGTCTTAAATAAACTTTAACTAGCCTTCTATAATTAAATTTTAAACCAATTTAAATATAATAGATATCAATTAACTATTAATTAGCTATTGATTAAATAGCTAAAATTTAATAATCATAATATTTACTAATCGAATCCATTAATATCAAAAATAATACTTACGTACTTACACACTGGTAAATCCCCTTATCAAATCCACAGCAGAGTAAACCTTACCAATTGATTTTACTAAGAATAATCAACCGTTGTATATAAAACACCATTTATATCAAAATATAATTATTTTAAGCTATTTGCACCCGTATGATTCAACTTAAGTACAATTAAATTTTAATAAAAACAAATATCACGGATAATCTTCATGCTTTAATGGAATTTTATTTAGCTATTTTTAATTTTATCTATAGTCTATTTTAGGGATATTTATGAAACAGCCTACCACTCATCCTATGATGAAAATCAAACCACTCTTTTTAAGTGTATCTGTTATTTTAGGGTCAATATCTGTTGCTCACGGCGCCGTTGTTAATACAAATGGTGCTGGTGTAATAAATCAAAGTAATGGCCCGACTATCGTTCATATTAAAGGCGCTAGTGACAAAGGTGTCTCACATAACATTTATAGCCAATTTGATGTTGACCAAAAAGGGGTTATTTTAAATAATAGCGCAACAAATACGAATACCAGTTTAGGCGGACAAATCAATGGAAACCTAAATTTAAATAATGGTAATGGCCCTGCAAAAGTCATTTTGAATGAAGTTAATTCATATAAGGCAAGTACCCTAGGCGGAATGATTGAAGTTGCAGGTGATAAAGCACAAGTTATCGTTGCTAACGCATCTGGTATCACATGTAATAATTGTGGTTTTATCAACACAGACCGAGTAACTCTAACAACGGGTAAACCAATTGTTGCTGGCGGTGAAGTTCTTGGCTATAACGTTGAAAAAGGCCAAATTATTATTAATAGCCGCTTAAAATCAGACTCCCCGACGGATATCATCGCTCGTTCTGCGGTGATCCAAGGTGATATCCACGCTAAAGAAATTAATGTCGTCGCAGGTAATAACTTTGTCGATGCCAAAGGTAATTTCGTGACTAAAGTTCAAGGCGTTGGAAATGCAACTCGAATTGGTGTCGATGTAGCCGCCATGGGTGGTATGTATGCTGACAAAATTACCTTAATTTCAACTGAAAGTGGAACTGGTGTTTCCAATAACGGAAACCTAGCTGCCGGAATCGGTGGAGTTAATATTGATTCAACTGGCTTAGTGTATAACCAACGTGGAAAAGTAAATGCCAATGGCAACATCAATATAAAAGCCAATGGTTTATATAATAATTCCACTATTATAGCTAATGGCGATGTTGATATTGATTCTCAAAGATTAGTTCTAAGTAATGTGAATGGACAGATTAAGTCTAATGGCGGTAATCTCAAACTCGCTTCAGCTTCGAGTATTGATAACCGAAATGGTATTGTCCATGCTCAAAAAGACATGAATATCTCAACTGCAAATGTTGTTAATACTAATGGTTCAATCAAAACTAATAGTGGAAATATTGCAATCCGTGCAACAGGCAAGATTGATAATAACTATACCTTACGTAGTAATGTTGTTAATGCAGACGAACGAGGAATTCGAGCAGGTGGTAATGGTAGTTTAACTATAGAAACAACCACCCTAGCAAACGATAACTCAACATTATTAGGTCGTGATATTACAATAAATGCTCGTAATACTGTCACTAATAATAATAACTCTCAAATTTCAGCAAAAAGAAGAATCGATATAGATACTATTACGTTACAAAATAGTAACTCATTGATTAAATCTAACAATGGCCCAATCAATATCACCTTGGGAAGTAACCTAGTAAATAACGGTTATTCTTCAATTGATAGTGGAAAAGCCTTAAATATTAATGCTCATGTTGTTAATAACCAAGGTTCACTAATTTCTGGTGCAGGTAAGTCCAAGTTTGATGTGTATTCCCTTAACAACCAATATGGTTTTATCAAAGGAAATAATATAGACATTAAAGCAACTTACTTAAACAACCTCAGAGGTTTAATTTCTGCTGATTCTAATGTCGTAGTTAATGCAACAACTGTAGATAACAGCTATGCTAGCGGTTTTAATGCTTATGCTAGCAAATACGGTGTTTCCGGCCAAACGGGTGGTATTTATACCAAAGATGGTTCTATTACTATCAAAGCAAATGGCATAAATAACAACTCTGGTGTGATTGTTTCAGATGCACAGGAAAAGGCTGGAAATAAAGGCGATATTAATATTACACTAAGAAATGACCTTGATAACCGTAGTGGAAAAATTCAAGGTGCTAATGATGTCAATTTAGATCTTAATAAGCTAGATAATACCAAATCAGGTTCAATTCATGCTGGCAAAGATTTAAACATTGATGCCTTTACTCGCGTAGATAATAACACTGGACGCTTAAGTTCAATGAACAAAACTACGATTACAAGTCCTATAATTTACAATAGCCCTACTGGACAAATCCTAGGTTCAATGATTGTTTTAAATACACCTTATTATTATTAATTAGGTCAAATAAGGAGGCTACTAGCCTCCTTATTTTATTACGCCAATACGGAGTGATATTAAAATAGTATACACCATTATTTTAATATCATTGACAAACCTTAAAGCTTTCTAATGTTTACTTATTTTTAAAGCAAGACAAAATAGTTTAACTCTAAGTAAAAAAACTTATTTAATCTAATTTAGTGTATTTACTAGACATTGATTTCATTAAGAATTAATCAAGCCACCAAAGATTAAATTATATTAGTTATATTTTCAGTAGTAATCCCCAAAAGCATTTACACTAACTCAATCAATTTAATTAATTTTTATTTATTATAAATTTAACGCATAATTAAATTATGTAAAATAAGAAAATTAACAATAGGTTTGTTATAGGGATATACATGTACTCATTTCAAAACAAAGGACTGATGGAGATTAAACAAGAAAATTCTGATGTATTTAATTAATAAATAATTATATCGGCAATTTATTAGTCTTTATATCATAAAAATAACTTTAATCTTTATTAAAATTAATGTGGTGCACATGAATTTTCGATTTATTTTTCTATTATCAACTTTAACTTCTTTGCCTTTAGCTGCATCAGCTAATACCGCACAAATTATTGACCAACAAATTAATAACCAAGCTAGCCAAGATCGTTCTCGCCAACAACAGACTCAATTAGAAGCTAAAGATGCCTTAGGTAAAACTAGAGAGCGTTCAAATAATATTTTAGTTTTTGATGATGAGAAAGATTGTTTTCAAATGAAACAGGTTATCTTACTCTCTGAGCCTAAACTCCCTTCTATGCGACCTCTAGAAGCTTATGCAAACCAAGTTGTTGGTGTATGCATTGGTATTAATGGCGTTGAAACTTTAGCAAAGGGCTTACAAGATAAAATAATTAAATCAGGCTATGTGACAACACGAGTTAATATTCCAGAACAAAACATCAGTGAGGGTATTTTAACGCTCCAAATTATTCCAGGTAAAGTTGCGAATGTAAAACTTGCAGAAGGTAGCGACACTTATATTACATTAGGTGCGATTATGCCTGCTAAAGAAGGGGATATTCTGAATATTCGTGACATCGAACAAGGCTTAGAGAACCTTGAACGGATACCGGGTGCTAAAGTGAATATAGAGCTAGCACCGGGTAAAGAGTTTTCCACATCTGATATTTCCATACAAAGAGAAAAATCATCTCACTTTAACGTAGGTGGATATTACAATAACTCAGGAAGCCGCCAAACGGGTAAAGATCAAGTCGGAGTGACTTTGTATGCTAACAATTTAACGAGTTTAAACGACACAATATATGTTTCAGCAGGAAAAAATTTAAAAAACCAAGCCCGCTACAGCACCAGTAATACTGCAATTTATTATGCCGTACCCTACAACTACTGGCTTTTTTCATTGTATGCAAGCAAAAGCGACTATAAACAAACTATTAATGACTCCGTATTTAGCTATAAGTATTATGGTGATAGTAAATATTATAATGCTACGGCGAGTAATGTTTTCTTGCGTGGGCAAACGTTCAAAGACACTGCATCAATTCAATTAATTAAAAGAAAATCAAAATATAAATTAGAGGATGTCGCCCTACTTTCCCAACAACGTGACCTTACCAGCCTTAAGCTCGGTGTTAGCCACCGTCAAAACATCAATAATTCAACTATCGATGCTTCAATATATTACCAACGTAATGTACCTTGGTTTGGTGCCGAAGAAAGCTGGGATATGAAATATGGTGATGTCAGCAAAATGAGCCGTGTTTATACTGCCGATATTTCAGGAATGTTTCCCTTCGCCTTTGACAATTTTATTATGAGTTATAATCCACAACTGTTTATACAATACTCACGAGACCGCTTAACCATTCAAGATCAATTTTCGTTAGGTAACCGTTGGACGGTTCGTGGTTTTGACGAAGAATTTTCCCTAATAGGTGACAAAGGTTTTTACTTACGCAATGAGTTTAACTTTTATATTCCTGGCTTCTCCATCTATCCATACTATGCTCTTGACTATGGACGTGTATTCGGCGGTGTTTATCCGTTAGGTCTCTATTCTGATGACCAATTATTAGGAATGGCTATAGGCATGAGAGGTAATGTTAATATATTTAGTTATGACTTATTCTTAGGTGCCCCACTTTATAAGCCGGATGAATATGAAACCAGTAGCGTCAATGCTGGGTTAAACGTGCAATGGTTTTGGTAATTTAATATTGTAAATTTGAATAATATCTTAAAGCTGAATACGCCACTGTATTCGGCTTTTTTATTTCAAGGTAATTAGTCTCAATATTTTTATTTTTTTATTAATTACCCTAAATAAAGATAATCAATAAGTACCTTTACTTTATTATCACCCTATAACACTAATTAATATACTATAAATATCATTATCATAATTTGTTTTTTTATGATGACCATTTGTTAAATATATGTTCAAGCTTAATGGTAATTGAAAAATCCGAGAATACGAATATTCTCGGATTTCCTACTTCTCTCTAGTCCTTCAGAATTCAGGTATTACCTGTATTGCATCCTATCAAATTCTTAGAAACGGTAACCCGCACCGAACATAAATACAAATGGGTCTAAACGAGTATTAACTTTATACTGTTCACCACCCGCTTTAAATTTCACATCACTCTCAATATTCATCCACCAAAGAGAAGCGTTTAACATCCAGTTATCAGTCAGCATGTAATCCATACCTGCTTGTGCCGCGAAGCCCCACGAGCTTGATAGATCTAGATCAGATAAGCCTGCAGTTTTTCCGGTAGAGTTAAATTTCTCATCAAAGAAGAAAGTATAGTTAACACCGGCACCTAAATAAGGACGTAATTTATCTTCTTTACTACCAAAATAATACTGCGCCATTAATGTTGGTGGTAAATGTTTTACCGTTGCAATATTACCTGTAGGGCCTGTACCAACTTTATGTTCAAACGGAGTTGCTGCTAATAATTCCACACCGATATTATCAGTGATCATATACCCAAACGTTAAACCTAATTGAGTATTATTATTCGCATCAAAGGTACCTAAATTACCTAATCCATTAATTTTAACATCATCTCCTCCGACATTAGGTCTGACTGTTGCAGTACCCGCGCGAAAAAGAAAATCGCCAGCTTCATGAGCAATAGAAACTGCTGGAGCTAAAGTTGCAGCAGCTAATACAAGCGCAGTGAGTTTTTTCATTATCAATCCCATTCCTATGTTTTTATTTTAGGAAAATATACCGTATTATTTAAATTGATGTTCAAATCAAGATCACATCTTTTACTAATTTATAGGTAAACCAATAAATATGGATTTATTATTTCATTTATTGTTTTTTTATTTTTGATTTAAATCAATTTTTATAAAGTAACTAACAAAATAAAAATTTGATTTCTAAATATAGATATTTATTTCAAAATTTAAACATGCATAAAAAATACAATTTATATAAATTCATTTCTTGGGTTAATTACATTCGATCATCATGAGCAATATATTTTTCTTAACCTCCCGAATTTTCTTATCTTTCTCTACCTCTAGGCGTGATACTCGGTTACAATTAGATTAAAATTTTGATCCCGTTTGTAGATAGGAGCAGTGTCATGTCCATTTCGGCCAACTCACTCATCAGTGATAGTATCAATTTCTTTAAAAACCAATTGAGTGGCCTCCTCACCATTGTGCTCTTAGCCACCGTGGTAAGCCTTGTCATCTATGCGATGATGATCCCTAGTGAACAGATGATAGGTGTTCTTGCTCAAGCACAAAGTAAAATGATTGAATCTGGTAATTCGGGGTTACAAGACTGGATTCTAAATCTATCTGAAGAAGATAAAAGTAGTATTTTGCGCGTTTCTTTTGGATTGATTCTCTCCGTCACTCTTGGCAGTTTGTTCCTTATTTGTGGCACATTATCCTATATCTCAGGGATGTCTCGTGGCGAAGATATGACAGGGCTTCAAGCGATAACATCATCACTGAACAAAGCGCCATCTATGTTTCTTCTGTTGGTCGTTTGCTCGCTGCTTATCCAATTAGGCATCACAATTATGGTTCTACCTGGTATCGTGCTAGCCATTGGTTTTTCCTTAGCGCCAGCAATTTTAATGACTGAAAACACCAACCCATTTAGTGCGATGGGAAAAAGCTGGAAATTGGCTTATGCAAATTGGCGTGTCGCTTTACCGATGATTTTAATTTGGATGGCCGTTCAAATGCTTATCAGTGTTCTATTGGGTAACCTTAATATGAATCATATTGCGATTAATGGTATCTCCTTTTTACTCAATAATGTTGTAGCCGCATTTGCTTTAATTTACTTTTATCGTTTATATATGCTAATCACAAAAAATTGATCTCGCTGATAAAAAGGTATCATTTGATACCTTTTTATTTACGTTATTTTTAAACTTTATCTGAGTTAATATTCGTTGGTTCAATTCGATTTTCGCAATCATATTCTAATGAACCAGGGTCCTTCCCACTCTCTTGTGTCTTTCTTTCTTCAACACATTTCATTTGAATTTGCTGCTTACTTTGAATTAAACGGATCGCAAAATAAATATCCGGTACCACTAATAAATCATCATCTGAACGGTTGATTTTATTTTGTTCTAACCAACGATTAAGAGAAGTTCTACGCCCAGCTAATACCAAAGTCACTCCTTTCGCCTTCAAAGATGTCACAATATCATTCAATGTGGAAAATACGCTCACATCATTATGCGTAAAGCTGACAGCAGCATCGACAATCACCCAAGCGGGTCTTTTACGTTGATTATCTAAATGTTTATTTAACCGCTCTTTAAAGTAATTCACATTAAAATAGGTAAGCGGAGAATTGAAACGATAAATTAGGACACCATCAACTTCTTGAATATCATTTTCTGATGTCATCGAGTGCAACATACCATGCTCATCAACGCCTAATAGTTGATCTGTTGGCCTAAATATAATTCGGATAAACTGTAATAAACCTAATAAAACGGCTAAGCCTACACCACTAATCAAACCAACTACCAACACTGCGCATAAAGTAAAAATACATAAGAAAAAAGCTTCTCTATTGCGTTTACGCATTGATAAAATACTGCGGAAACTGAGCAAGGAATAAGTTGAAATAATTAAAACCATCCCTAAAGCAGGCATAGGGATATATTCCAATAAATTCATAGAAAAAAGTAAAACAGCTAAGATGGTCACCGCGGCAACGAGGGAAACCAACTGTGTTTTCCCTCCCATCATATCATTAACTGCTGTACGGCTGCTCGCAGCACTCACTGCAAAACCTTGACCAAAAGCAGAAGCAATATTTGCCATTCCTAATGCTCTTAATTCTTGGTCTGCATCCACGGTATAGCCATTTTTGCTTGCAAAACTTCGCGCTGTCATCATAAAGCTTACAAAGCTAATCACTGCTAAGTTTAATGATGGAATGACAAGATCTCTGAGTAACCCAGGCGGAAAATCAGGCATAGGTATATAAGGAAGTCCTTCACCTAAATCCCCAACCGTGCTAATGCCATATTGCTCAAGATTAAATAGAATACTGGCTGCTGTAGCCAAAACCATTGCAATTAATAGGGACGGCCACTTACTCCTTACTCGTTTAATCACTAAGGTGATTACCAATGTTGCAATAGCTACTAATAATGTCGGAATATGTGTTTCCATTAGCGCTAATGGAAACGCTATTAAGCGTTCAATAAACCCTGAAGGTAAAGTCGTAATACCAAATATTTTACTGATTTGGCTGACTATAATCGTAAGAGCTACCCCATTTAATAAACCTTGCAATATCGGTCTCGATAAAAAATCAGCAAAGGTACCTAAACGAAACCTTGCTGCAATCAAACACCAAACCCCAGTCATAAAACTCATGACAATAATCAGTTGCCAACGAACGGTTTCATCCCCCATTGCGAGTGGTGCGACTGCGGCTGCAATTACAGCACATGTTGCGGCATCAGGCCCGATAATCAATTGTTTCGACGTCCCAAATAACGCATAGAAAAACATTGGTAAAATACATGAGTATAATCCGACAATGGCATTCACCCCCATTAATTCGGCATAGGCAATAGCCACTGGCAAAGCAACTGCAGCGACAGACAAACCCGCTTTAATATCAGGGCCTAAGTCTGTACGTTGATAGTTAAATAGCGTTTTTAAACCTGGCATCCAGACAAATAGCTTTGCCTTTATCATGGGAGAAAAGTACCTATAAATTAGCAAGTTAAATTATTTTATGTATTACTTATATCCGAACTAATAAAGTTTATCTAGAAGTAAGTCAAATAATCGTAAAATAGTGCAAATATGATTGGTAACAAAACATGTTTATTGGTAAAAAGGTGCAAACTTTTAACAATTAAAGCCAAAATCGGTTAAACTACTCCATTATCTTTACGTTGAGGCGCTGTATTCACTGTTATGAAACAACTTATTGATTTTATTCCTTTGGTAATCTTTTTTATAGTCTATAAAAGATACGATATTTTCTATGCGAGTGGCGCACTAATGGTTACCACTCCTTTAGCGTTATTAGCTACCTACCTTATTTATAAAAAAGTTGAGAAAGTTGCAAAAATCACCTGTGCAATTGTGATGAGTTTTGCTGCGTTAACCCTTATTTTCCACAGTGATGCATTTATTAAATGGAAAGTCACTATCATCTATGCTGCGTTTGCTGGCGCATTACTCTTTAGCCAATGGTTTACTGAAAAGCCCCTAATTCAGCGCATGTTAGGCAGTAATCAAGAAATAAAATTAGCAGATAGTTATTGGAACAAACTCAATAGTGCATGGGCAATATTCTTTATTTTCTGCGCATTACTGAACATTTATGTTGCTTTCTGGATGGCGCAAGATATTTGGGTAAATTTCAAAGTCTTTGGTCTGACAGCGGGAACATTAATATTTACAGTACTGAGTGTGGTCTATATTTTTAAAAATATGGTTAAAGAGCCTGCAGAAAAACACGAAGAATAATTAAAAATTAGAGTTAAAAACCTGCTAATTGTCTATCGATTAGCAGGTTTTTTTTCTTATTAATAGCGCTTGTCACCAAATGCTTTTTCAATTTTTTTATCTGTATTGTACTGTGATAATGCGTATACCGACCATATGGCAGCGGGTAGCCAACCAATTAACGTGATCTGTAGAATTAAGCAAATGATCCCAGCAAAGGGGCGCCCTATCGTAAAAAATTGCAACCAAGGTAATAATATTGCCAGTAACAATCTCATTTCATACCTCTAAATTAATCAATAAAATTTATATTATTGAGTATAGCCAATTCAATCAATTGACTAAATATAAAAAACACTTCTTGCTTTTTCTTTGCAAAAGTTGATCTTTTACCAAGAATTAGACGCCGTTTATTAATAATGGGTACCATATTTGTCTTATTTTTGCAGCAATTCAATCAAATAGCTATTATCAATCAATAACTGTATGGTTCAGGTTTACTATTGCATATGTAATTTGTTATAAATGCAAAATCAAAAGTAATAACCCTTTTAATAAGAGTCAGATATGCAATTGCCGAACGGTGAGTTGGTTTTACGTACATTAGCCATGCCCGCAGATACTAATGCGAATGGTGATATTTTTGGTGGCTGGTTAATGTCACAAATGGACATTGGTGGGGCTATCTTAGCAAAAGAAATAGCGCTCGGACGAGTTGTTACTGTGGCAGTTAATGGCATTAAGTTTCAAAAGCCCGTTGCAGTTGGTGATGTTGTTTGCTGCTATGCACGTTGCTTAAAAACAGGAAAAAGCTCAATTACCATTAATATTGAAGTTTGGGTAAAAAAAGTCGCAACGGAGCCTGTTGGGCAACGTTACCGTGCTACTGATGCGGTATTTACTTATGTCGCAGTTAATGATGATAGTACCTCACGTTCATTACCCAAAGAAAAACAACATTTTCAGTTAGCGAGTTCAGATCAAAAAACTAACGAAGCATAAGTTTTTAGCTCCACTCATTATGTAAAAACTAAAAAGCACCATCATTGCTGTGGTGCTTTTTTATACAACCTAATGTTAACCATTAGACTTGGCTAACAGTGCCATCTAATTTGAAATAAATTTCAGTCACGTAGCCTTTTGCAGGTTGCTTTTCAAAAGTCCAACGGTTCATTGCACGTTTAACATCCCGCTCGAATAAACCTTTAGGTGAGGCTTCGACAAATTCAATATTTGTCACTCGTCCACCATCATCAATATCATAACGAACTTTCACATATCCTTCTTTACCTAAGCGACGCGCGCGTTCAGGATAGGAAGGAGCTTGTTTATGCAGAGCCCTCGGGCCGCCTTTCTTAGTCGATTGACTATTACTTGCCCCTGTATTGTTTGCAGTTTTAATTGGACTGTTATTCGTTTTCGGCGCAGTAACGTCTGATTTAAGATTATTCATCGCCAATTGCTTTTCAACTGGCTTAACATCTTCTTTAATTTTTTTCTTTTCTTCCTGTTTTGGCTTAGGCTTTTTCTTTACCTCAGGTTTCTTCTTAGGTAATGCAATAACAGGTTCAACTACCGGTTCGGGTTCAGGTTCTATAACGGGCTCTGGTTCTGGCTCTACCGGTGTTTCAACCTGCTCAACGGGCTCAGAAGCAGGTTCAGGGGCGGCAAAAGCAATCATAGAAATCGTCAATGGTTCAGGGTCTCTGACCAAGTTAGGTTGATTAAAAATCCATGCCATTGCAAGACCCGCATGAATAGATAATGAAACGACGATAATTAAAGTCCAACGCATCCAACGCATATGCAATTTCTACCCTACACCTGTCTACCAAAAAAGAATATGACTGATAGTTTAAATGCAAATAGCAATCATATTCAATAAGGTTTGTCATACAAAGTGAAAAATGTGAGTGTACGCTGTAATAACCTTACTCAATCCATTGGGTAAAAAGCAGGGAATGCCGACGATGGTAAATGTCAATTTTACGCATTGCATAGATGCGCATGTTTCGCCTTGAATGCCCTTCTAGCCAGCGTCTACGGCGACGTAGGGATTGTCTTAACATACGCCAACGCCCTACTTCATGCCTACTACGTCTCATTTAATTGTGTCCTTTTATCGTCTAAAAATTATTAGAAAAAAATATTATATTCCTTTGAAAAAAAGAACCAAGAGGAACTTTTTATGTCATTTCGGTGCACTGCTTTTAATTTCATGATGATAAAATCAATTAACAAAACTATTTTTCCTAACAAATTACTCTATTTCACGAAGCTTTTACTGCAGAATTTTGCTAAATTCTATTAAGTTGATATTTTACTAACAGTTTTTTTAGCTAAACTATCTTTTTTTGAACCTTTTTCTTATCAGTGAGGCATCTGACCCGTTATGGCAACCGTCTATACACTTATGAGTTGGCTTCTGTTCTTCCTATATTGGCTAATTATTGCAGCAATTACAGTCCGCATTTTAGTCAAAAGAAGGCCGGTCACCTCAGCCATGACATGGCTCCTGATCATTTATATTCTGCCATTAGTCGGGATTATTGCCTATGTCGCCTTCGGTGAACTTCACCTCGGTAAACGTCGAGTCGATAAAGCTCATGATATGTGGCCTTCCGTCGCGACATGGTTAGAAAACTTACGAACTTCAAAACATATCTTCGCCACTGATAATAGCCCCGTCGCTGAACCATTATTTCAGTTAGTTGAAAAGCGCCAGGGTATTGCTGGTGTTAAAGGTAATAGAATTCAACTTTTAACTACCTGTGAAGACTCATTAAAAGCGATAGTCAACGACATCAACAATGCCCAGCACTCGATTGAAATGGTCTTCTATATTTGGCAACCGGGTGGTTTAGTCGACGGTGTTACCGAAGCCTTACTTAATGCCGCTAAACGCGGTGTTAAGTGCCGGATTATGGTGGACTCCGCGGGAAGTTGGCATTTTTTCCGTAGCGATTACCCCGAAAAAATGCGTGCTGCAGGTATTGAGTTTGTAGAATCATTAAAAGTTAATTTGATGCGTTTCTTCTTGCGTCGAATGGATTTACGTCAACATCGTAAAATAGTGGTTATCGATAACTATATTTCATATACAGGCAGTATGAATATGGTTGACCCTCGTTATTTTAAACAAGATTCAGGGGTTGGTGAATGGGTTGACATTTTAGTACGTATGGAAGGCCCTGTGAGTACCACATTAGGTATCGTGTATGCTTTTGACTGGGAAATGGAAACCGGCCAACGCGTACTTCCACCACCGCCTGACAGTAATATTATGCCTTTTGAACAAGCGAATGGGCATACAACACAAATTATCGCCTCAGGACCGGGCTTCCCTGATGAGTTGATTCAACAGTCACTGATGACCGCGATGTTCTCTGCGCGCAAACAACTGATCATGACCACCCCTTATTTTGTGCCTAGTGATGACCTTTTGCATGCAATTTGTACAGCAGCAATGCGGGGTGTCGACGTCAGTATTATTATGCCAAGGCAGAATGACTCATTCCTTGTTCGCTGGGCAAGCCGCTCATTTTACAGTGAATTATTAGCTGCTGGTGTTAAGATTTATCAATTTGAAGACGGTTTATTACACACGAAGAGTGTTTTGGTTGATGGCGAGCTTAGCCTTGTTGGTTCAGTAAATCTTGATATGCGCAGTTTATGGCTCAATTTTGAAATAACAGTGGTCATTGATGATAAAAGTTTTGGTAGCGATCTCACGTTAGTTCAGTATGATTATATTGCGCGTTCAACTCGTTTAGAAATCGAAGAATGGGAACAACGCCCCTTCTGGAACCGTGTCGTTGAGCGCATTTGCTACTTCTTTAGCCCATTGTTATAAATTAAGTTAATTAGGAAAGGTCATGACTGAAATACAAAATACACCTTTAATCGATGAAGATGACATCATTGAAATGGCTTATGACCTTTTTCTTGAAGGGGCAATGGACAATTTAGAGCCCGCTGACCAATTAATTTTTGCTTTGCAGTTTGAAGAGTTAGGTGCCGCAGAAATTGTTCCTGTTACCCTTAATTGGCAAGAGATGATTACTGAAGAGCTTAATTTAAACCAATTAAGTGAAGTGGTTATTGGATTAGCTCAAAGCCCTGACGCCGAATTAGACGATATTTTTGCTCGCGTATTAATTAGCCGCCACCCTTCTAAACCGTTTCACCATATTTTTTGGAAGAAATAGTTGATTAAAAGGGACATTTCGTCCCTTTTGGATTAATTAAAGTAGAAGCCCCCTAAACGCCATTCCCTTTCGCCCATCACGAGAAAACAATCACAATGGGTCAATTTTCAAACAAGACACCGCATGTTTGAAACTCCCTTCTAATAATGGCCTTGTTTTTGCACACTCTTCATCCGCTAATGGGCAACGGGTTCTAAATACGCAACCTGAAGGTGGGTTAATGGGTGATGGCAATTCACCCTCTAAAAGTTCTATTACCTTATTTTTTTCTTTATCGGGATCAGGAACGGGCACTGCTGACATCAATGCGCGTGTATAAGGATGTAAGGGATTATTGTATACCTCATCATAGGTACCAAGCTCTACGGCATGCCCCAAGTACATCACTAAGACACGGTCAGAAATATGCTTAACAACCGCCAAATCGTGCGCGATAAAGATTAGCGATAATTTCATTTCACGTTGTAATTCTTGCAATAAATTAACAACTTGTGCTTGAATTGACACGTCTAATGCAGAAACTGGCTCATCGCAAATCACGAGTTTAGGTTCTAAAATCAATGCTCTTGCGATACCAATACGCTGGCATTGCCCTCCCGAAAACTCATGGGGGTAACGGTTAATCAAATTTGGTAATAAGCCAACCCGCATCATCATTTTTTTCACTTTTTCTGTGATTTGTGATGGTGGCATTTTAGGATGATAGGTTTTTAATGGCTCAGCGATAATGTCACCGATGGTCATTCGCGGATTAAGCGAAGCCAGTGGATCTTGGAAAATCATTTGAATATCACTGCGCACACTGCGCCACTCTTTATCAGTTTTACCTAATAAATTCTGCCCAAGCCAACTTACCGTACCATCCGTCGCTTTAACTAACCCAATAAGTGCTCGAGCAAAAGTGGATTTACCGCATCCTGATTCCCCGACTACACCTAATGTTTCACCTTCATATAAACGAAGTGTTACGCCATCTACCGCTTTAAGGCTTTTGTTTGGTTGCCAAAACCACTGTTTTTTATCTCGAATCTCAAAATGGACTTTAAGGTCATTCACTTCGAGTAAAACTGGCCTATTTTCATGGGTACTCATACCAATTCCTCCAGTGGCTTAAAGCAGGCACGTAACCGCGTTTGACCAAATGTGGTTAATGCAGGTTCTTGGTCAACACATTGCTGAACTGCATATTGGCAACGAGGTGAAAATGGGCAGCCTTTGGGTAAACGTAATAAATTAGGCGGATTGCCGGGAATGGTAGCTAAACTTTCGTCATCACCATCGAGGCGCGGAACAGCAGCTAACAAGCCAAGTGAATATGGATGAGATGGATGATAAAAGATATCCTTCGCAGTACCGTACTCCATCGTGCGTCCTGCATACATCACTAGGACTTTATCACATACCCCTGCGACGACCCCAAGGTCGTGGGTGATCAAAATGATTGCAGTATCAAACTCTTGTTTTAACTCATTGAGCAACGTCATGATTTGCGCTTGTACAGTCACATCAAGTGCTGTCGTGGGTTCGTCAGCAATTAACAGCTTTGGTTGGCATAACAGGGCCATTGCAATCATGACGCGTTGTCTCATTCCTCCTGAAAACTCATGTGGATACATATTCATACGCTTACGTGCTTCAGGCATTTTAACGGCATCTAACATACGAACTGATTCTTCGAAAGCTTCTCTTTTACTCATGCCTTTATGTAACATGAGAACTTCCGACAGCTGTGTACCAATTTTCAAATAAGGGTTCAATGATGTCATTGGGTCTTGAAAAATCATTGAAATCTCTTCCGCTCGCATACGGTTTAATTCTTTTTCTCTTAAATTCAAAATCTCACGGCCATTAAACATGGCAGAGCCATTAATTCTGCCATTTTTGGCGAGTAAGCCCATGAGTGCGAAAGCAGTTTGTGATTTTCCTGAGCCTGATTCACCAACTATGCCAAGCGTTTCCCCCGCACTTAATTCAAAGTTCAATTTGTTTACGGCGGTAACCTCACCATCTTGAGTTGCAAATGTCACACTGAGATCTTTCACGGATAACAGAGGGCTTTTCATTGAGTTATTTAACATATTATTCCCTCTAGCGATCTTTCGGGTCGAGCGCATCTCGTAGCCCGTCACCGATGAAGTTAAAACAAAATAGCGTAATGACTAAGAAACCGGCTGGTATCAGTAGCAACCACGGCGTCACTTCCATTGAGTTCGCCCCATCACTTAATAACGCCCCCCAACTACTTAACGGCTCTTGTGTGCCTAAACCTAAAAAGCTTAAGAATGATTCAAACAAAATCATACTTGGAACTAATAATGACGCGTAAACGACTACTACACCTAAAACGTTAGGTACAATATGACGTAGAATAATCTGCCGCGTACTAACACCACAAACAAGCGCTGCCTCAATAAATTCCTTACGCTTTAATCCGAGTGTTTGTCCGCGAACAATACGCGCCATATCCAACCAAGACACCATTCCTATCGCCACAAATATCAGTAAAATATTGGTCCCAAACAACGTGACAAGGAGGATCACAAAAAACATAAATGGGAAGGAATTTAAAATTTCTAATATACGCATCATGATGGAATCCACTTTTCCACCCACATAACCCGCTAATGAACCGTATAAAGTGCCTACCACGACTGCGACTAAAGCAGCAGCAACCCCCACCATTAAGGAAATTCGCCCACCTATCGCGACACGCACTAATAGGTCTCGGCCTGAAGCATCCGTACCAAAATAATGCCCGGTTGCCATATCCGGTGGCATTGACATCATTTCCCAATCGGTGTCGTCGTACAAAAAAGGCGACATCATAGGAGCAAAAATCACAAATAGAGTAATTAACAACAATACGCATAAGCTAAATATTGCCGCACGGTTGTGCATAAAACGGCGCCTTGCATCTTGCCATAAACTGCGCCCTTCAATATCTAGCTGCTCTGAAAAGTTTGCCAGAGCTTCACTATTTTTTTGGTTCGATAGCATCGTGTTTCTCCGACTTAATAACGAATTTTAGGGTCAATAACTGCGTACAAAACATCGACAATCGCATTAAACGTAATTGTCAGTACCCCAACTAAAATTGTTAAACTCAATACCAGTGAGTAATCACGATTAAGTGCGCCGTTAACAAAGAGCTGACCGATCCCCGGTAACCCAAAAATAGTTTCAATTACCATCGAGCCAGTAATAATCCCCACAAAAGCGGGACCCATATAGGAAAGCACAGGAAGCAACGCTGGTTTAAGCGCATGGCGTAAAATGATAGTTCTTAGTGGTAACCCTTTAGCACGTGCAGTACGAATAAAATTAGAATGCATAATTTCGATCATCGAACCGCGTGTAATACGGGAAATACTTGCAATATAAGCAAGTGAAAGTGCAACCATTGGTAGCACCATGTGTTTTAGGTTTCCACCATCCCACCCACCACCAGGGAACCATTTCAAATGAATGGCAAAAATCAGCACCAATAAAGGTGCCACAACAAAGCTTGGGATAACAACCCCCGTCATGGCAAATCCCATGACTGTAAAGTCCCATTTGGTATTTTGGTTGAGTGCGGCTATCACCCCAGCAGAGACCCCAAATAGAACAGCAACAATGAATGCCGTTGCCCCTAATTTTGCAGAAACAGGAAATGCTTTAGCCACTAAATCATTAACACTGTAGTCCTTGTATTTAAATGATGGGCCAAAGTCACCTTTGGAAAGCTGAATTAAATAATTAAAATACTGCTTATACATGGGATCATTTAAATGATATTTAGCTTCAATATTTGCCATCACTTCCGGTGGCAATTTCCGTTCACCCGTAAACGGGCTCCCTGGGGCTAATCGCATCATAAAAAATGAAATGGTAATCAGAACCAAAAGAGTCGGAATGGCTTCTAACAACCGACGAATAATAAATTTCAACATCGCTCTTTCCTACTTCTATTGCCTAAATAGGCGAACATCTGGCTCCAATAAATGGAGCCAGAACAACTATATTAGTGTTTAATAATGTACAGATCTTTAGTATGCAGGTTATCTAATGGGTCTTTGCCACTATACCCCCCCACATAAGGTTTCACTAAACGCGTATTAACATAGTAGTAAAGAGGAACAATACCTGAGTCTTTATCGAGTAATTTTTCGGCTTGTTGATAGAGTTCAGCACGTTCATCATCCGTTTTGACTTGCAATGTTTTTTTCATCACTGCATCAAAATCTGTATTTTTATAATGAACAGTATTATTACTGCTGTAGGAAAGTAACATATTGAGGAAAGATGAAGGTTCGTTATAATCCGCACACCAGCCTGCGCGTGCCACATCATAGTTACCTTGATGTCGGCTATCTAAGAATGTTTTCCATTCCTGATTTTCTAGTTTCACTTCTGCGCCAATATTTTTCTTCCACATAGAAGAAGCGGCGATGGCAATACGCTTATGTAAGTCTGAAGTATTATACAATAAATTGAATTTTAGAGGGTTGGCTTTGTTATATCCCGCCTCTTCTAGCAGCTGTTTCGCTTTTTCATTACGCTGCTCTTGGGTCATATTCGCATACCAATCCGGTTTTTCTGTTTTCATTCCACTGGTAAATGGTGGAGTGAACCCATACGCAGGAATATCCCCTTGGGCTTTGACTTTATACGTAATCGTATCTCTATCCATAGATAGTTTTAATGCTTCACGAACACGAGGGTCATTAAATGGCGGTTTTTCATTATTAATTTCATAATAATAAATACATAGATATGGGTTCACACGTAACTCATTCGGCATGTTTTGTTGTAAACTTTTGAACTGCTCAATAGGTAAGTTACTGTATGTCATATCAATTTCGCCACTGCGGTAGCGGTTTACATCAGTGACTTCTGAAGAAATCGGTAAAAAAGTCACTTGGTCAATAATGGTATTCGCATTATCCCAATAACTTGGGCTACGCTCTAATACAATACGTTCGTTTACCGTCCAATCCTTTAATTTATATGCTCCATTACCTACAAAGTTTTGTGGTTGCGTCCACTTAGCACCATGTTGCTCAATGACTTTTTTATTGACTGGCGACATGGATGAGTGAGCTAATAATTTAGGAATATAAGGAACGGCTTCACTCAGTGTAATAACTAAAGTTTTGTCATCAAGAGCTTTAATACCAAGTTCTTCAGGTTTTTTCTTCCCAGCGATAACATCGTCAATATTACTAATATGGGCATATTGTAAATAGCTTGCATAAGGCGATGCAGTATCAGGGTCAGCCAATCGTCGCCAACTATACACAAAATCTTCTGCCGTGACAGGGTCACCATTAGACCATTTCGCGCCATCGCGAATTTTAAATGTCCACTCTGTAAAATCTTTATTTTCCCAGCTTGTTGCCGAGCCAGGTAAAATTTCGCCATCAGGCCCCACTATTGTGATCCCTTCGAAAAGGTCTCTTGCTAAAGCAGATTCCGGCACCCCTTCTATTTTATGAGGGTCTAACGATTGCGGCTCAGAACCGTTGTTGCGAACCATCACTTGCTTTTCAGCCAGTTCAACGCCCGCAGGAACCGTTGCTGCAAAACTTGTTGCTATAGAGCCCATTGCCAGCCCAGCCGTTACGCTAAGCGCAATAATCGATTTATTGATTAACTTACTCATCTTATAGGTTACTCCCATACATAATTATTATGATTGTGTGTTGATACATGTTCACCCAGTAGATGAACACTTTTTATAATTATTTAGATATTATTAATTAGGTTCACTTATATATAACCGTTTAATATCCGTATAATCAAGAGGGTCATTACCTTTAAATCCACGAACACTCGGTTTTATCATTCGAGCACTGACGCGATAATAAACAGGAACAATAGCCGAATCATTGTCTAGCAAGGCTTCCGCTTGCTGGTAAATTGTATGGCGAGATGAAGAGTCCGGTGCTGTTAGCGCTTGCTCAAGCAAGGCATCAAACGCTGGATTATTATAAAAAGTGGTATTATTACTATTTTGAGACAGCATCATGTTCAAAAATGCAGTTGGCTCGTTGTAATCGGCACACCACGTTGCTCTGGCAACATCATAATTTCCTTCATGGCGGCTTTGTAATGATGTTTTCCATTCTTGGTTTTGCAGCGTCACTTGCGCACCAATATTTTTCTGCCACATGGACGCCGCAACAATAGCTTGCTGCTTATTTTGATCTGATGTGTTGTACAGTAAAGCAAATTTCAGTGGGTTTTCTTTAGTATATCCAGCCTCAGCAAGCAAATCTTTAGCACGTTGATAACGTTGTTCTGCTGATAAATTTGCCCATTCCGGTAAGGTAAAATTACCATTATTAATAAAACTTGGCGTAAAGCCATAAGCGACTTTTTGCCCTTGAGCGATAATTTTATTGGTTATTGTTTCTCTATCTAATCCTAACTTTATTGCTTCACGCACTCTTGGGTCATTAAACGGGGCTTTTTGATTATTTATCTCATAATAGAACGTGCACAAATAAGGCCGAACATACAATTCATTCGGCCTCTCTTGCTGCATTTTTTTATATAAAACAGGTGGGATTGCAGAGTTAGAAATATCAATTTCACCGCTACGGTAACGGTTAATATCACTCACTTCGGAGCTAATCGCTAAAAAGGTCGCTTGCTCAATACGGCTATTTGGGTTATCCCAATAAAATGGATTTCGTTTGATAACAATACGTTCATTTACTACCCAGTTATCCAATACGTATGCCCCATTTCCAATAAAATTCTTGGGTTGGGTCCATTTATCACCATGTCGTTGAATTGCTGACTTATTCACGGGCTTCATAGACGTATGAGAAAGCATATCAACGAAATAAGGCACTGGGTGGCTCAACGTAACTTGTAAATGTTGCGGGTCAAGCGCTTTCACACCCAGCGCTGTTGCCGGCATTTTTCCCGCTAAAATCGCATCTGCATTTAAAATATACGCATTCTGTAAATAACTGGAGTATGGGGAGCCAGTATTTGGGTCAGATAAACGTTGCCAGCTATACACAAAATCTTCAGCGGTTACAGGAGTCCCATCACTCCACTTTGCATCTTCCCGCAAAGTAAAAGTCCACGTAGTGAAATTTTCATTACTCCAACTTTTAGCAACCCCAGGAACTGCTTTACCGTCTATATCGGTATACACTAAACCTTCTAATAAATTTAATATCACATTGCCTTCTGGAACCCCTTCCACTTTGTGGGGGTCTAGTGATGTCACTTCTGAGCCATTGTTAATTGTAATAACCTGTTTTACTTTTTCCGTGGCACTAGCCTGTAATGTAACAACTAATAAAGAAAGTACACCAAAACCAAGTGTTGATTTGAACATTCTATCCCTCATGATTCATCAATAGCGCTATAACCTCATTTGCAGCCATCTTTACGCTGATATTTAAGCCCTGGTACCGCTATTTCCTTATGGGCAATCCACTTCATGAACTCAAACAATTAAAACAATTAATTAACATTGATCAGTTAAAAATTTTAAGTAAATTTTAAAAAAATCGACGTGAAATTTTAATTTTTATTATATTTCAATGCGCTAGAATCAATTTGGCTATCCACCATAAAATAACCTCCAAGCTCATTTCCAAACATATCATTAACAAACACCAATTAGAATAGTGAATAAATTTACGTAGCTCACAATTCCTTACTTTTTATCCCTGTTTTAGCAAAAAATGCCACATATAATTACAGGTATCATTTTTTTTATGTGTGATTATTAATAGCTAAAGTTTTATTAAGCCATTTAAGAAAGAGAAATGTGCTATCTGTATAGCAAAATTGATGTGTGTAATATGAGGTAATTAGCGGCAGGTATGGCTGCAAATAGATATAGTTTGCAGCCATTAAAAGAAAAGAGATTAGATTACAATAAGCCCGGGAATATGGCCTTAACACCTGTCACAATAAACTCTATACCCAATGACATCAGTAATAGACCCATGATACGCGTTACTACGTTGATCCCTGTTTGACCTAAGTAACGAACCAATAAAGACGCTGAGCGGAATAATAACCAACAACAAAAAGCAAATGCGATACTCGTCAATGCTAAGCCTAAAAAGTTTTGCCACCCATGCCAGCGAGATGACCAAACAATACAAGAACTTATTGCACCAGGCCCTGCCATTAGGGGTAAAGCCAAAGGCACAACACCAATGCTATCTCTAACCGCAGTTTCTGTTTTTTCTTGTTTATTTTGTTTGTCTTCCCCAATTTTACCGCTGATCATTGACATCGCTATTGTGACGATCAAGATCCCACCAGCAATACGGAAAGAATCAATTGAGATACCAAACAATTGCAATATTGAGTCACCAATTAATAGTGATGTACATAAAATGATAGCAACTGATGTATTTGCAATAGTATTGGTTTTATTTCTCCCCGCATTACTTTGATAGTTTGTCATACTAATAAACACAGGCAATATGCCAACTGGGTTTACGAGTGCAAACAAACCAATAAAAAATTTAATATATCCCGATAAATCAAGTAATGCGCTACTCACCCATTCATTTCCTTAAGCAGTTCTCTTTAGAGATTTATTGATATCTTTTATAATTTTACCACCGATGCCATTAATTTCCTTGAGCAAAACAATATTTTCTTTAACTTGCTAAATTTGCTTAGTATTTAGTTAGATATACATAAATTATCTGCACAAGTTGTTTTGATAATATTAAATTAAGTAATAGATGAACAACATTTATTCAACTTGTGCATAAATACACGTGCTGAAAGGAGTCAGCCTGACATTTTCGTGACCTGGATCACTTTATTTAATTACCGTTTTGTTAATCTACTCTTAACTGATAGACAGAGCTAATTAGGATATTAACTCAGTACGGAATAAGGTTTTTAAGCCAATAGGCGATCATGAGCAGCGTTATTATAGATAACATCTATACTTTTATCTTTAAGCATTTCCTTGTTCTATCGATGCATTGCTCATTGGCTTAAAAAGTTTAACATTTATCAGGAGTAATCTATATGTCCGTAACTAACGTTACCGAACTCAATGAACTCGTTGCTCGTGTCAAAAAAGCTCAACGTGAATTCGCTACTTTTTCCCAAGAAAAAGTTGATGAAATCTTTAGAGCCGCGGCTCTCGCTGCTGCTGATGCACGTATCCCTCTAGCAAAACTTGCTGTCGAAGAATCTGGAATGGGTATTGTTGAAGATAAAGTGATTAAAAACCACTTCGCTTCAGAGTACATCTACAATGCTTATAAAGACGAAAAGACCTGCGGCACGCTATCTGAAGACCCAACATTTGGGACAATCACCATTGCTGAGCCGATTGGTATTATCTGTGGTATTGTGCCAACAACTAACCCAACTTCAACCGCGATTTTTAAATCACTTATTAGCTTAAAAACGCGCAATGCTATTATATTCTCCCCTCATCCTCGCGCTAAAATTGCTACCAACCGCGCGGCACAAATTGTGCTTGATGCTGCAATTGCAGCTGGTGCACCGAAAGATATTATTGGTTGGATTGATTCCCCTTCTGTTGAGCTATCCAACGCTTTAATGCACCACCCTGATATTAACCTGATTTTAGCGACCGGTGGACCAGGCATGGTCAAAGCTGCTTATAGTTCTGGAAAACCTGCAATTGGTGTTGGTGCTGGTAACACCCCTGTCGTTATTGATGAAACCGCAGATATTAAGCGTGCTGTCGCGTCTATCTTGATGTCAAAAACATTCGATAACGGAGTTATTTG
>OJKJ01000279.1_pt1 | contig 33811 bp, 27 predicted proteins | sample 1596491 | NCBI WGS metagenome assembly OJKJ01 (sample SAMEA4350160, study PRJEB24818) | metagenome | biome: human; feature: gut; material: faeces | place: Denmark | collected 2013-09 | reverse complement strand
ACTACATTCCGATACCTTCCATGCCGGCTCGAATACTCTGCCAAAGACGACAAATTCCGTCTCATGGCTGTCCGGGTTCGGAAAGATGACAGCTTAAGCCGTCTGACTATCCTGAACCTGTCGCGGATCATGCGGATTAAAGACACGGGAAAATCCCTGGAGATCCGGCCCGATATCGATGCCTGCTTAGAACACTCCCTCTGCCGGGAACCTGTGGTCCTGGAAATATCCAATGAGCGCAATGCGCTGGAACGGACCATGCTTCATTTCGCCTGTTACAAGAAACGGACGGAAAAGCTGGGTGACTCCGGTAAGTACCTCTGCCGGATCTATTACAGCAGAGATGTGGAGACGGAGCTGTTGATACAGATTCTCTCCTTCGGACCGGTGGTAAAGGTTCTGGGGCCGGAAAGCTTTCTGAAACAGGTGAAGGAACGGGTGGAGAGGCAGCAGCGGCTGTTTGCGAAAGACTGCAGTAACCCGTAATGAAATTTTATGCGTTGCGGACAAGATGACAGCACTTACTTTATCTTGTCCGGACGGGAAGATCATTTCAGATCAGGAAGGTCACTCCTGGACAGAACGATCACTTCAGGACAGGAAGATCACTCCCAGCTGAACGGCCGCAGCCAGCGAAGCTTGTGTTTCGGAAGCTTCAACCAGAAACATTGTCGAAAGCTAAATTTAAAAAGGGGCTTGAAAAAAACAAGCCCCCAGTGTATAATTTACTTAGAAGTAATCAAAGAGACAGTCGTTCGTCTGATGATTACGCTTCAGATATCTGGTGTAATTTTTAGTTACACAGCTATCCTCTACTGCAATAGAGGATAGCTATTTTCTATTCTGATGAATCTCTATGTAACTCAGTGCTGTAAATATCACCAGCACTAATGTCAACACTTCAAGTGTATTCATATTACATTTCCCCCTTCGCTCATTCTCGCGAAAGCAGCAAACCGGATTTTCATAACAGCATTGCCATCCGGCCGCTGTCCGTGGTATATCCAGCTTCTAAGGGGAATCATCAGGCTATCCTCTGACTTCTATTCAATTATACAAATTTATTTTATCATATCCCGGATTACTTTACAGCTGTCATGCGTATTTATAACCCATATTATATGTCAGGCGGTGCCGCCACTCCACACCGCTTGACACTAGCTCTATCCCTGTTCCCTATAGCAGTCCAGCGTAAACCAGAACTCCACTCCGCCTTCCACATTTCTCACTCCGCAGGCCTTTCTGTGTGAGTCCATGATCGCCTTCACGATCGACAGCCCGATTCCGCTGCCGCCGTATTCCCTCGTATGAGACTTATCCACCTTATAGAACTTCGTCCACAGATTGGGGATATCCTCATCCGGGATATTATTTCCTGTGTTAAATACCGTGACGAGAGCCTCCTCCCCGTTGTCTTCCACAGTGATGACGATCTTTTTCTCGCCGGCCAGATGGTTCAGCGCATTATTCAAATAGTTTGTCACTACCTCTTCGATCTTAAACTCATCCGCGCATACGTAGACCGGACCGCAGTCCTCTAAGTGCACCTCCGCTTCCTTCTGCTGAATCAGAATACCTGCAGACGTGATTACTCCGCGGACTAAGTCAGTTAAGTCAAACCGGTCCATGACCGGGGCGTCGTTGCCGGCCTCCAGCGCTGACAGGGTCAGGAGCTGGCGCACCATCTTATTCATCTTATTGGCCTCATCCATGATGACTTCACAGTAATAATCCCTGCTCTCCGGGTCCTCCGCCATCCCTTCCGTCAGGCCTTCCGCGTACCCCTGAATCAGCGCGATCGGCGTCTTCAGCTCATGGGACACGTTGGCGATGAAATCCTTACGCATCTCATCGACCTTAATCTTTTCCTCAATGTCCTGCTGCAGCTCCGTGTTGGCCGTTCTCAGCTGTCCGATGGTCTCCTTCAGCGTATCGGACAGACGGTTCATGCTGTTCCCCAGCACACCGATCTCATCCTCCGCCTGGCCTGTGTATTTGGCTTCGAAATCCAGATTGGACATCTTCTCCGACAGATTCGCAAGCTGGAGAATCGGGGAGGTAATTTTTTTCGTGGTAAAGTAAATAAACACACTTCCCACAAACAGCGCCGCGATTCCCACGTATGCCAGGAAACGGTTTGCCAGATTCACGCTCTCCCGGATACTGGCCAGCGGCGTGGACATCAGAAAGATAGTCGCATTATCCGAAAAATACCCCCAGCTCTCCAGATAATAAGAATCGGAGCGCTTGTCATACGTCTTCTGGATAAAATAATTGTCATGGGTCTTTAAGATACTGACCTTAGGCATGTCCTTGCCAAAGATATACCCCTGAACCCGGCTGGACAAGTAGTCGCGCTCCCCCGTATTGGAGATCAGTACCTGATCGGTAGCGCTGTCCATCAGCACGATGCTCATATTATATTTTTCACCGAGGACCCGGAACATCTGCTGGACCGGACCTTCATTTTCACGGTTCGGATCATAGGTGCTCTTAAAATACTCGAATATATCGGTGCCCTTTTTTTCGGTTTCCGTAACGATCCGGTCGATTCCGTTGTATGCCTTTTCCAGTGTGGCTACCTTGTCCATGGTATAAAAGCTTTCCAGGAACCAGTTGTTCACACACCAGGTAGCAATCAGCACGAATGCCATCAGCCCTACGAAAATCATGGCAAAGCGGGCTTTTATGGAATGTCTCATTCAGTCACCTCGAATTTATAGCCCATTCCCCAGATGGTCCTGATATAGTCCCCTTTCTCTCCCATCTTGCTCCGGAGCTTCTTTACATGGGTATCGATCGTCCTCGCATCTCCGAAGTAATCGTAATTCCACACATTATTAAGAATCTTCTCTCTCGAAAGGGCAATTCCCTGGTTCTCTACAAAATACGTCAGAAGCTCAAATTCCTTATAGCTCAAATCAATGTTCTGACCGTCGATCGTAACCTGATGCGCCGCTTTATCAATGCGGATTCCTCCGATCTCGATTAAGTCGGAAGAGACGGCGTTGCTTCTTCGTAAGATCGCCTCCACGCGCGCCACCAGAATCTTCGGGCTGAACGGCTTGGAAATGTATTCGTCCACACCCAGGTTGAAGCCCTGCAGCTCGTCGCGCTCCTCGCTTCTGGCCGTCAGCATAATGATGGGCACCTGGGAATATTTTCTGATCGTTCTGCATGTCTCCCAGCCATCCATCTTCGGCATCATCACATCCAGAATAATCAGTGCAATATCCTTCTGCTCGAAAAACAGATCCACCGCCTCTTCACCGTTGGAAGCCTCGAGCACCGTAAATCCCTTAACACTCAAGAAATCCTTTACCAGCTTTCTCATTCTGGCCTCGTCATCTACTACTAATATCTTCAACTGTTCCATGATAACCTCCTGAACTGTAAGCCATTTTCTGATTATTATTGTAACAAAACGGCCGGATAAATTCTACATTTTCACAGAGATTTCACATAAAACAGCGGTATTTACGCCTCTGCGTTCCGTAATGTCCTCTTGGCCGCATACGCCAGCATCATGCTGATCACGGTTCCAACCAAAACCACCACCCATGGACTGCCGGAAAACAGCTCAAAGAGTCCGCCGTACATCGCCTGGCCGATGGGCAGCGCACAGACGCAGATGGTGGATACGAATGCGCCGACTTTCCCCAACATATGAACCGGCGTGCTCTTCTGAATAAAGGTCTGCGCCGCAATGGTAAATAACGCAGCAAAGCCCATTCCGATCATAACAGAAAAAAGAAGAACCGCATAAATCATCTTCCCCGGAGCCTGGAACAGCAGAATCAGAATCACCGGTATCAAAAGCAGCGGCGTCCCTAACAGGAAATAGTGGGAATGCTTAAATGGAATCTTCTTCCCTGCCAGACCGGATACCAGGCCGCCGAGAATCGAGCCCATCCCCATGGCCGCCTCGGCAAATCCATAGGCCTGCGCCGACATGCCTAAATATATTTTAACCAGATACGGCAGACCTATGATAAAGAGGGCAGATAAGAAGAGATTGATTCCTGCAACCACGATGAGCAGCTTAAAAAGACAGGTATTTTCCCGGATTAAGTAAGTGACGGCTCCCTTTAAATCGAGAAGCGCCATACGCACCGGTGATCCATCGGCCTCTCTCTTCTCGTGAGGGATACGCAGAAACAGCTCCATCACCGCCGATAAGAAAAAGCAGACCGCACTGGCCGCGAGTATGGGCTTCACGCCCCCAATCCCGTACAGCATTCCTGCCAGGATCGGTCCCAGCAGGCCTGCAAGCGCCTGGACCTGCATCACAATCCCGTTAGCTGCCATCAATTGCTCCTGGGAAGCCAGAAGCGGGATGCTGGCCTGAACAGACGGCTGGTAAAATGCCTGGATCAGAGTCAGCAGTATCATAAAGATCGTGACAGCGGCCAGATTCCCCGCACTCCCATAAACCGCATCATAAAACACAATCAGTCCGGCCGTTACAAAATCCAGAATCGTCATGATCTTCTGCTTCGGAAGACGGTCCGCCAAAACACCGCCGAACGGTGACAGCAGCACCGTAGGAATCATGGATACGGCCAGAATCGTACCAAATACCGCAGCCGATCCCGTAACCTCCAGGACATACAGTGACAGTGAAAAACGCAGAATCGCATTGCCGAACAGCGAAATAATCTGTCCCAGAATCATAATCGTAAAGTCTCGTTGAAACAGGCGTGAATTCATATTTTTTATTCTCCTCATTTTTAATACCGACGGTTGGTATGTATAACTGTAAAAAAGAAGGGCGGGATTACGCCCACCCTGGCTGTTCTTTTATTACCTCATCAAAATAACAGATGAAAGCTTCTTTTATGCGGTCATCAATAACCGGAATCCCCATCTTCTCACAGAATTCCTGGTAATAATCGATCTTTACAAGGAAATCCTCTCTGTTTTCCGCGTACATGCCCACCCACACATTCATCAGAATCATCATCACCTCAGACAATTCCTTGGGCCGCGTGACAGGAATGGAACCATCCCGGATTCCCTCCTCGATCAGATCTGCGATAAACGGCGCAGAATCATGTATGGTGGAATCCAGAATCAGGGTACGGAGCCTCGGATTATCCCTGTTGGTATACGGCATCAGCTTATCCAGCTCAAATTTTTTCTTATCCGTAAACAGATAATAAAAGATCTCCTTCAGCTTTTCCAGGCCGTTTAAGGACGGGTCCAGCCGAATATCCATAAACCACCCGGCCTCGTCGTAGTAGACATCGGTCAGCCGGTCCATAATCTCTTCCTTTGACCTAAAGTGGTGGTAGACCGCTCCCTTCGACATTCCCAGTGCACTTACAATATCCTGGATCGTCGTATGCTCATATCCCTTCTCCCGGAACAATGCGCGGGACACATCCAGGATCTTCTGAACGGTCTCCTCCGGATACTTATTGCGCGCCATAATCTCCCCTCCTTTTACATACATACCGTCGGTATGTTTATAGTAACAGAAGTAAATTCAAATGTCAAGTTCAGTTTCCAGGCAGGATACTGCTCTCAGTTACAGTTCACATCCCTGTCGGCCTCTACTTCCCGATGAGTCCTCAGCAGCTCCCCCATCTCCTTCAAAGAAAGATACACGCCATCCGGGACGACCTCCGCCCCCTCCAGATCCTTCCTCTTCGTTTCCCCGGTCAGCACCAGCATTCCCATGGCGCCATTGTTCACACCGGTGGCCACGTCCGTGTACAGGCGGTCGCCCACGAAGGCGATACGGTCCCTGTCCACTCCTGTTTTCTTCAGGATCATTTCCACGGTCTCGGGGAAAGGCTTACCGACGTATCTCGGCTGCTTTCCCGTAGACAGGGCGATGGCCGCGCAGAATGCGCCGCAGTCCGGGATAAAGCCTTCTTCCGTGGGACAGTTGATATCCAGATGGGTTGCCAGGAATTCGGCTCCGTTCCTGATATAGGTACACGCCCGCTCCAGCTTTTCGTAGGTCAGGGTCAGATCGAAACCGATCACCACCACGTCCGGCATTTCCTGCGTCATACGGATTCCTTCCTCCCGAAAGCTTTCCTCCAGAGCCGGTGTGCCGACCAGATACACGGAACAGTCCGCATAGCAGCTCTTTAAGTACTGGATCATCACATCTCCGGAGGTCATAATCTGCTCCCGGCCGATTATGCAGTTCATCCCCTTCAGTTTTTCAAGATATACCTTCGGTGATTTTGAAGAATTGTTCGTAAAAAACAGGTATCTGCGCCCCGTTTCCTCCACGGTCTTTAAAAAGTCCAGCGCACCGTCCAGAATCCAGTCACCCAGATAAAAGGTTCCATCCATGTCCAGGACAAATAATTCTGTTTTTTCAAGCAGTACAGTTCTCTGTTCCTTCAACGACTTTTTCCCGCCTTCCCTGTATGTAAAGTAATCTTCCCTATTCCTGCATTGCCTGCTGCCAAGCGCGGCAGATACCCGGAAAATTCGTAATCGCTCCGCTGCAGTTTAAGTCGCCCAGCCTTTCCAGCAGAGCCATATCATTGATGGTCCAGGCATTGATTTTGATCCCATAGCGGGCGCAGCTCTCCGCCACGGCACCGGTCAGCTTTGCTCCGTTGGGATGGTAGCACTCAAAGCCGTACTGGCTGCAGTAATATCCCGCGTTGCCCAGTTCGTCGTCCACCAGTATTCCGCACGCTATATCCGGTTCCAGCTCCTTCGCTTTTAAGAGGGACACGTGGTTGAAGGACGAGAACATCACCTTCTCTTCCAGATGATACTTTCTCAAAAGGTCTATCGTCTTTTCTTCCAGCCCCTCATAATAGTAAATGCTGGTTTTAAACTCGATATTAGTGGTCACAGGCTCATCCTTTACCCAGAGGCAGTACTCCTCAAACGTGGGAATCGCCATCCTGTCATACTTTCCGTCCCAGCATTTGGCTGCGTTAAACTGCTTTAATTCCTCGTATGTATAATCACGGACATAGCCGGCGCCGTCCGTGGTCCGGTCGATCCGCTCATCGTGAAGGATCACCACCACATCATCCTTTGTCAGCTGGACATCCAGCTCCATCTCATCACATCCGGCCTCCACCGCCTTCTGAAACGCCAGCATCGTATTCTCGGGATACCTTCCGCTGTATCCCCGGTGTGCAACTACTTTCATTACCGGTTCCTCCTGTCATTGATTTCCTTAATTTTTTCCGGCTCAAACTTATACTGATGGGTGCTTGTCAGAAGGCCGTTGGTCTCCTGTTCCACATCGGTCAGCTGCGTATAACAGTATCCGCAGATCAAGTCTGAATCGTAGACCGCGTCAAGAATCCTGCTGTATTCTTTTAAGAATTCCGACCGTCCGATCGCCGTATAGCCCCAGCCGCTCTCGTCCTCCGAGACTGCGATTCCTCCGAACTCAGTCAGTACCACCGGCTGCTTCTGATAGGAATGGCCCTTTGCAAACAACCGTTTTTCCACAATCTTAGGCAGCTCGCCGATCTCTTTTAAACAATTTTTATATAATTCCTGCTGCTTCTGGTCGTCCTCTCTTCCGTGCTGGTAGGAGTGAACCGCACAGATATCCGTGTCCGTCATCTCCCAGCCGTCGTTGGAAATCACCAGGCGGGTGGAATCCAGGCTGCGGGCCATATAATAGAGGGATTTTGAAAAGCTCTGCTGCTCCTGATTCTCGTAGATGCCGGGAACGCCCCAGCTCTCATTCAGCATCCCCCACACAATGATGCTGGGATGATTGTAATCCCTCCGGATCACATCCATCCACTCTCTCATAAAGGCGCAGGCCCCCTCCGGCGTATAGACCCAGAAGCTGGCCATCGCCTCCCACACCAGAAATCCCAGATGGTCCGCCCAGTATAAGAATCTGGGATCTTCCACCTTTTCATGCTTCCTGCACCCGTTAAAGCCCATGGCCTTGGACATCAGGATATCATTTTTGTAATCCTCATCGGACGGCGCCGTGATCAGGCTCTCCTCCCAGTACCCCTGGTCTAAGAGAAGCTTCTGATAGTAGGGCTGGTTGTTTAGATAGATTCTTCCGCCTTCGATCCGGACCTTCCGCATGCCGAAATAGCTTTCCACCCGGTCAGTCACCTCCGTGCCGTTTTTAAGCGCCATGGTGACCTCATAGAGATTGGGATTTTCCGGCGACCAGTAAGCTCCCACAAAATGAAAGGATCCATTTAACGCCTTCTTCTGAAATACATCCACCGTGATGGTGTTGCACAGCTCGCGGCACCACACGGTACCTTTAAATACAGGCTTTTCCTCCCGGCAGATGGTGATCATCGCCTCGCACGGAAGCGCAGTCCCCTGCTCCAGCCGGTAGTCAATCTTCACCGTACCTTCATCGATATCCGGCGTGAAACGAATCCAGGAAAACCGCGATGCGGACACCGGCTCCAGCCATACCGTCTGCCAGATTCCAGTGCTGGGCGTATACCAGATAAAGCTGGATTCGTCCTCCCAGTACTGTTTTCCCCTGGCGATCTGCTCATCCTTCAGCCAGTCTTCCACCTCCACGCGGATACACTCTTCCCCCCAATTCAGACAGTGGGTCACATCAAAGCTGAAAGGCGTCTGGCCTCCGAAATGGGTCCCGACGCACTGCCCGTTGACCCACACCCGGCAGAAGTAATCGACCGCACCGAAATTCAGCAGCACCGACCGCCCTTTCCAGGTATCCGGCACGAAAAAGGTCCGTTCATACACGACGGCATCCTCACGAATCCGCTCACCGATCCCGCTCTTTCTGCACTGGCATACGTATGGCACCTCGATCGATCTCTTTTCTCCGCCCAGATAAAAATCCCAGGCCCCATTTAAATTTACCCATTCACTCCTCACAAAATCAGGACGCGGATACTCATCTCTCATACTTCATCCTCCAAGCTTATTTGATACCCGACTGTGTAAATCCTTTAACGACATACTTATTGGCAAACATAAAAATAATCAGGACAGGCACCACCGATACGAGGGTCGATGCCATCATAAGTCCGGGGTTCGTATAATTTTCCCCCAGGACCAGCGCGGCGATTCCCAGTGTCACAGTCCGGTTCTCCTGCTTATTGACCACCAGCGACGGCCAGAGGTAGCTGTTATAGAGTCCGAGAAATGTGATAAAGGCCTGTGTGATCACCACCGGCTTCACCGACGGAAGAACGATGTGCCACAGCACCTGGAAGACATTGGCGCCTTCCACCAGCCCGGCCTCCTCCAGCTCCTTCGGGAACGCCAGCAGGAAGTTATAGATCAGATAGATACACATAACACCGGAGCCGGAGGGTAAGATCAGCGGCAGCAGCGAATTGAGCATATTAATCTGTTTAAAGATATAAAACAATGGGAAAAATGTCACGATCTCCGGAATTGCCATCGCCCATACAAGCCCCACCACGATGAACCGCTTTCCGGGAACTGGAAGACGCGCCAGCGCGTAAGCTGCGAGAACGCTGGTCGTAATTCTCAATATCGTACCGCTGACCGTCACCACCGCTGTATTCATCAGCCATTTAAAGATTGGCGCCGTGGAGGTGCTGGCAAACAAATCCCTGTAATTCTGCAGCGTCCACGTATGAGGCAGCAGTGTGGAAGAGGTCATCGCCTCCGCCAGACCCTTAAAGCTGGTAAACAGCATGAAGAGCAGCGGCAGCAGAAACGCGTATGCGATCACGCAGGCACACATGACCAGCAAAATCCGGTTAAAATATTTCTTTTTCATCTTGCCGCCCTCCTATTTTAAATTATCTTTCTCTTTGGTCAGGTAATACTGTCCGACAGAGCAGAGGATGATGACCACTCCCATGAGAATCGTCATCGCACTTCCCACGCCCAGATCGTTGCGGTCCATGATCGTAGAGGTGATCATCATGATCAGGGGCTTCGTAGTCTCTCCCGGCCCGCCCTTCGTCATCAGCCTTGGCTGGCCGTAGACGTTGAAGGAAGCGATGATCGTCGTCATCAGGACAAAGAAAAACACGTTTTTGATATTTGGCAGAATGATGTATCGGAGCTGTACCCAGAATCCAGCGCCATCCATGGCGGAGGCCTCGTACAGATTGGTATCAATTTCATTGAGTGCGTTGACAAACAGCATCATATTGTAGCCGATCGTCCACCAGACCGTGGCTACCGTCAGCGCCACCCATACAAATGGCTGCTGCTCCATCCAGGGAATCGGTGACTTAATGATTCCCATGCTGAGCAGCATGTTGTTAAAATAACCGCCGTTTCCCTTCATCAGCCATACGAACACCGCCGCCACAGCGGTTACGGAAACGGAATAGGATGCAAAATAAATCGTCCGGAAAATCCCCTTCAGCCGTTCCGGCAGCCGGTCCAGCAGAAGCGCCAGAAACAGGCTTCCAAACACCAGAAACGGAGTGGTGAGCACGACGAATATTACCGTATTGCTCAATCCCTGTATAAATGATTTGTGGTACATGGATGAGGAAAATAAAATCTTGATGTAATTTGCGAATCCCACGAACCCTTTGTTTCCCTGAATCAGACTGTATTTTGTTACGCTCATCGCGATACCGTATACAAATGGGATCAGCCAGAACAGTAGAAAAAACAGTAGAAAGGGAATGATAAACAGCACTGCCGTGCCTTTTCTTTTCTTCATGATAACCTCCCGTCTGCTGCCCTGCAGCTTGCGTCAGAAATATTGCTGCTCCCCCGCGGGAACAGTGACTCAGAAAGGGCTGCCGCACTCATATTCTTAAAAAGCGGCAGCCCCTCATGGTTTAACGATTATAATTCAGATAATTCTGTCGCAATCTCCGTTGCGTTCTTCAGCTCCTCCATTAAATCCTCTTTCTTTAAATCAGGAGTCTGGATTACCATGGACCATACGGTTGTATTGACGTATTTCACCTGTTCCCTGATATTGTAGATGGCCGGAAGAATCATGGCGTAATCAAAGATCTGATAGTTTACATTGGCAACCGGATACTTCTCAGGAGACTGTTTTACCAGTTCCATGGTCTTTAAATGAATCGGAGCCTGACCGGAATCTGCCCAGTTTAACATGATCTCCGGCTGGTATGCGAATTTCATAAATGCTGCGATTCCGTCAATCTTCTTCTCGTCTGTCACCTTTGCAGATACGCCGAAGGTATGGCCGCCAGCCGGAACCACCTTCGTGTCACCGTACAGCTGCGGAAGTGTGCCGATTCCCAGATTGTCGCCCAGAACTTCTTTGGCAGCCGTGTAATTCCACGGTCCCGTCAGAGCTGTAGCTGCGCTGACATTGGTGTTGTCCTTGGATTCTTTGATAAAGGTGTTGAAATGGTCGTTGTCTCCTAAGCCGGCCGCGCTGATATGATCCTTATAGATCAGGTCATGAATCTTCATAAATGCGTCTGCGATCTCATCGGTGTCCATCTTGATATGCTCGCCTTCCACCCAGCTGCATCCGGACTGGCCGAGAGCCGTCATCCATGCCCACTGATGGTCGCCGGTAAGCGGGATCGACATCGGGTAGATTCCTGAATTTTCAGAATCCAGCTGGTCGCGCAGCGCCTTCATATCGTCGTACGTCTTCGGTGCTTCTTTTACGTATTCTTTATTGTAGTAGAAGGTCTCTGCATATAAGTCTAACGGGAAGGCAAAAATTCCGTCGTCGTACTTGGCATACGTCTGGGTAATCGGATGCCAGTCATTCTCAAAGGACAGCCCCGCCTTCTCATAGATGTCGGATACTTCTCTTAAAAGGCCCAGCGCGTGATACGTGGAAATCCAGTCCGCATGGATAATCAGCATGTCGAAATCATCCGATTTGAACTTCGTGTAATGGTCTGCATCCTGAAGCTGTTCGATAAAGTACTGATCCTGGGACTCGTTAAACGCATCCACAATCTTGGTCATAAACGGACCGTCGCCGCCGGTAAAGCCGTTGATAAACGTAATCGTCGTCTTTTCCCCCGACGTCTGTGCCGCAGTCGTCTCCTCCGCTTTGGCCTCGGCCGTCGTCTCCGCCTTGGTCTCCGCCGGTTCCGCCGCTTTCGTCGTCGGTGCTGTTCCTCCGCCGCCACATCCTGCTAACGACAGAGTCATAACCGCCGCCATTGTCAGTGACATCATTTTCTTCATTTTTCTCATTTCTCCCTCTCCTTTTCTTTTTTATTTCTACTTGAATTTTAACCCGACTTTAATTACAATAAATATGTATTAAACAGAGAAAATCCACCCCAATTCATGGATTCCCCTCTCTGTAATTCCACATTTATTACATAATTTATCTTACCATATTTTGTATATTATATCAAGTATGTTTTATATTGCGCCTGTATTTTTATGTAATTTCACCAAATATTTCATTGTGTTTTTATTACAGTTGATATTTTATTACATTTTTTATATAATAAATATATGGTTTTAAATTACAGTAATCAAAAAATAATGTAAGAAAAGGAGGAACCGTTCATGTCACGAAAACAGAAAGCCCCGGTTAAGATCATCGGTGAGCGTGATATCCAGCTTCACTTAAGCAATCCGGCCCATCACGAGCAGATTGTCAGAATCGGAAAAGCCCTGTCCTCTCCAATCCGCCTCAATATTTTAAACCTGTTGAAAAATACGCCCCTCTCTTTACAGGAGATCGCGGACATTCTCTCCATCCCCGTGTCCTCCACAGCGCTGCACATCAAGATCCTGGAAGAGGCAAAGCTGATCGTCACGGAAACCCAGCCCGGCCTGCACGGTTCCATGCGTGTCTGTATCTGCAGTATGCAGACTTTTCACCTGGAGACCTTTGACGCGGACGCGGATCTGGCTGATAATACGATCACCCTGGATATGCCTGTGGGCAATTACTATCAGATCGAGGTGGAACCTACCTGCGGTCTGGCGGATGAGAACGGCGTCATGGACGCATACGACAGCGCCCGCACCTTCTACTCCCCGCTGCGCGGAAATGCACAGCTGATCTGGTTTCAGCAGGGCTTCGTGGAATACCGCTTTCCCAACCTGACCAATCCCTTATTGGAGCTCCACGAAATTTCTTTCTGCATGGAGCTCTGTTCCGAAGCCCCCGGCTTCCTGGAGGACTGGCCCTCCGACATCACCGTTTCCATCAATGGGCACGAGATCGCCACCTACTGTTCTCCCGGAGATTACGGCGCCCGCCGCGGCCGCCTGACTCCCCCTGCCTGGCCCAATGGCCGCACGCAGTACGGGCTGTTAAAAAACTTCTCTGTCCGGGAAAGCGGCAGCTACTTAGACGGGCGCCTGATCGATCCGCAGCTGTCGCTCAAAGACTTAAAGCTCCAGGATCACCCCTACATCTCGCTGCTTATCCAGATAAAAAAAGATGCCAGGCATATCGGAGGCATCAATTTATTCGGGGAAAAGTACGGAGATTTTCCGCAGGGGATTGTGATGAGTCTTATCTATTAGGAACTGGCTCGAAATAGCTTTGTCAGATGGTAAAGTTATTTTGCGACAGTTCCTGGCAGGAGGCCGAGTCAAAAAGCCCGGGAAGGTGTTGGAATCCAACACCTTCCCGGGCTTTACTTTTCTAAAAAATTATCTAAGTTCCGTCGTAGAGATTACATCCATATCATCAAATGCCTGATTCTCGCCGCCCATAGCCCAGATAAATGTATAGTTGCTGGTGCCTGCGCCTGCGTGAATGCTCCAGGATGGGCTGATAACAGCCTGCTCGTTCTGCATTACGATGTGTCTTGTCTCGTTTCCTTCGCCCATCATATGGAATACCACATTGTTCTCCGGAATCTCGAAGTACATGTAAACTTCCATACGTCTCTCATGAGTATGAGCCGGCATGGTGTTCCATACGCTGCCCGGATCAAGCACAGTCATGCCCATGGAAAGCTGGCAGGTCTCAAGAACGTCCGGATGGATGAACTGATTGATAACGCGCTTATTGGAAGTCTCCATAGCGCCCAGCGGCTTCTTTGCTGCCTTTTCAATCGGAATAAAGGTTGTCTTGCAGGCCTTGTGAGCCGGTGCGCTCACCATGTAGAACTTTGCAGGGTTCGCTGCATCGTTGCTGGAGAAGAGCACTTCTTTTGTTCCCTTTGTGATGTATAAGCAGTCTTTATAGTTCATATCGAAAACTTCGCCGTCAGCTGTGATCTTGCCGGCTCCGCCGATGTTGAAAATACCGATCTCACGTCTCTCCAGGAAATAGCCTGTCCCGAAGTTTTTCCAGATGTCGATTCCCTTGTCGATGGAAACAGTCTCTGTAGTCGGCATGCATCCCAGTGTAACCATACGGTCTACGTGGGAGTATACGGCTACGACTTCATTAGCAACATATAAATTCTCGATTAAAAATTCATTTCTCGTCTCTTCTGTTGTGTAACGTTTAAAATCCTTCTGATTGGCTGAATAACGGATATCCATTTATTAAGAACCCTCCTTGTAATATGTATTAATTTGTAGAAATAACTGACCAATCTCATGGTAACACAAGGAAGTTTTTAATTCAATCCTTTCTTTGAGATATCATAAAAAAGAACATCTTTTCCTGAAAATTGTGTATCTTTTATACGTATCTTAAGCCTTTCTTTCTCTCTTCCGTCCGCCTTTTGCCGTCACGAAATGACCTTCAGAATATGGTCCACATAATTTTGCACCGCCGTTTTTGTCTCTTCCGTCACAGCCCGGTCCGCCATCTCGCCGGACACGTGCTTGATTCCATACGCCGGCTGAACCGCTCCTTTGATATTGCACGGAACAGAGATCGGAACCATGCCCATATGCTGGGCAAAGGTATTCATCACCTGCAGGCAAAGCTCCGGCCCGCCGCATCCGTCACCTGCTGATGTAAAGCACCCGAAATACATGCCGGCCGTAGGCGCTTCCAACCACAATTTTTCGAAGGAATCCATAAATGCCTTCATCTGCGCCGAAACGCATCCGTAATACGTCGGAGAACCGAGAAGCAGCACATCACTTCCCAAAACCTGCACCGCTTCCTCTATGACCGGTACCGCCTCTATTGCATCCTGAAAACACTTGAAATCCTCTATCCTCTTTTCCCCTGACTCGAAGGAGGCATCCGCAGTTCTGTAAAGAACCACCTCCTGCCCTCTCTCCTGAAGCGCTCTGTAAAAACAGTCTGCGATCTGATACGTGTTTCCGCAGACACTGTGAAATACAATCGTAAATTTTGCCATGATTTATGTCTCTCCTTTTTACTATCGCTATGGTTTTGTAGTTTTGTTGCATTATAAATTTGTGATATTGCGGTTTTGTAATTTTGTAGCTTTGTGACTTTGCAATTTTGTGACTTTGTAGCTTACCGGCTTTGCGCCTTTGTGACTTTGTAGCTTTGTGACTTTGCAACTCTGTGACCTTGCAACTCCGTGACTTTGCAACTTTGTGACTTTGCAACTCTGTGACTTTGCAACTCTGTGACTTTGCAACTCTGTGATTTTGCAACTTTATTTCTCTATCACTTAACTGCGTTATAATTTTATAACCTTATGATCGCTGCCTACAGCATTATGTTTTATTATACCAGATGATTAGTGAAAGAAAAGAGCGCTGATAAAATTTAAAAGAAATGATTACCACAGAGACATCAATTATGTATAATAAAGTTAGTTTTTACTAACCTTATTTCAAATAAAAAAAACTCTATTTCAAAAAGATGTCCTATACATAAAAAAGGAAATGGATACCAGGCTGTATAAGTATGAGATCATCAAATGGAAAGAGGAAACCGCGGAAAAATGGCTGAATTTCTTAAACGCCAACCGGAAGGCGGGAGAGGCCTTGTTAAAAGATGAGCACGCTTATCTGGAGGCGTATTTTAAGACAATGGGAGGCGGCAATATGCATGCTTACAAGTTTTTCACCTGTGAAGATGTGAATGCTTCTGACGGCAAGGCGATCAATCAAGGCAGTGGGCTGGATGAACAGCATTTCGCCTATATGAGGGAATGCATAGATCTTTTCAGGGGGGATATCATGGAATGCATTCCTTACCTTGACAACCCGGAAGACGTTGTCAGGTAAACCAATCCTGTTCCCCCCTGAACCAAATTGACCAGACAATGAAAAACAAATATCAGACACTTTCTAAATTCCACAGTCTGATTCTGCTCTTCTCACAATCGATCATGACACGAGATTCTCCAGATGTCGGATAATATCTGGAAGTGAATACCGTGCTGCCATGGTTTACATAAACTTCAATAGCAGAGGTATCCATGATGATGCGGATATCCTCCAGACTGCCGATTTCGGCATGCCTCACAGTACGCCCGGCACCCGTCCGGTTTAAAAATTTCATGGAGAAAACTCCGTCCTTATAATCCAGAACCAGGTCCTGGTTAAAACAGACACGGCAGGAAGCCGGTTCCATCCTATTGATATCTTTTTGATTGATATCTTTCTGATTTATTTCTATTTTATCTATCTCTACCTCATATATCCCCTCGGAAAGAACGGAGGTTTCTCCTGTTTTTACTTCTCTCTCATTTCGGCGCAGCCGCTTTAATTCTTCCACCGGTCTCTGGCACAGCCGGCCAGCCTCATACGTGATTTCCCGTGGAAACGTCAGGGCATGCTGCCAGCCATCGCCCACCGTCGGATTGCTGTACTCTCCCTCGATATCAGGGAGCCCCATCCAGCCAATTAAGATTCTCCTTCCCTGCTCATCGGTAAATGTCTGCGGTGCGTAGAAATCAAAGCCCTTATCCCACTCCGTAAATGCCTCCGCTTCCACTATCTGAGGTCTGGCGATTCCCTCCTTAAGGCGGACATAGCCGGACTGGTAGACATTCTGATTTTGAAATTCGCCCCGTGACAGCCCCTGCGGACAGATGGACAAAAATGCGGCGTCCTCCATCTCAAAACAGTCCGGACATTCCCACATATAGCCAAATGGATTTTTTGTTGTCATCTCACCGACATACTCCCAGGTCACCATATCGGCCGATTCATAGAGAAGCACTGCGCCCTGATCGCTGTCCTTCCGAGCGCCCAGCACCATAAAATACCCGCCGTTTTCCTTCCAGACCTTGGGATCTCTGACGTGAAGCGTGCAGTCCTTCGGATAGTCATCATTGGTGAGGAGCAGTCTCTTCTCTCCCGCCCTGCTCCCGTCCTTTGTCTCCACCAATACCTGGGCGGCCTGCCTGCCCTCGTGGATATAATCATAATCGCCCTCTTCCTTCACATTTCCGGTGTAAAAGAGATGGATTCCATTTTCATCGGTCCATGCGCATCCGGAATAGACACCATCCCGGTCGAAGGGACGGTCGGGTTCCAGGAAAATGCCCTCGTCTTTCCAGTGGATCAGATCGCTGCTGACCGCGTGGCCCCAGCATTTTCTCCCATTTCCCAGGGCGTTCTCCGGCACGTACTGGTAAAATGCATGGTATGTGCCGTGATACTGACATAAGCCGTTGGGATCGTTGAGCCAGCCCGCGGGGGGCGTCAAATGAAGTTTTAAACGATAGGGGTCCTTTGTTTCATTTCCGGTGGTTCGGTTCATGGCCGGCTCCTTTCAAATCTGGTGCCGCATCGGTTTTATTCTGGGGAAATCCCGGTGCGGTCATCCTTCGGTTACTGTAATCAAAACATCTCCTGCTCTGACGGCGCCCTCCGCGCTCATTGTCACAGACTGATATGCATAACTGTTGGAGATGATCACTGGTGTCGTAATATCGTATCCCGCCGCCTGAATGGCTTCCGCATCGAATTCCAGCATTAAATCGCCCTTTTTCACGGTATCCCCGCTCTTCACATGAGGAGTAAAATGCTTTCCGCCCAGCTGTACGGTGTCGAGCCCCACGTGAATCAGAATCTCCGTTCCATCTCCGGACATCAGCCCAATCGCATGGCAGGTTTCAAAGATCGTCACTACGGTGCCGTCACACGGGGAAAAGACTTTTCCCTCAGACGGTACCACCGCCGCTCCCTTACCGAGAACTTCAGCAGCAAACGTAGGATCCTTTACTTCTGTCATAGGGATGACAGTTCCGCTCAGAGGGCTGTAGACGGTATGAGGCGTGTTCGGAGTACTTTCTGCGGTTGTGTTCACGGAAGGTTCTTTGGAATCATGAGACTCGTTATGAGACTCGTTGTCTGCATCTCTTTTATCGTTTATTTCCTTCTCTTCTTTTTCTTCCTTCTCGTCGTGGAAAAATGACCAGGAAAGGAAGAACGCCACTGCTGCTGCCACGAGAATGACCAGCGCATACTGCCATACATAGTCGGTAGTGATGAGGAATCCGAACAGTCCTGTGATTCCGTAAGCGGAAGCGCCGACACCGAGAATACCGGATACCATGGCTCCGCAGGCGCCGCCGATACAGCCGGCGATAAAGGATTTCATAAATCTTAAGTTCACACCGAAAATAACGGGTTCCGTAATTCCCAGAAATGCGGAGAGGGAGGCGGGAAGCGCCAGCTCTTTCACTTTTTTATTCTTCGTCTTCATGGCTATAGCGAGAGCCGCGCCGCCCTGGGCCACATTGGCCGCCGTGGCAATCGGCATCCAGGTGTTGATTCCGGCAGAGCTTAACAGACCGGCTTCCAACGCATTATACATATGATGAACTCCGGCCACAACCGTCGGGGCGTAGACCGCGCCGGCAAAGAACGAACCGATGCCGAATGGAATGGTGATCAGGAACTTGACTCCTTCCAGGACTCCATTTTCCAGCAGCGAGAAGACCGGGCCAAAAACAGTCAGAGTTACGTATCCTGTCACAAGGACCGTCACAAGCGGAGTTACAAATAAGTCAAACATCTCAGGAACAATCTTATGCAGCTTCTTCTCCAGCTTCGACATGAAGAACACCGCGATGACGACCGGAATCACATGGCCCTGGTAACCGGTGAGATTAATGTTATAGAGACCAAACCACACGGAAGCAGTCGGAATCGACTCGGCTCCCGCCACGGACCATGCGTTTAGGAGATCCGGATGGATCATGACCATACCGATAACGGCTCCCAGAAATGGATTGCCGCCGAAAACCTTTGCCGCGCTGAACGCAATTAAGACGGGAAGGAAGGTAAAGGCCGCGCTGCTCATCAGGTGAAGAATCGTATAGGTTCCCGATCCGGCAAGCGCCGGATATACCTTGCAGATACCTTCTAAAAGTCCCATCAGGAGACCGCTGGCAACGATAGCCGGAATAATGGGGACGAACACATCACCGAGCGCCTTGATCGCTCTCTGGAACGGATTCCCCTTCTTCGCGGCAGCCTGCTTTACCTCATCCTTCGATGCGGCTGTAATCCCGGCCACAGCGATAAATTCCTCATAGACTTTATTCACCGTGCCCGTGCCGAAAATGATCTGAAGCTGGCCGGAGGCACTGAACACTCCCTTCACCCCGTCTACATTCTCTATGGCTCCCTTTTTACAGACCGACTCATCTGCCACAACAAGGCGCAGTCTGGTGGCACAGTGGGCTGCCGATATCAGATTGGATTTTCCGCCGATCAATTCAAAAACCTGCTTTGCTGATTCCCTGTAATCCATAATTACCCTCCTATACATCTTATGAAATTGTTCCCATTCTTTTTCCCTTTTATTATTCTGTCTTTTTTGTGTCTGTTTTTTATTATATATGAGATCGATCTCATATCTTGTTTTTATTATATACCCTCCATTCTTTACTGTAAACCGTCCAATATAACAAACAAAAACTATTTTTTTGTATAAAATGCACAAAATCCGCTGGTTATCCTATTTGAAGACATTTCCCATTAAAATCTCTCATTAAAATTTTCTATTAAAAGAAGCCGGGCCGGACAGCATTCATATCCTGTGTCCGATCCGACTTTACTTTACTTTACTTTACTTTACTTTACTTTACTTTACTTTACTCTCCCTGAACTATCGTACTCTTCCCATAAACAATCTCATATCCCATCTTCACCTCCCGGCGAATCTGGTCTCCGGCGCTCAGCATGTTGACCAGCATGCGCGCAGCCTCTTCCCCGCTCGTCTTATAATAGTAGTGAACGGTGGTCAGCCTCGGCACGCAAACCCGGGCTGTCTCCGAATCTCCGATCCCGGCAATCTGAATCTCCTCCGGAACCCGTCTTCCGATCTCCCGCAGATACGTCACACTGCCTGTGGCGATACTGTCCGTGGCGCAGAAAATGGAATCGATCTCAGGATTTTCACGCAAAAGAAGCTTCGTCTGCTCATATCCGGAATCCATGCTGAATTTGCCTTCCGCGCAGGGTACCCGGTCCGCGCCGATTCCGGCGTCTCTCACTGCATCCAGAAAGCCTTCCTTTCTTCGCTTACCAGCCGCCTCGTCGCGCTCCAGCACGCCTATGCAGGCCGGGTGCTTTCCATGGGCGAGCAGCAGAGAAGTCAGGTCGTATGCTGCGTGATAGTCATCGTGATAGACGCAGGAATACCCTGCAAGGCTCTGGCCCAGGATCACCACCGGAACGGCAAGCTCCTTCAGGACCTTTTTATGAGCCGCCGTAAACACGGTTCCGATCAGGATAATTCCATCGACCTGGTTCTCGGCCAGCACACGCAGATACTTGACCTCTTCCTTCTCATCATTATCCGTATTGGCGAGGAGGAGCTGGTAGCCTGCTTTGGACAGCACTGCGCTGATCCCCGCCACCATACGGCTGATGGATGCGGAATTGATCTTCGGGATAATCACCCCGATCAGATTCGTCTTCTTCGTCCTCAGCGTCTGGGCCTGGGCGGAAGGCTTATACCCGGTCTCCTCGATCACTTTTCTTATTTTCTCTTTTTTATCCTCACTGACGTAGCCGTCATTTAAAAACCGTGAGACCGTCGCCCTGGACACTCCCGCCAGCTTCGCTATTTCATTAATATTCATCGGCTTCCCCTGATTCACCGCAGCACCGGTTCGCTGTCATTTTCTCTATTCCTGCCGGAAACGGTCAGAAGCCGTTCCATAGGCAATCTCGTGTATTTCATTCTTATAAGGTTCAAACTCTTCTTTTGTTACAGGTTTTCCATAACTCATCACCCACAGCGGAATGGGATGGTCCTCCTCCTTCAGCGGAAGCTGCATATAGGGGAACGTATTGATGGAAAAGCCCAGTCGTTCATAAAAGCCGGCCCGCCTTCCCGTCATCGGGTCTTTCTCCGTCACGGGTTCGATCTCCAGAAATACGGGTTTGTCCGTCTCGGCGAGGCATTCCTCCACCAGCTGCTTTCCATACCCTTTTCCCCTGCACCGCTCCGTGGTTGCCAGATGTTCCAAAAACAGACAGCCGGGCAGTTCCCAATAGCTCACAAACGCCAGCATGCTGCCGTCTTCCTCCTTAATCCTGACACGGTGGCACGGATGATTTAAAATGTCTCTCTGCTGCTCCCTAGTCCGCCGCTCCTTGCTGGGGAAGGACTCTTCATAGATACGGTAGTACTCCTCGAAGCGGGACTGTGGTTCTTTCAATAGCATGATATCTCTCCTGTTCCTGTTTTGTAACTAACAGTGTACCATTTTTCCTGAAAGTTTTCAACGGGGGGCTTCTGGCAGAAGATTTTACAGGATTTCTGCTTCCTTAACCGGGTCCGTATCTCTTTTTTCAAGTATACCATAGTTCCGGAGAAAATGGAAATTCAAGAAAGACGCTGTGAAACGTAGTGTACTCTCTACCTTTCCCAGCGTCTTTATCGCAATCGCTTCCGAATTTACGTATCCAGAAATTCTTTCATAATCTCCCCGCGGATTTCCAGGAATGCGGAATCGGTACGATCCCTTGGAAATGGCAGGTTTACAGGTACAATCTTCTTTACAACACCCGGATTTTTCCCCATAATCACAACCCGGTTGCTTAAGTAGATTGCCTCGTCGATATCGTGCGTGACGATCATCATCGTCGTCTTGTCCTGCTCCCAGATGCGCAGAACTTCCTGCTGCATGGCCATACGGGTAAATGCATCCAGCGCGCCGAATGGCTCATCCAAAAGAAGCAGCTGAGGCCTTGTGGCGAGTGCGCGGGCGATGCTGACACGCTGCTGCATGCCGCCGGAAAGCTGGTTCGGCACAGCGTTTGTGAACTCGGTCAGCCCTACCAGTTTAATGTAATAATCCACCATTTTCTTTTTCTCGGCCCTCGGCACAGTATCGGATATTACAAACTCGATGTTCTGCTCTACGGTCAGCCAGGGAAAAAGCCTTGCCTCCTGGAATATCATGCTGCATTTGGGGGAAGGCCCGTTTACCGGCTCCCCATCCAGTAAGATCTCGCCGGAGCTGATCGTCTCCAGGGTGGTTATCAGCTTTAACAGCGTGCTTTTTCCACATCCGCTGGCTCCGACTATGGCCAGCAGCTCCCCTTTTTTAACCGTTAAATCGACGCCTGCCAGCACCTCGAATTTCTGCCCCCTGATAAAGAAATTCTTATGCAGGCCATTGATCTCAAGAATATTTGTGTTCTCTGCCATGGTATATCCGCCCTCCTTATTTGCTGTCGATAATGCCGCGGGTCTTTGCCAGATAATAGTGTTCCAGCCGGGTCAGGCCCTTGTCGATGATCAGGCCGATCACGCCGATGACCAGCACGCACATGTACATGACGCGGGCATTTGCCGTCTCGCGGGACAGGGTGATTAAATAACCGATTCCGGTGGAGGAAGCGATCATTTCTGCGGCAACCACACTCATCCACGCATTGCTCATTCCAAGCCGGAGGCCTGTGAGAATGGCGGGGATGGAGGAGGGAACGATGATCCTTAAAATAGTTTTTGAAGTCCGTATCCGGTATGTGTAGGCCACTTCCAGCAGCTTGTTGTCCACGGTCTGAATTCCGTGCATGGTATTGAGCAGCACCGGCCAGAAGGAGCCGAAAGCGATAATTGCAACCTTAGACGAGAATCCGATACCAGCTAACAGAATCACAATCGGGACCAGCGCGATGGTCGGAATCGGGCGGAGTACGCTGACGATACCGTTTAAAGCTGCGCTCACCGGCTTAAACAGCCCCATCAGAAATCCCACTGCCACGCCGCACATCGCGCCGATCACATAACCGCACGCCACACGGCCGAAGCTGACGCTTAAGTTTTTCCAGAGCTTTCCTGATTCGATATAGGACAGAAATGTCTTTGCAATCGTCAGGGGAGCCGGTACAAGAGAAGCCTTCACCAGTCCGTGAGTTGACGCATACTGCCAGAAAAGAATCACCAGGACGGGAAATACAATGGCGATTACCGGCAGTATTTTATTTTGTCTGGCGCTGTTTTGGGTTTTGAGATTGAACATTCGTAAACTTCCTTTCCATATATTCCGATGTACGGCAAAACCGGCGGGCCATCCAGTCAGATGGACTGCCGCCGGTTTTAATGCCATTTACCGGTAACCGGCCATTTCCAGATATTTCAGTTCCAGAATATCGTCCATGGTGATATCCGGATTGGATAACAGATCATTGCTCTTCATGAATTCCAGCACCTCGCCCAGCACGCGCAGATCCTGTTCTGTTAAGTTGATGCCGAAATTAGAACCGCTGTACATGGTAGAAAACCAGGTTTCCTCCCGCTGGGTGATTTCCGCCAGTGTGGTAAATGCTTTTTTCTGATTATCTTCGCTCTCCGCCATCCAGTCATCCACGCGCTGAACCACCTTCAGGACCTTGGCCGTGATTTCCGGATATTTCTCGCAGAATTCCGTACGTCCCACAAACGCGCTGATCTGGCAGGTCTCACTGACAGCGCCGTCAGCCAGTACATGTACGTCTCCGGCATCGATCATGGAACTGAATTTTGCCAGCTGGTCAGCCGCCCCCTGCACTTCACCGGAAGCGAGAAGCGTTACCGTATCGTTCGTGTTAACCAGTTCGATGTCATCCTCGGAAAGTCCGAGAGAATGTAAGTATGTCAAAAGCAGGTAGTGGGCGCTGGTACCGACGGATACGGCGACCTTAGCCCCCTTGAGTCCCTCCGCGTCCGTAATATCTTTGTTGACCACCAGCGGATACATCGTTTCCGTATCGCAGTTGCGGCCGATAATCTTATAACCGTAGTCTGCGGAGATACCCGCGATCGCCGCCTGTTCGCCGAACTCTGCGAAATCCAGATCACCGGAAGCGAACGCCTCGGAGATGGCCGGACCATTCTGGAAGTAATCCATCGTAAAGGTCACATTGCTTCCCTCAAATTCTTCCTGCAAATATCCCAGATTGTAAGCCAGATTTAATGGAAACTGGCTGTTGATGTCCCCCAGATGAATCTCAATCGGATCGCCGTCGTATACGTAGTCATCGATGGACGCCTCCGCCTTTGTCTCCGCGGCCGCCGTATCCCCCGATGCGGATTCCGCGTTCTCTGCCTCTTCCTCTGACGCCTTCGTTGTGTCTGCTTCTGCGGAAGCCGTCGTCTGCGGAGCCGTGTCCCTGCCAGCTCCGGACGAGCACCCGAACAGGGCTGCTGCCATACAGATTGACAGTCCGATAGATAATACTTTTTTCATGTTGCGTTCCTCCTCTTTTTGTGTGTTTGGTGGTGGCTGTACAGCCAGGTGTGTTACAGTTTGAGCAGCTTTGCTGCATTATTGTAAAAGAAATCCGGCTTTACGGATTCTTTTAAGCCGCAGTTTTCGTAAAACCTGGCGGTATCCATAATGTTGAGGATGGGATAGGCCGTGCCGAACAGCATCTGGTGTTTCATCAGCGTATTGGCCGCTTTAATATAATCCCCGCTTCCCGCTCCGGTTAATCCGTACATATCCGGAACAATGTAAATATTAGGTGAGTTAAATGCCATGGCCATCACCTCTAAGTGCCATGGCCAACCTCCATGGCCCACGATGATTTTTAAATCCGGAAAATGGTGCAGCACACTCCCCAGCTGGCGCACCGTGTCCGGGTCAACCACCGGCAGAAGCTTGGCGCTGTAGCTCACAAACAGAGCCAGATCCTCTCTCTCGAGTTTCTCATACATGGGAAATGCGATCGGATCATCGAAAGCATAGGGCTTCGGCTGATAGGTCGGCTCTATGCTCACTCCCCGGATATCCCACCGTTCCCTGCATCGGTCGATGTCGTAAAGAGCCTCATCCCCGTCAGTCGGATCGATGTAGGGAAAGATCATAAAACGGCCGGGATATTTCGCTGTAAGCGGAAACATTCCCTCGCTGTCCACCCCCAGATTCTTTCTTCCGGGAACGACTGATATCTCGATATCTGCTAAATCCATTTCATTTACAAACTGCTCCAGATTTCCCGTGCGCTGTGATTCGGAGACGGTCATATCGAATGCGTCTGCGAGCCGTGCGAAATGCGCCTGTTCGTTCTGGAACATGGTCAGATAATTTCCGTAGGGCGGGCGTACCCTGAAATCAATTTTCTTATACACGTTTGTACTCCTATACAAATATTCATATTAATTTTGCTTTACTTAGTATATAATAAAGGAAATGAAAAGAATATGAGATTTCTCATATTTTGGTGAATTTTAGGAGGTGTGAAATGAAGAGAGCAGAGAGCACGGCCGTGACGGACAGGGTATTAAAGGAGCATGAGTTCGAGAGCCATTTTTCCTTTGACATCCGTCCCCATATCCGTGTCACAGAGTATGAAAAGGGCGAATATATTATCCGCAACACCGATCAGCTGACGAGGATTCTCTACCTGGTTCAGGGGACAGCGAAGCTGTATGGCTTCCATAAAAACGGCCGGCAGTCGCTGATTAATTTTTTTACGCCGTTCAGCCTCTTCGGCGTACCCGAGCTGTTTGAGGAGAATAAACGCCCCTTTCCCCTGGTGGCGCAGACGAGATGCCGCTTTATCGAGATCGACACAAAGGGCTGCCGCGCCGGACTTCTGCAGGATGCGCAGTTTCTGAGGTTCTGCTGCAGCATGGCCTTAAAACAGAATGTGACCCAGAACCGCAAGTACATGAGTCTGACCGCCTATCCCAGCCGCAACAATTTTGCCGCCTGTCTGCTTCTCCTCCAGAACGGCGGACTGCTGTCTGTGAAATACACAGAGATTGCGGAGTACTTAACGATCTCCTACCGCCACCTGATGCATCTAATCTCCACCATGTGTGAGGAACAGATTCTGGAACGTGTACCGAAGGGCGTTCGAATCCTGGACTGGGATAAGGTGCGGGAGCTGGCGGAGGAGATACGGGAGGAGGAATAGATGGGGAGGAAGAAGAAAAGATTAGGGACGGAAAGTGTGGAGATGAAGGACTTGGAGATGAAGGGCTTGGGAACGAAGGCTTGGGGACGAAGGCTTGGAGACGATTGATATATTAAAAAGGCGGCTCACGAATTATAGATCGTGAGACCGCTTTTTTTTGTAATTAGTTTTTACGAAGTCGGCTAATGCGTCATTTTATGGTTTTGATTTTATGGTTTTGATTTTATGTCATTCATTCGCTGATACTATTTCACCGTAATTCTTCCCTGGCCGCGCGGGTCGCCGTAATCAGCGCCTACATTGCCGCCTAAGTTGGTATTGATATATGCGGAAAGAATGTCCACATCCGTCATAACCTCGTCCCTTGTGATATTCGCACCTGCGAACATGGTCATTCCGTCACCGCCGGATTTCAGCATGTAGTTATGGGAAGCGACCGTATATGTCTTGTTTACATCCAGAGCTTCCGCCCCTACCTTGATATCGGTCACGCGGTAAGCGCCTCCAACTTTTATAAAGTTGCCCTTTTCATCGGTCTGAACCGTAGTCGGAACAGACGTATCGATGGTATAGGATAGTCCTGATACCTGAAGGAAGCCGCCGTTTTCATCCGGGCAGTTTCTGGAAGCCATCTCCAGAGCGTCCTTAATCTGCTGGCCCTTCACTTCCACAACACATCCCATGTTGCCGTATGGGAATACTGCCAGTGTATCGTTATAAGTGATATTGCCTGCCGCTATGTTGGCACGGATGCCTCCGCCGTTGGATAATCCGATATCGGCGCCCAGTACGTAGCGGTATGCATCAGCAGTCAGATCGCCCAGGTTCGTCTCGGCGCTTCGCACTGCGCGTTCTCCCGTCGCAGGATCGTTGACGGTCAAGTCCACGTCACTGTGCCCCAGAACTGCTTTTAACGTCTCATTGTACTGCGCCTGAATTCCTTTGATGAACTGATCGGTGTCATAGTCCACATTTTTCCCGTCCTCCGTGACGGCACTTCCGCCTGGAAGCGTGAGCTTCATGCCGATCGTCAGCATATCAGGATTTTTAATCTTATCTCTGTTGGCATCGTAAATCTCTTTCCAGCGGTTATAGGATCCCAGTTCTCTCTTTGCAATTCTGCTTAAGGAGTCCCCGGACTTAACCGTATACGCTCTGGAAGCGCCTCCGGCCTCTACCTTGGAGATCAGTTCTGTCGTGATTGTTCCGTCTTTTTTGATCGTCATCTTTCCAATATCCTGAAGCTTCGTCCCGGTCTGCGTAAGCGTGATATCTTTTCCGTCCTTGTTCTTCACAACCTTGGAGGGAACCGTCTCATGAGAGTGGCCGTCAATCACAGCATCAATCCCGTTGGTATTCTTAATGATGCTGTCAGATGACCAGCGCTCGGTGGTTCCGTTTTCTCCCAGATGGCCGACGAGAATGACGTAATTGGCTCCATCCGCTCTGGCCGCGTCCACGCTGGACTGAATCCGGTCATAGAGCTTCTGTCCGCTCTCATCCTCACAGAAACTGTAGATATAGTTTCCGTTTGCATCCTGGAAATATGCCGGAGTGGATTTCGTAAAGCTTTCCGGTGTACTGGCGCCTACGAGGGCAACCTTCGTATCTCCGTATGTCATCATCTTATACGGGGCGAATACAGTCTGTCCTGTGCGCAGATCCAGGAAGTTACAGGAATAGTAGCCGCAGCTCAGTTTCCCCGCCAGTTCCAGGAAACGGGGCATACCGTAATCGAATTCATGGTTTCCAGGTATGGCGAAGTCATAGCCAACCTTATTCATGATATCGATTAAGTAGCCTCCATCGGAAAGCGTTCCGATGGGCGCGCCCTGAATGGCATCGCCGGCGTCCACGAGGACAACGTACGGTGTCTGCTCAAGCATCTGCTTCTTATAAAGCGCCAGCCCTGCATATCCGATGTTGTCATCAACGCCGCAGTGGACATCGTTGGTATACAGCACAACGATATCGTGGTCTGCCGCCGCCGCAGTAAACGACATGCCAGTGGTCAGGGACAGCACCATCAGCAGCGTGAGCCACAGAGACAGAAACCTTCTTTTTCCGCTTCTTTTCATTTCTTAAAGCCTCCTTTTTTACATTTTTTACCTTTAAGTTTATTATAACAGATAAATGTAAAATAAGGGTATTGTTTTCCTGTTTTTTTCTTATATTAATGAAATAAGCTGACAGAATGACAAACAACAGCCCGCATCCTGGCGCCATTTCCGGCGCGAGATGCGGGCTGTCTGTATCTGTCTCTTTTTCTCTTTATTCTTCTGTCTCTGCGATCTCAATGTACAGCTCTTCCAGCTGTTTTGGATCAACCGGCGCCGGTGCTTCTGACATCATACAGGAAGCGTCCTTCACCTTCGGGAATGCGATTACGTCACGGATGCTGTCAGCACCTACCATGAGCATGACCACACGGTCGAGGCCGTAAGCCAGGCCTGCGTGAGGTGGTACTCCGTATTTAAATGCGTCAAGCAGGAATCCGAACTGCTCCTGTGCCTGCTCCGGGGTGAAGCCCAGTACTTCGAACATCTTGGACTGGATGTCTCCCTGATGGATACGGACAGAGCCGCCGCCCATCTCGGTACCATTTAACACGATATCATAGGCTTTTGCACGCACTGCGCCCGGATCGCTGTCGATTAAATGCCAGTCCTCGTCCATCGGCATGGTAAATGGATGGTGCATGGCAACGAAACGTCCCTGTTCCTCGGAATACTCAAGAAGCGGGAATTCCGTTACCCATAAGAACTTGAAGTCGTCCTTCTTTAGTAAATTCTGCTGCTTCGCCAGCTCAAGCCTTAAGTTTCCTAATACATCGAATACCACTTTATCTCTGTCAGCCGCAAAGAGGAGTAAGTCTCCCGGCTTTCCTTCCATGGCTTCTACTAATGCGTGAAGCTCATCCTCTGTCATGAATTTTGCAAAGGAGGACTTGTAAGTTCCATCCTCAGCTATGGCAATGTAAGCCAGTCCCTTTGCACCGAAGCCCTTTGCGAATTCCACCAGGGCGTCGATCTTCTTACGAGGCATGGCTCCCTGGCCGTCTGCATTGATACCGCGCACGGAACCGCCTGCTTCCAGGGCATTTTTAAATACTGCAAACTCGGAACCACGAACCACATCGGACACGTTCTTTAATTCCATGCCAAAACGCATATCAGGCTTATCGGAACCGAAGCGGTCCATCGCCTCGCGCCATGTCATTCTGGGAATTGGAAGTTCCAGATCAAAATTACAGATTTCCTTAAATAATCTCTTTAACAGTCTCTCATTTACCTCAAGGACGTCTTCCACGTCCACGAAGGACAGCTCCATATCGATCTGTGTAAATTCCGGCTGTCTGTCGGCGCGTAAGTCTTCATCACGGTAGCATCTGGCCAGCTGGAAATACCGGTCATAGCCGGAACACATGAGCAGCTGCTTATATAACTGCGGAGACTGTGGAAGCGCATAGAAGGCTCCCGGATGAACACGGCTCGGTACGAGATAATCTCGTGCGCCTTCCGGTGTGCTCTTAATCAAGGTAGGAGTCTCAATCTCGAAGAAGCCTTCCTCTGCCAGAAATGCTCTCGTGATGATCGCGACCTGGCTTCTGACCATAATATTTCTCTGAATATCAGGTCTTCTCAAATCAAGATAGCGGTATTTTAAACGAAGTTCTTCCTTCGTCTTGCTGTTCTCCTCAATCGGGAATGGCGGTGTCTCTGATTCGGAAAGAACGCGAAGACTCTCTGCTCTGACCTCAATGTCACCGGTTGCCAGATTTTCGTTCACTCCGCCTGCACGCTTCTCCACGTGTCCGGTTACCGCGATTACGAATTCGCTTCTCAGCTTCTCAGCCTTTGCAAAATTCTCAGCGCCGCAGTCACTCTCCTCGAAGATAATCTGCAGAATACCGGAACGGTCTCTTAAATCCACGAAAATAATTCCGCCTTTATTTCTGCTCTTCTGCACCCAGCCCATAACGGTGACGGTCTCACCGGCATTGCTGCTCGTTACCTCTGTACATCTATGGGATCTTTTCAGTCCCAGCATTGATTCTGCCATAATGTTCCTCCAACTTAATCGTAATATTATTTCAAAGCTTCCCTGTAAAATTCCTTAAATTCGGTATAGCCTTCCTTCTGTAAATTCTCCTTCTGGAACTTCTTGTTCTTGTTCATCTGAGATACGAGAACGCAGACACCCTTTGCACGCTCGTCCATGGCCTCCTGAATAGCCGCTGTCATCACATCGGCACTGACGCCCTTTTCGATCAGAAATGCCTTCTTCTCCGTACTTCCCGGAACGGTAAAGCCCTCTTCCATCAGGATGGTAATGATTCTCTCGAAGCCGATGGAGAAGCCGCAGGCCGGTATCTCCATGCCGGTAAATTTGCCGATCATCTTATCGTAGCGGCCGCCGCCGCCCAAAGATCCCGGGAAGCCATCTACCTGGATTTCATAGATCGTGCCGGTATAGTAAGACATTCCCCGCACCAGAGTCGGATCGAAGATAATATCGAACTGACTGGTAGCTATGCTGTTTACGCTGTCCATGATGGCTGCCAGATTTTCCGCCATCTCCGGATCCATTACGTCTTTTAATGTCTCGCCAATCGAACGGACACCCGCCGCATCCGGTGTCACCGAACCGAACAGGGCTAAATACTGATCAATCTTCTCTTTCTCATAGCCGGCTTCTAAAAGCTCGGCGCGGGCGCCTTCCATACCAATCTTATCCATCTTATCCAGAATGATAAACACCTGGTCAAAGGATTCCTCCGGGAAACCACAGTAGGACGCCATTCCCTTTAAGATATTTCTGTCATTGATACGGACATGGTAACCCTTAAAGCCGACTTTGCCAAGAAGTGTGGTAGTTGCGAGAATCAATTCGATTTCAGCCAGTCTGGTCGGATCGCCCAGAATATCAATATCACACTGAACAAACTGACGGAATCTGCCTCTCTGAGGCTTGTCCGCCCTCCATACGCTGCCCATCTGCAGTGCCTTGAACGGCGCTGGAAGCGTCGCCGCATTATTGGAGTAATAGCGGCATAACGGTACGGTTAAATCATAGCGAAGACCGCTGTCTGCCAGATCGTTCTCCGTCTCCGCGGTATCGAGGCGCAGCTTGTCTCCGCGCTTCATAATCTTGAAAATTAGTTTTTCATTATCGCCGCCCTGCTTGCTGGTCAGGTTTTCAATATGTTCCACACACGGGGTCTCGATGGAATTAAATCCAAATCCACCGTATGTCTCACGAATCTGATTCATTACATATTCCCGTACCGCCATCTCTGCGGGCAGGATATCTTTCATGCCGGTAACCGGTTTCTTTTTCAGTGCCATACGTCTCACTCCGTTATCATTTTATTCATTTCTTCCCTGTATTTCGCCGCTTTCGCGGGAATAACACGTCTTCTCTCTATTTTACTGGTCTTTTTTAGTTTTGCAAGCGATTTTTGAAATTTTTCTTCTTATATTCATAGATACGCTGCTGCAAACCAGTATTTTGAACACAGAACAGCCACTTATGCGCCGGATAAGGCATTTTCCCGTTGATTTTTGTGCGTAAGCTGACTGGTTCTTCCATTTTTCTATCTCATATACAAAAATATGCCCCTAAGACGATCATTTTATTTGAATCATCATCTTTAGGGGCATATTATTAGGATTTATGGTAGTTCTGCAGCCGCTCCGTCTCTATTTCCGGTATCCAGCGTTTCTGCAGCAGTTTTGTCACCAGTTCCGGCATTCGGCATTTCTACATCTTCTTATTTTCCGGTCTCTGGTATTTCTGTCTCCTCTTTGTCGCCTTTTCCGGCTTCCGGTACATGGATTCCGGTATTTCTATTTTCTCACCTTTTCCATCTTCCGTATCCGGTGTTTCTATTTTCTCTCCGTCGCCCTCTCAGGCTTTTGGTGCTTCTGCTTTCTCACCTTCTCCCTTTCCGACATCCGGTGTTTCTGCTTTCTCACTTTTTCCCTTTTCGACATCCGGTGTTTCTGCTTTCTCACCTTCTTCATCTCCGGCTTCCGGTGTTTCCACCTTCTCTCCTTCTTCTCCATCTCCGGCTTCCGGTTTTTCTACTTTCTCACCTTCTTCATCTCCGGCTTCCGGTGTTTCTACTTTCTCACCCTCTTCATCTCCGGCTTCCGGTGTTTCCACCTTCTCTCCGGCTTCATCTCCGGCTTCCGGCGTTTCCACTTTCTCACCTTTTCCATCTTCCGTATCCGGTGTTTCCACTTTCTCTCCTTCGCCCTCTCCGTTATCCTTTTCATTCTCAGGTAGCTGGGCGCCGGTATTTTCTTCCTCTGCCGGATTATCCTTCGGCTCCGTGACTGCTAAATCAGCCGAGTCAACCGCTGTGGACTTTTCTTTCACAGTGATGGTAAATTCCTGCACCTCATAGCCATCCGCTTCGATGGTCACAGTATTATCGCCTTCGCTGAAACCATCTGCGGACAGATCCAGATACTTCACTACACCATTTTCTCTGGTTGCTTTGAACGAGGTTTCAGAGTCATCATATATACCCATGGAAATTCTCGTATATGGAACGCCGTTGACCGATACTGTTAAAGCTTCATTTTCCAGATATTCCTTTGCCGCTTTTTCATCTGTTGTATCAAAGACGACTCTGTAGTAATCCGCATATAAAAAGGATTTTTCAACGTATTTATAAGACTTCATCTGCGGGGTCTGCTTCTCTGCTGTATTTTCATCTGAATCAATTGTGAACTCCAGCGTCTCATAGCCCTCGTTCTCGACTGTCACCTTATTTTCCGCCTCAGTAAAGCAGTCTGAGGTCAGATCCAGATACTTCATCACTCCATTTTCCCCGGATACTTTGAATAACTGCTTATCACTGTCGGAGAAACTCATCGAGGTTCTCTGATACGTTTTACCATTGACCGTTACCTTTAAATCCCTGCTCTCCAGATATTCTTTCAATGAGTCTTCATCCTCTGCGAGGAAGCTCACCCGATAGTAACCTGAGGATACAAAAATGTCTTTCACAAGTTCAAAGGTTTCTATCTTCAGTGTCTCTTTTCTGCCTTCGGCGCTATCCTTTGCGTTGATGACAAATTCCAGCTTTTCAAATCCCTTCGTTTCCATAACTACGCGGTTCTCTTTTTCCGTAAATCCATCCGTCGACAAATCTAAATACTTCTCCACCGCGCTGCTGTCCTTCGACAGTTTATACGATTTGGTCTGATCGTCGTAAAGCCCCGATAATACCTTTGCATATGGAGTTCCATTGACAGTCACCTTAAGATCTTCACTATTTAAAAATGTTTTCAGCAATGTCTCATCGGTGGCATCAAATGTAACCCTGTAGTAGCTGCCCGACAGGAAACCGGCTTCCACGTACTCCTGCGCCTCCACTCCCGGTACCTTTTTGATTTCCTCTTCCTGACCGCCCTGATCCGCTTTCTTTTCAATGGTAAATTCCAGCACCTTTGGCGTATATCCTTCTGCCCTGGCTGTTACGGTATATTTTCCGGCTTCTTCAAACAGTCCTTTCTGAAGGATAAATCCATAGTCGCTGCGGATGTAATTATCATCTCCTCCTATGGTGCCTTCTGTCTCCGAAGTTACCATAGAACTGCTCCCATCCGGTCTCTTCAGCGTTATCCCCGTCAGATGCTTCATGAAATCACCGCGGATTTCTTTCTGCTCCTCATCGGATTCACCGCAGGCTGCAATAACAGGAACGTCCTGGCCGGTATAATAA
>OJKJ01000274.1_pt1 | contig 34428 bp, 29 predicted proteins | sample 1596491 | NCBI WGS metagenome assembly OJKJ01 (sample SAMEA4350160, study PRJEB24818) | metagenome | biome: human; feature: gut; material: faeces | place: Denmark | collected 2013-09 | reverse complement strand
GAACTATTTTGTGAAAAATTTAGGTTTATTTCGTTTACATCAGGTTGCCATTTTCACTCTGTTAGCGCTGGCTGTTCAAAACCAATCCATGGCAAATGAACAAAATAGCGACAAAAAAGACTCTTTCGTTGTTAGTGCACAAGCACTCAAAGTGAATACTGCGCTGCAAGAAACGCCAAAATCTGTTTCGATCATTACGGAACAAGATTTGACCATACATGCTCCGCAAAAAATTGATGAAGCACTTCGTTATACCTCGGGGGTTGTTGCACAACCTTATGGGGCTGATAATGATACGGATTGGTTCAAAGTTCGCGGTTTTGATGCCGCAACTTATTTAGATAATAGCCGGTTATATCGAGATGGCTACTACACTTGGCTACTTGAACCTTATGGATTGGAAAGTATTGAAGTCGTGAAGGGGTCATCAGCCGTTCTCTTTGGCGAATCCACTCCTGGAGGCGCTGTTAACTTAGTAACGAAAAAGCCATCTATTAATGCTAAAAATGAAATATTTTTAGAAGCGGGTAATAACGATCATCAAGCGCTAGGTTTTGATCTTTCTACAGCATCAGCCGATGCAGGTGCCCGCTACCGTTTAGTGGGAACGATGAAAAAATCGGATGGGGAACTCAAAGGCACGGATAATAAACGTATTTATCTGGCGCCAAGTGCGGCATTTGACTTGTCTGATCAGACTGTACTTACGTTAATGGGGACGTATCTGCACGATGATGGTACGCCCACGAATCCTTTTTTCCCAGCGGCGGGAACATTAATTCACTCTAATTACGGTAAAATTAAGCCATCAACCAATTTAGGTGAGCCTGATTACGATAAATACAAGCGGACTCAGTTCTCAGTGGGTTATTTATTAGAACATCAATTTAATGATGAGTGGCGTTTTGCGCAGCGTGTAAATTATGGTTACAACGACCTAACACTCAGAAGTGTTTATGCTTTCTTTAATGCAGACCCTACCGTGCAGGAATTGGGGCAAGGTATTGTTTTTCGCGATGGTAAAAACCAAAGTTTTAGTTTTGATAACAATATCGTCGGTGAATGGGATAGTGAGCGGTTTGAAAATACCTTACTTGCGGGTATTGAATTCCAATATCATCAAACCAAAGGCGATGAACAGGATAATTATGCTTTTGGTAAAATTAACCCGTGGAAGCCAGTTTATGGGCACTATACCCCACTTGACCCATCAAATAACATTCATCGCACTATTGATAAAACACAAGCTAGTATTTATTCACAATACCAAACAAAGCTTGATAGCAAATGGATTGGGGTCGTTGGTGCACGTTATGATTGGGTAAAAACTGAAAATAAAGCACATAAAAAAGCAGAAGATGAGTCTAGAAATGATGGGCAGATGAGTTTAAATGCGGGTTTAATGTATATTGCTGACAATGGCATTTCACCTTATTTAAATTACTCTCAATCTTTTGAAGTTCAATCGACAATCGACCCAACAACCCAAAAACTGTATAAACCACTTAAAGGTGAGCAATTTGAAGCAGGTATCAAATATACACCTTATTTTATGGATGGTTATTGGAATATTGCTTGGTTCGATATCGAACAAAAAAATGCGTTAGTCACAACTCCTGAACACCCTGTTGCAACACAAACAGGTAAAGTCACTTCACAAGGTATAGAAACAGAACTATTTGCAAGTGTTACTGATAATTGGGATATTAAAGCGACATACACTTATACCAATGCGAAAACAGATCAAACAGGTGGTAAGGGACGTAAACAGGCTGGTATGATCCCCAAACATATGGCGACTGTCTGGACTGACTACGAAATTCCAATCGTGAGTAACCAGTCATTAAAACTCGGAACTGGTATTCGCTATTATGGTCAATCAAAGGATAACCCAGCAAGCAGCAACCTTTCTGTTCCTAGTGCGACGCTCTGGGATATGGCCGCGATATATCAATTATCGAACAATTGGCAGTTCCAGTTCAATATGAATAACATCCTCAATAAAGAGTATGTTTCATCCTGTGATACCTGGTGCTATTACGGCCAATCGCGCTCATTTGTGTTACAAACAAAGTACACTTGGTAATTTTAAAAAAGGCATGCTAATAATGTTGGCATGCCTTGAGTCCTTTCTATGTTTCGATTAGCAAATATTAATATCGTTCGCGATCATCGTTCTATTTTATCTATAGATTCGTTAAATATACCCACAACAGAACTCACAGTGGTTCTTGGTCATAATGGTTCAGGAAAATCTACACTGGTTAATCTCCTTTCTGGGCAGATGGCACCGGATAGCGGGCAAATTGATTTAAATGGCACGAGTCTTTCTCAATATAAAACGAAAGAATTAGCGCAAAAAATCGCATATTTACCACAAAAACTGCCAGCCTCAGCGGGGCTGTCTGTGAAAGAACTTGTGCGGTTAGGGCGTTTTCCGTGGCGAGGTGCACTTGGTCGCTGGCAAGCTGACGATGAAATTATTATCCAACAAGCGATGGAGAAAGCTGGGGTTGAGGGGTTTTCCGCGAACTTAGCAGACAACTTGTCTGGTGGAGAGCGCCAGCGCGCATGGGTTGCCATGTTACTTGCTCAACAATCACCAGTTTTAATACTGGATGAACCGACTTCTGCATTAGATATTCACCATCAATACCAGTTAATGAATTTATTGAGTGAGCTTAATAAAGTTCATGGGATTGGTGTGATTGTGATCCTTCATGACCTCAACCTTTCTTTACGGTATGCAACACACATCGTGGCATTAAAAAAAGGGAAAATAGAATTTGAGGGAAAAAGCCTTCTTCTCCATGATGAAGCAAGGCTATCGTCACTCTACGATACTCCGATTAAATTAATACCACACCCTAGTTTTCCAGAGTCAGAACATCATAGGGTTGCTATCGTATGCGCTTAAGAATCAATTTGCTTGGCCTTATTTTATTAACAAGCACATTAGTATGCTCATTTTATACACGGGCTTATTCTGTTACGGACAGTCGTGGTATTGTCGAGTTCAATTCGCCGCCTCAGCGCGTTGTGGTTTTAGATTGGGATTTGCTGGAACAGCTATTAACGCTTGAAATTACACCTGTTGGGGCCACGGAATTAGAGAGTTACCAGCAATGGGTTGTTGACCCAGCTGTTCCTTCTTCGGTCAAAGAGGTGGGTACGCGAGCTGAGCCTAATTTAGAGCAAATTGCCGCATTGAAACCTGATGTTATTATTGCAAGTAGCGCGCAAGAAGATTTACTGCCTTTATTGGAAAAAATAGCGCCAGTCGTTTATTTATCAAATTTTGCACGCCAAGATGATTCAGGGCTTGTAGCCATTGCTCATTTTAAAACGTTGGCTCGCTTATTTGAGAAGACGTCTTTTGCCGATGAATATTTAGTGAAAATGGATAAACGTTTTGCTGAATTAAGATCACAACTTGAACGTGCTTTTACAACGAAACCAAGTGTTGCTGTTATCCGGTTTTCAAGTTTAAGCACTATTTTTCTTTATACTGAGAATTCAACACTCAATTATGTTCTTGAACAGCTTGCATTAAAGCCTGCTATTTTAGTCCCCGCACGTCCTTGGGGAATAGAGCAGAGACGAATAAATTCATTGCAGTTTATAAATGATGGGTACGTGTTATACATCAAACCATTTGTAGAAGAAAAAAAACTGAATGATTCCATATTATGGCAGTCGATGCCTTTTGTTAAACAAGGGCGGATAAATAGTGTTCGTCCCGTTTGGAATTATGGTGGTGTCTTTTCCTTGCAATTAATGGCGGAAGCATTAACAGAAAGCTTATTACAGGTTGCTCCTCATAATGACAACTAAACAGCACTCAATACTATTTTTTGTATTAATGGTGATCGCGCTGATTAACCTTCAGCTCGAACCTGGGGTTACACTCAGTCAGCAATTATTTTTAGTTATTCATCCAGCTTCAGCCGATACATTTGCTGATTATTTTTATTTATATGGCCAATTACCACGCCTTGCTATGGCATTATTAGTGGGAGCAACTTTTGGTTTATTGGGCAGTTTGATGCAGCAATTAACACAAAATAATCTTACTTCACCACTAACGTTAGGTTCATCATCCGGTGCTTGGTTAGCATTAGTGGTAGCCAATATTTGGTTTAGTAACGAGATTGGGTTATATCAAACGCTAGCTGCGATGGTGGGAGCATTACTTGCATTTGGTTTAGTAATATTAATTGCAGGTATTCGTAATATGACAGGCATTCCGTTAGTTGTTTCAGGAATGGTCATAAATATTTTGTTTGGTGCTATAGCGACTGCATTAATTACATTAAATTCGCAATTTGCACAAAACATTTTTATGTGGGGAGCTGGAAATTTAGCGCAAGATGGCTGGCAAAAAGTGGTTGGTTTATTACCTTTATTGTTCCCTGTTATTATTATTATCTGTTTCGCCCCACGTATTTTGACATTATTGAAATTAGGCCATGAGGGGGCTAAAGCTCGAGGCTTATCCGTTTTACCGATTTTTTTACTTTTTATTGTTTTAGCATCTTGGTTAGTGGCGGCGACTATTTCAACTGTAGGGGTTATTAGTTTTATTGGTTTATTAGCTCCAAATATAGTACGGAGAATGGGTAATATGAGTACAAGGCAAGAGTTATTAAATAGTGCAGTTGTAGGGGCTATTTTATTGCTTCTTACAGACAGCGGGGCAATCGCACTAACAAATTACCTTAATATTGTGGTTCCTACGGGTGTAATGACAGCTGCTATTGGTGCTCCTTTATTGATCTGGTTTAGCCGCCGAACAATGACAGCCCAAGATCAATTATCGATAGGGTTATTACCAACAAAAATAATACTTTCTAAAACCACGGTATCTATTCTTATTTTATTGTTAGTAAGTGGAGTTGTATTTTCCCTTTGCTTACAAACGAATGGTGAACAATATTATTGGCAACTGCCGTCAAGCTTTCAATGGGATATTAAATGGCCTCGTTTATTAGCGGCTATATTTTCTGGCTTAGCATTGAGTATTGCGGGGGTTTTATTACAAAGGATTATTTATAACCCGTTGGCCAGCCCAGATATTTTAGGAGTTTCTTCAGGGGCTACAGCGGCACTCGTTCTATTTAGCCTACTATTAGGCACGGCTATTCAAACCTCATTTTGGGGTGTTGCTTTAATCGGGAGCCTGATTGTATTAGGAATATTGTTATACCTAGGTAAACGGCACCAATACGCACCAGCAAGTTTAATTTTGACAGGGATCTGCCTAACGGCAACGTTAGAGGCTTTTGTTCAGTTCTTTTTAGCTCAAGGGACATTGAGTAGCTATCGGATATTATTATGGCTTTCAGGCTCAACTTATCGTGTGGAAGGGCAACAGGCCATTATTTTTTCAATCAGTGTTGTTGTGTTAACTATATTAGCGATCACGTTAAATCGTTGGCTAGTTTTATTATCAATTAGTCGAACATTTGCACAGGGAAGAGGACTAAATTCACAATTAGCGACTATATTGCTATTAATCTTAGTTGCATTATTGTGTGCCTTTGTCACTTCCACTGTTGGCCCCATTGCATTTCTTGGTTTAGTTGCACCCCATATGGCTTTTTTAGTTGGTGCTAAAAAGGCGAAACAACAACTTATTATTAGTGGGTTGATCGGCAGTATATTAATGGTTTGGGCAGATTGGCTAGGCCAAATTATTATTTATCCAACACAGATTGCAGCTGGAATTTTTGTCGCTATTTTAGGTGGTGGATATTTTTTATTGCTGATGGCGATGAATAAAATCAAGTCATAATTTATGGTGTAAATGTGGTTAGTTAAAGCCTTACTCAAGGCGAGTTAACTAACACTAAACAATGAATTTTGGGTAGTGTTGCATTGAAGGTTGTTAACGAAGGTACGACTTCTGTATTGATCAAAATATGGGTTGATACAGGAGACAAAACCGCTTCACTAGAAAAATTATAGCGTCGTTTCTTATCCGTATTATTTCAATATCACAGCTCCAGAATGGAAGTAAAAAAGTGAGTTAAGTTGAGCCGCGTTCAATTAATTGCCATTCGAGGATTTCATGGTTGTCATCGAGCTGCGGGTGCTTAATTTTATTGAGTAGCAGTTGAACGCTACGGATGCCAAATTGATGCATCGGCTGCACAATGGTACTTAATGGCGGTGTGGTTACTTCACCGAAGGGCACACCATCAAACCCTAACACAGCAATATCATTCGGAATATGCAATCCCTGCTGATGCAAAACACTCATTGCACCGCCTGCGATGACATCAGAAATCGCGAATACAGCATCGGGTTTGGGCGCATTTTGCAGTAACTTTTCCATGGCCTTCGCCCCCGCGGTGTAATCTAATTCTTCTACATACTCGATTTTACAATATTCAAAGCCAAGTTCAGTGAGTGCTTTTCGGTACCCTTGTTCCCGTTGTTGCGAATAGAGGTAACGCATATCACTGTTAATTAATGCAATGCGTTGGCGATTTTTCGCTGCTAAATGATAAACGCCTGCGCTAGCAGCTTGTGAATTATCAATAGTAACCGAAGAAGCACGAAATTCTGGATCCCCTTCACCACACTGCACCCACGGAAAATCCCCAATCATATCAGTAAGCCCCGGTAAACAACTCACAGCATCCATAGTGATGACGCCATCAACAACCTTACCTCTGAGTAAACTTAGATAAGCGGATTCACGCGTTGGATTGGATTCAGAATTACATAACAAAATATGATAGCCGTGGCGTTCCGCTTCTTCTTCAATACCACGTACAACCAATGAACAAAAGGGGTTAGTGATATTAGACACCAGCACCAATAGCATGCGACTACGCGAGGTACGTAGCTGGCGCGCTAATAAATTAGGTTGATAATTACACTGAGCGATGGCGGCGAGAACTTTATCTCGAGTTGCGGGTTTTACAATATGTTGATCATTCAATACCCGTGAAACCGTTGCGGCAGAGACTCCTGCAATTTTCGCCACTTTTTCTATCGACATTGTTCACTTTTCCTTTTGTCTATTGCCATGCACAGTATGCAACATCGCGATGAAAAGTACGATTGATACAATCAACTTGTGATGCAGATTGCAAATTTATCTTTTAGATCATTATTGAACCATTCAGCTAGTTGCTGAAAGAAACAATTTGGCTATATTTTATAAATGAAATCGATTTCAGTAAAAATGTAATCGATTTCATTTTTGGATTTAGCTGCCATTTAGTGAAAAGCCTCATTTTATAAACAATAAAACATGAGAGGTAATGAATGGATATACAACTACAGCTTGCGAAATGCGCTGATCGGAGTGAAGTCGCGCATTTGATTTATCACTCAACGAATGTCTGGTATCAACAACATGGTTTAGGCGCAATATTTCAGTCTGCGCCTGAAGAGTGCCATTTATTTGTTGATGTATACCAACAACTTGATCCTGACTACCACTGGTTAGCCCGTGATTCACAACTCAATATTCTTGGCTCGTGTTTTTTTCACCCACGAGAAACACATTTGGGCCTTGGGATTATGAATGTCCATCCCGACGCATTTGGACAGGGTATTGCAAAGAAATTACTGTCCAAAGCGGATGAATTAGCCGGAAATTTACCTATTCGCTTAATTTCAAGTGCCCTGAATTTAGACTCTTATTCTCTTTATCGCCGCGGCGGTTTTACACCTTATGCAATTTACCAAGACATGGTGATTTCAGTACCAGAGCAAGGCGTGAATCTCCCTCGCTTGACTGAAGGAATTGTGCGAGATGCTCGAACCGAAGACTTACCGGCTATTTTACAATTGGAAGCGGATTTATTAGGTATTAGTCGTCAGCGGGATATTGAATATTTTTTAAATGACACCAGCGGGTTATGGCGAATTGCAGTCTGGGAACATAACCAGCGCATCGAAGGTTATCTTGCCTCTATCGCACACCCCGCATCGAGGATGTTAGGGCCCGGCTGCAGCTATCGTGATGAGATAGCGCTGGATTTACTCGGTTGGATGCTAGACAAACATCATCGTGGTGCGAAGCCAGTCGTTTTAGTTCCCACAGAGCGAAGCGCACTGTGCCAAGCGCTATTACGATGGGGCGGTAGAATTTGTGAATTGCATCTTGCACAAGTCAAAGGTGCTGCGCAGAAACCAAGCGGCGTGGTTATGCCGTCCTTTTTACCTGAAAGTGGCTAATAAAAAATAGAAATTATTGGGGGTCTTATGGGTACGAATAGTCTTACTCAAGGTGGTAAAAATACTGCCCATGTATGGGTAGTACCGCGATTGGCGTTAATGATGTTCCTTCAATTTTTTGTGTGGGGGGCATGGTATGTCACGCTAGGGGTTGTCATGGGGAAATATGGTTTATCAGCAATTATTGGTGATGCCTATTCGACAGGGCCCATCGCCTCTATTTTATCTCCTTTTGTACTAGGGATGGTAGTTGACCGTTTTTTTGCATCACAAAAAGTGCTTGGCGTGCTGCATCTCATCGGTGCCGGTTTGTTATGGATGATCCCAAGTTACTTTACGGGGGACCATAGCGGTCTGTTATGGATAATCTTTGGTTATATGCTTTGCTATATGCCAACTATTGCTCTTAGTAACAACGTTGCCTTTTATAGTTTACCGAACAGTGAGAAAGCGTTCCCAGTTGTGCGTGCATTCGGTACATTTGGTTGGATTGTTGCGGGGCTGATTGTCGGTTCAACAGGGTTATCAGATAGTACAGAAATTTTCACCTTGGCGGCAGTAGCTTCGTTGGTACTAGCGATTTACAGCTTTACATTACCACACACGCCAGCACCAGAGCGTGGTAAACCTGTTGCGATGCGCGACTTGTTATGCGCAGATGCGTTTGCCATGCTCAAGCAACGTCATTTCTTAGTTTTCATCATTTGTGCAATGCTGATCTCTATCCCATTGGCGGCTTACTATGCCTATGCGGCGCCATTTGTTGCGGCGACAGGATTTACTAACGTTGGTGGCGTGATGTCTTTAGGGCAGATGTCAGAACTGTTCTTTATGTTATTGATACCATTCTTCTTTGCTCGTCTTGGTATCAAAGTGATGTTGCTGATTGGGATGCTATCTTGGTGCTTACGTTATGTCATGTTTGCCTTAGGGATTGCTGAAGAACTGCGCTGGATGATTTATATCGGTATTTTCTTACATGGTATGTGTTATGACTTCTTCTTTGTTATTGGTTTTATCTATACAGACAAAGTTGCTGGCGAGAAAGTAAAAGGGCAGGCGCAGAGCTTGCTGGTCTTATTTACCTATGGCGTGGGGATGTTAATTGGTTCACAAATCAGTGGAATGCTGTTCAATAGCATTGTCACAACGGAAGGCGCAGCGGCTCTGCCACAATGGCAAAGTTTTTGGTGGTACCCAGCGATTGGTGCGTTACTGATTGCCGCATTGTTCTTCTTCACGTTCAACTATAAAGAAAAGCCAGTGGAGGAGAAATAAGATGGCAAATTTACGCGTCTTAGTCGTTGGTTGCGGCAATATGGGAGCCTCTCATGCAGAGGCTTACCACCGAATGGAGGGCGTTGATATATGCGGGCTGGTGGCTCGTGGTCATTCAAAAGATGCTCTCAATGAACATTTAGGTGGTGAATATGCCACGTTTGATAATTACGAACAGGCATTAAAAGCAACGCAACCAGATGCGGTTTGCTTAACGACATACCCTGATACGCATGAAGCTTATGCATTGTTAGCACTCAAGGCTGGCTGTCATGTGTTTATTGAAAAGCCGTTATCCACTACGGTTGAAGGGGCTAAGCGCGTCATTGCTGCTGCTAAACAAGCCCATCGACAAGTGGTGGTGGGTTATATCTTGCGTCATCACCCATCATGGCAACAATTCATTCATCTAGCGCATGAGCTGGGTAAGCCATTAGTGATGAGAATGAATTTGAATCAACAAAGCCATGGGCAGATGTGGAATGTACACCGTAACCTGATGCAATCACTGTCACCGATAGTTGACTGTGGCGTTCATTATTTAGATGTGATGTGCCAAATGACCCAAGCTCAGCCAGTGAGTGTCAGCGCTATTGGCGCAAGATTGACCGATGAATTACCAGACAATATGTATAACTATGGTCAATTACAGGTTCGTTTTGATGATGGCTCAGTAGGTTGGTATGAGGCGGGTTGGGGACCAATGATCAGCGAAACGGCGTATTTTATCAAAGATGTTATAGGCCCTCGCGGTGCGGTTTCGATAATGGTTCGGCATGGAGAAGGAAATAGCGACAATGTTGATGGGCACACACGCACTGACTCTTTACGTATCCATTATGCAGAGCTTGATAAAAACAATGCTTTTAAACATCCTGACCGTTGGGTTGACTGCCAAGATGAGCCAGACCATTTGGCGCTGTGCCTAAGTGAACAACGTTATTTTATTCAAGCGATTACGGAACAATTTTCATTAGAACAGCATTTACAAGACGCACTCAATAGCTTGCGAATTGTTCTTGCTGCGGATGAAGCTGTGCGTACACAGCGCACTGTGATTTTAGGGAGTGAGTCATGAAAACAATCCAAGGTCCAGGTATTTTTCTAGCACAATTTATTGGTGAGAAAGCCCCTTTTAACTCATTAGAAAGCCTTGCTGAATGGGCATCAAGCCTAGGTTTTACATATATTCAAGTGCCAACGATCGACCCACGTATCTTTGATTTAGACTTGGCAGCCACAAGCCAAACTTATTGCGATGAGTTGGTTGCCATGTTACAGCAATATGGTATTCAGATCAGTGAGTTATCGACTCATATACAAGGCCAATTGATTGCGGTACATCCAGCGTATGACACTGTTTTTGATGGTTTTGCCCCAGTGAGTGTCAGAGGTAATCCTCTAAAGCGCCAACAGTGGGCGGTGGAGCAACTCATCAAAGCGGCAAAAGCCTCGCAGCGCCTAGGGTTAGTTACGCATGTAACTTTCTCAGGCGCACTGGCGTGGCCTTATTTTTACCCTTGGCCCCCTCACAATGCGCAACTATTTAACGAAGCATTTGCTGAACTTGCGCTGCGTTGGTTGCCTATTCTGAATGTGTTTGACGAGTGTGGCGTCGATGTATGTTACGAGTTGCATCCAGGGGAGGACTTACACGACGGCGTGACATTTGAGCGTTTTCTTGGGCTTGTGGATAACCACCCGCGTTGCCATATTCTCTACGATCCAAGTCATTTATTGCTCCAGCAAATGGATTATCTTGCGTTTATTGATTGCTATCATCAACGCATTCGCGCATTTCATGTCAAAGATGCGGAATATTCACCAAATGGCCGTAGCGGTATCTATGGCGGTTATCAATCATGGGTTGAGCGTGCAGGGCGTTTTCGCTCATTAGGGGATGGTCAGATTGATTTTGTATCTATTTTCAGCAAATTAACTCAGTACGGTTTTTCCGGTGTCGCTACAATGGAATGGGAGTGTTGCCTTAAATCCCCAGATGCCGGGGCGAAAGAGGGAGCCGACTTTATCGCCAATCATATTATTCCAGTGGTTGATCATGCCTTTGATGATTTTGCAGTGGTAGATACTAATCTTCAACAAATCAGAGCATTACTTGGGATCGTAAGTGATAAATAAAGGATAAGGCGATGAGACTAAAGCTGGGAATGGTTGGGGGCGGGGAAGGTGCATTTATTGGTGCAGTGCATCGATTAGCGGCTCGTATGGATGATGAGTTTGAGTTAGTTGCAGGTGCATTTTCTTCAGACGAGCAAAATTGTCAACGCACAGGGCAACGGCTGCATCTTGCTCCTGAACGTTGTTACGCCAGTTATCAGCAAATGGCGCAAAGTGAAGCCGCACGTGATGATGGCATTGATGTTGTTGCGATTGTCACGCCTAATCACCTGCATGCCCCTATTGCCGTTGAATTTTTGCGCTCAGGTATTGACGTTATCTGTGATAAACCATTGTGTACATCATACTCAGAAGCTTTGCAGCTTGCTGATGTTGTGCGAGAAACGGGTAGGCAACTGATTCTCACGCATAATTACAGTGCTTATCCGTTAATTCGTGAAGCGCGCAGCCGGATATTAGCAGGGGAACTAGGAGAAATTCGTTATATTGAAGTGGAGTATTTGCAGCAGTGGTTAGCAACACGATTAGAGGAAACTGAAAACAAGCAGGCGAATTGGCGTACCGATCCAAAAAAAGCGGGGGCGGGCTGTATCGGCGATATCGGTACTCATGCGTGGCAGTTAGCTTCATTCGTCACAGGGATGTTACCAGAGTCCATTCGTGCTGAACTCACATCAATGATCCCAGGAAGAGTGCTAGATGACGATGTGCGTGTGCAAATGCGTTATCATAACGGAGCAAAAGGGCGTCTATGGGCGAGCCAAGTGGCTTGTGGTGAAGAAAATGGGTTGCGACTACGCATATATGGCAGCCAAGGGAGTCTTTCATTTTCCCAAGAAAATCCTAATCAATTATGGTTAAAACCGTTTGATTCGCCCATGTACTGTGTGTCTAGGGGATCAATGTCTCAATGGGAGGAAAACCGTGCGATGACAAGGGTTCCAGCCGGGCATCCCGAAGGATATTTAGAAGGTTTTGCACAGATTTACCGTGAGGCAGCAACTCGTATACGCGAGGGAGGTGGCGCATCACCGCTATTACCGGGTATTGAAATTGGCCTACAGGGGATGGCTTTTATTGATGCTGCAAAACGTAGCGATGATAACTGTGGTCAATGGATTGATTTTACGCAATATCGTTGCTCATCATAATCTCTGTGATGGATGGTATGAGGCTAATGTGAAATTGAGAGTACTATCACCGAGTTAAAAAAGAAACCCAGCCAGAAAATATGAAGTTTGCTGACATATTATCATATTAATGAGTTGGTAGAATCCCGTTAATTACAGTTATAACCTCTGTGTAATATATTACCACACAGAGGCTGTAATAATTATATTTTGATAGTTACATCAGTTTCGTTATATATTTTGTAAGAAATCGAATATATATCGGATGGCACTACCGGAATGATAAATCCTACAACATTCATACCGTACAGTGTATCAGCTTTTAAGTTTTTATATTCATAGTATTTACCGTTTTTTGTCTTGACTATAAATTTTGTGTCAGGAGTAAATTTATTTACACTATCAAATTCTATTGCTATAGATGTATCCCTTAATAAGGTGTCTTTTCCTATGTAAATATTACTAATACCGGTATTTTCACTATCAGGTAATGGGATTTTTTTACCATTAATAATTACAGAGTAATTGTAATTAATAGGGTATACGTTAACTGAATTTGATAAGTTATAATATTTTCCTGTTGCATTGGGGTCATTATAAAGGTCTATTGAGTCACCTGCTCTTAAAGACTTAGGATAATAGAAATTAGGTATTTTATCTATTTTTTTATTTTCAATTATACTTTTAGATATTTGATATTTTCTTATTTTTTGTTGAGCATTAACTGAGTTGTACGAAAAGACAATTTGTGAATATGAATAAATAAAGCTAACTAAAGATAATGTACTTATTACTGATAGGGTTGATAGAGATATTATACTTTTATTTTTTGTATTTAGGATATGGCTAATAGAGAAAGAGCAAGAAATAATATAAAAAAGATGTGGGCCACTAAGTGCTCTAGTCGGAAATGTTGGCGACACCACCATCGATAACGTACTTAACAATCCTAATATAATGAAAAGTAAAGAAAGATAAAAGTTATTGCATTTTTTGTTTTTAATATATGAGGTTAATAGTACTAAGGAAACTAGTATAGGTATCCATGTTTTACTTAATGCATATGGCAATTTATCAGATAAAAATAACCATATTTTACTCACCAAGCTTAATTCATAAAACTCAGTAGATAAAGCCGCTCTATTGAGATTACCAGGACTAAAAATTAGCACTGAGAACCCTATAAAAACAAGTAATGTAGATAAAAATAATATCTTATTTTTTTCTTTATAATAAAGAAATGAAGAGGTTATTAAGGATGTAAGTAGTACAATCCAAGTAGTATTTTCATTGCTACAGCCTGCAAAGAATGAGACGAGAAGAAGTAAAGTAATGCCTTTTCTTTCTTTAAAGTATCTTATTAATGCATAAATGAAAGTAACAACAAATAGATTGGTTAAAAGATAGTTAGCAGCGCCAACAATCCAGAAAACAATTTGTCCAATATTTGGAATTGTAATCCAGTAAATAAAGAATAAAGTTAAAAACTGGAGGTTGAAATATCGATTTGACTTATTGAGGCTATTGCCAATTTTTGTAATTAAAAATAAAAGAATAGTTACAATAATTGCAATGGTTGTTGATTTTAGTATTTGAGAATCCGTACTAAGTAGTAAGGTACTAAAATAATCAGAGACAAAACGGCCACTCCATGAAAAGTAATGGTTTAAATGAACGGCGATTGAATTCCCTTTGATATAATAAACAAAGTCATCTGACTGCATTGGAGTTAGGTATTCAATTATAAAAATAAATATAAAAGGTATTAGTATAATTAAATTACTTAAGTTAAAAATACGATTATTCATCAGAATTTTCCATTTTTTTTATGTTTTTCAATATATATTTAGGTCGTTGTTTACTTTCAATATAGATACGCCCGATGTATTCACCTAATACACCAATACCAATAAGCTGTACACCACCTAAAAATAGAATAGAAACAAGTAAAGAAGGATACCCAGGAACAGGGTTGCCCCAAATTAATTTATCTACCATCATCCAACCACCATAGATAAAAGATACAAGAGCGACAAATAAACCAATATAAGTCCAAACGCGTAATGGAAAAGTAGAAAAGCTAGTGACACCTTCTAACGCTAAATTCCATAATTTCCAGCCATTAAATTTACTTTCGCCAGCAGATCTCTCAGCTCTGTTATATTCAACAACATCAATTTTTCCACCTACCCATGAAAGAATCCCTTTCATAAATAAATTACGCTCAGGTAATAATTTTATATATTCGACGCTCTGGCGAGATATTAATCTAAAATCGCCGACATTTTCTTCAATCTCAGGTGAGCTAATCTTATTATGTAGCTTGTAAAACCACTCGGCTGTTTTGCGTTTTAACCATGTATCGCTAGAACGATCAGCTCTTTTTGCGAGAACAATATCTGCGCCTTGTTGCCATTTTTCTATAAGTAATGGAATCACATCGATAGGATCTTGAAGGTCTACATCAATGGGAATTACAGCTTCTCCAGTTGCATGCTCAAGGCCCGCAAATAAAGCGGGTTCCTTACCAAAATTTCGCGTGAAGTTTAAAGGGAGCACTAAAGGGTCAGCAATAGCTAATGCATTGATAATATTTTCAGTGCTGTCTTTACTTCCATCATTTATGAAGACTATTTCGATATCATATTGATTAAGAATCGGGTGTTCTCTTACTGACTTATAAAATATAGGGATAGCTTCTTCTTCGTTATAAACTGGTACTACTAATGATATTTTCATTGTGGAGTATCTCTGAAAACAAAGATTTTGGAGTAAAGGAAACCTAATACGAGGCTAATGGAAGAAAAAATTATTAAGGTTGCGATAGGTGGTAATCGTAGTTGGTCAGCGGCATAGCCTGTTAGGTAGCTTAGAAGCCCCATAAATAAGGTAAATGATATGTACCGTGTTGCTGTAGCTTTGGCTTTAAAAGTGAATTTTGCATTAGCAAAAAAGGAAAAACTGACCGCGGCGATAAAGCCTATTAAGTTAGCTATAGCTTGAGAGGTTGAAAGAAATACTGTCAGTAGTCCAAAAATAGACCAATGTATAAGAGTGTTTAAAATTCCAACCGAAAAGTATTTAGTAAATAACTTAATCATTTCAATCATTCGTATTGAGAAGAGAATAAGTAATTTAGTATACCTGAATATACTTATTGATGCAGCATACCAATAAGAAGAGTTTATGTGGAACGCTGTGTTAATCTTACTTTTCGAAACGCTATTTTTCTGGGCTCGATCAGAAAATTGCCACCAATATATTAGTTGAATTAGGGTTTTTACCTCAAGCGTCAGTGGTGAGTAAGCGGTTAACCGGTAGCGAAGTTTCCTATATCCACTCTTGTTGAATAATTTCGACCGGTTAAAAAGAAAAAGAGTATTAAATTTATTAACTCAATGAGTAATTGATTTAGAGAACAGCTGGATAATAACAATTCCCAGCGCAATACATGCCAGACCAATTAATGCTGGAAAATCAAGTTTCTGTTTATAAACAAAAAATGATAATGCTGAAACAAGAAATATTCCTGCTCCAGCCCATATCGCATAGGCGATACCAATATTCATACTTTTTACAACTTGGGATAAGCCATAAAAAGAAATGGCATAACCAATAACGACAATAATACTGGGCACCAACTTGGTAAACCCATCAGACGCCTTCATCATGGTTGTCGCGGTTGTTTCAGCTATGATAGACACCATTAAGATTGCGTACACTTTCAGCATAAAAACCTCTTTAACTTATTTAGCAAACATTCCAAAATGACAATTCTAAACTATGTTTGAGATAAAAATGTCATCATAGCTATGAAACTCAACGCCTAAGTAAGCGTTTATACCAAGGGACAGGAACAGGGTGTACAATAGCCCGCAAAGCACGTGCATAATCCATAATTAATCCTGGGGTCCATGCCATCATCAGCGCACGCCGACGAATTTGAGCCGCAATCCATAACTCTGGCATACAAAGTACATTTAAAATCCCGATAAAATCACTTCTCTTTTGCATAGACAAAACACCATCCAACGCAGCTTCCAAACCATATGCAACACTGCTGGAACAGTTTTGGTATGTTAGGTTATAAATAGGATATTGGCGATATTTTTCCCAAAAACTCAATAAAGAAGCATAGTTATAAACATTGAAAACAATCTGTCTGTCAGATTCACACCATTCGGATGCTTCAGCTTGATAATTAGGCAAGAAACGCCCCGGAACGTTATTATCAGCGGTTGCTTTTAGTAGCCTGAAAAATTCTGAAGGAGAGCGATCAATATCTTCTTCAGGGTATAAGCTGATATAGAGGTGCGGATAGAGTTCTAGAGATGCATGCCCCGTAGAGATTACCCCCTCAGAATCAACAGCCGCAATATAACGATTAATAATTGGCCGTGGTACAGGACGTTGGTTTGCGGAGCCTTCGGGGGTCCAGATATGAACAGTCAAAATAGTACCTTGTTCAGTTGATCTATTTAAAGTAGGGGACTGTAGGTTTTCCGTTATTGGTCGCGTAGCCCCTTTTTTCTTAAACGATACAGGTAAAGGACGCATCAGTTCAAATATGGATGTTCCTCGTTGGATATGACGGGCTCGAAATGCTAACTTCAGGCATCCAAATCCACTTCCTATCATCAAAAAGCCGATGAAAAAAGAAATTGTTGCTTGGTGATGGGTAAACAGAAAAAAGGCAAACAGCATTTCAATTACGCCCCATAATAGGATTAATTGCCATCCAGGAAAACGTACGATCCAAGCTGATGCAACAACAAACAATCCGGTAATAAAAAAAACAAAACCGAACATCGCTGACAGTAATACATTGCTATATGTTTGATTAATTAAGATAACCAATGCACAGAATAAAAACAAACCACCTTTAAAGAAAAGTATCGTTTTTTGTGTCCCAATTCCACTTGAAGCGACACTTAATGTGATCAGACTTTCAAGTAACAGTAGAATACCAAACAAATGTATTGGAAAAAAAAGAATACCATCAACACCATCAATGAAAATAAAGATACCAATAAAACACCAAAGGAGCCCAATTCCCCAGAGGTAATGTGCTTTTCCTCTGATAAATTCGGCACCGAAAAGTAATAATGCAATTTGTAGCATCACTTATCCTTTGTTATTACATCAATTTTAGGATACTTCACCCAAAATAAACCAATTCCCAACAATCATTACTGGCTTGTTATGACTAAAAATAACACTTCCACGATCTTCTATATTCCACCAACGACCTTCTTTATCTTTCAGACAAAAGGTTATTATTGGAAGAGTGGTCTGAGCTTGCTCTTGTTCCCAATGTCGAGCGAGTTTTTCTCGGTCGTCAGGGTGAATAGATTCCATAATTTGCCTTAGATCGGAAAGGGTTATTAAATCAGCCTTCGGATATGAACAATCTGTATTTCCCCATTCTATAGCACCATTATCTAGATTAAGTTGATATACTAGGTGCTGCGGTTTATAAGCCCCTTGTGTGTCATCAATTCTATGAGTACTTCGAGCGACAACCCGCAAAAAAACCATTAATAATGATATTACGGTCAAATATCCCTGTATTAACCACAGTGATTCATGGCGAAATAGGCCATGAAGGTAAAAAGGTCCTTGCTGATTACGAGTGTAATAGATTGTAATAGTGGCAAGTATTAATAGTGCGATTGATCCTCCTCTGTTTCCCCATAGCATAGACAGGGTAACAGCAAGCAAAATAGGGATGCAGAGTAGTGATAATTTAGCAGTATTACGATGCTGATGAAAATAGGAATAGTATATCTGTATCGCAGTATCATTGAATATTAATATTGTGCTAATAATAAGAAGAATAAAAACAATACTTCCCCAAATTATATTAATTTTGAAAGAAGGCACCACCCTTTTGAAATGGGTATTAATTAGCCCCATAATCACTGTTGTCGCAAATATGTTGCCAGTAATATCAGCAATAAAACCATCCCAGAAAATATCATTAAGTGATGTATTATCATACCAATACAAACTGATAGAAAATAAAACTGCATCTGCAAAACTGACAATTATTACTGCCGATAGCCATAACAATATTAGTTGCAGATCATCTCCTCTCTGAGCATACCTACGGACAATCCAAGCAATAGCAATACAAGAAAGTACAGCTAGAGCGGCGTATATAAGTGAAAGGGTGATTTGCTCATTATCGAAGCCATTCAGAATCAAGTTTAATACAACGAAGCCAATCAGTAATGGTAACCATTGGCGCTTGTGCATACATAAAAAAGCGGTTGTTGCGACTCCCGCAGGAAACCAGACAACAGAAATATCTGAATTCTCTGGTGTAAGTATTTCGGAAATTTCACCTGTTACGTAATAAAGTAATAGCCATCCTATTATTACGATTAGCGTGGTCTTATTTGATAGCAAGGATGTTTTCATAGTTTATTTCAGGTTATACATCATAAAGTTATGTTTGGCCTTATCTTAACGCAAAAAGGTCTACATCATTTCTCTTTTCAAAAAATATCAAAATGATATCTTGAGGTATAGCTATTATTATATTTTTTCCTGTATTTTTAGACACTTTTTATTTCTTATTTTAGTATGAGTTCGGCTCTGTAGGTACTTCAATGAACATTACGCTCCCAGTCAAAGCCAATAGCACCCCAAATCTGAATTTTTTAAAATATAAAACATGGCTTGTTGTTTTCATAGACAGCTATTCGTGAAAGATACCCAACGTCATATAAAGCAATACTCGAGCAATAATGGCAAAAATTGAACGTGTTCACCACAATTAAAAATAGCTAACTATGCCCCGCAGGGAATTATGTGCTCAAAGGCGAGAGTTATACCAAAGCGGAAGGGGATATGCGGAGCCAAGCTAAGGCGAGTTATCAGCCATCGGGGGATTATGCAATAAACACAGCACTCAATAACGGGCTTAATACTAAGCTAAACACGAGTAGTGTTGACCAATCAACGGGCGAATCAACAACGAGTGTGATGAGCGAGAAGGCCGTCAGCGATGTATTACAAAACGCGGTTAACCTGAATACGGTCTATCCCGTTGGTATTGTTGTGAGGTTCGCGCAAAACAAGAACCCCAATACGTTATTCCCTGGTACAAAATGGCAGTATATTGATGAAAACAAAACCATTAGTTTAGCCGCGTCAAGTGGCTCGAATGTCTTCACACCAGGTGGTTCGGATTTAGTGACCATTGGTAAAGGCCATCTACCCGTAGTGCCATTAAAGTATTTAGGAACAACTGTAAGTAGCAGAGGGCATACTCATACCCGAGGAACGATGAATATCACGTGTGAGATTGGATATATCCGGAGTGATAATGCTATTCACTCTATGGCAACAGGCGCTTTTAGTCTTGCTAACGGGGGAACTAGCTATAATAGTAATAACACAACTAGCGGCTATAAATATGTATTTAACGCATCTAAAACATGGTCAGGTGAAACGTCTAATAGTGGAGCACACACGCATACCTATTCAGGTAACACGGAAAACCTCGGTTCAGGAACGGCCTTAACAGTTACCAACGCCTATATCATGTTGATGGGGTGGTATCGAGTCAGTTAGTATCAGCATATTAATGCACAATATTCAACTCAATGTGAAGCATATATGGAAAAATAAAAGTAAGTAAATCTAATGAAATCACTGTATAATTTAGATTAGACTCTGTAGATTATACAGTTAAATAATTATGATGATAGCACTATGGAAATTTTAAAAAAAATCAATAGATATAGAAACATACAAACAAAAAAAATCAAACTAAAATTAAAATTATTATTTATGAACTTTTGTTATCGGGAGAGAGATTCAACGATAGCTGAGTATAATAATGTATGCTTTTTTATGCATACGCAGGCTATTGGTGATTCTATTATTACATCTGGATTAATTGAAAGAATCAGACGTAGTGGTAGAAAAGTATTTATTGTTGGACCAGAAAAAATAAGATTTTTATTTAATAGCATAATAGTAGTTGATGGATTTTACTCATTTAATAAGAAAAAAATACCGGAGCTTATCATTGAATTGAGTAAAGTAGATATTGATTTGGTTATTGATACATTTGATTTCGATCATTCTGTTTCATATAGACTAAAAACACTTTTTTTATTAAAGCCCAAGAAATCAATTGGTTTTGGTCACCCTAAAGGAACAATTTTTGATGTAAATATAGTAAATGATAATAGTGATGCTCACTTGTCTGAAAGGATGAAGAAAATACTTAAAATTATTGGGTTGAATGATAATAGCTATGGGTATTCTTTATCATTTTTAAGTGATGAATTTAAAGTTGCGCATGATTATGCTAATGCTATAAAGAAAACTGATAAATTAGTAGTTTTCAATCCTTTTGGTTCTCACCCTGCTCGTTCACTTTCAATGGAGCAAATAAATAAAATTATTATTTATTTAAATGTGCTTGAAGGATATAAAACAGTTTTCTTTAATTTGGATTGTGATTTTTCATGTGATTATTTAAATAATGTTATCTTGAACCCATTCAGAAATGCAGGAGAATCTTTTGCTCTAGCTAGTAATGCAGATATTATAATTACTGTTGATACTTCAATGGTTCACTTAGCAAGTGCATTTAATATTAAACAATATTGTATTTATAATAATAGGCTAAATAATGGTACGCAAAATAATAATATCATGTTTGGTCCAAACAATGATAAGGCAGTTCAATTGACAACAAATGAGTATCTCCAAACTGAGGATGGTGATGATATTCATAATTTTGATATTTCATTACTTATTGATGCAATCAATGATGATTTAAATTCCTTAAAGTGATAAAAGGATGTCTAGATAGATTAACATTTAATAAATCATCTAGACATGACTTTTTTGTTATGGTTATGTATGAAAAATAATTTTAGTTTTCATATCTGTAATATATGTGCAATTTTCAGGGATATTTGTCAGAACTAGTGACATTGCACCTATTTTTGCATTATTACCAATTATTATGTTCCCCCCTAAAATAGTGGAGCCACAACCTATAACGACATTATTCCCTATTACTATGCTGTAAGGATTTTTTCTCCATCCGATTGTTATATTTTGATAACAAGTAAAATTATCACCAATTATAGCGTGTTTTGTTATTATAATTGATGAGAAGTGATGTATTTTCAATCCGATTCCAATGGTTGCACCTAGTTCTATTTCAGTATTGTATTTATGTATTAGTTTATTTTGAATTTTACTAGCGGTACGTCTATAATGCTTATTGGTTGATGAATGCATACAGTTTGCCAATCTCCACCAAAAAATAAAATTAGCTCTATTTCCTTTAGCTATGCGCTTGAGTAATCTAATCCACGAAAACGATTTATTATTCAAAAATTCAACTTCCCAGAATTTCTTGAGCTCCTTTGTGTCTGAAGTGATAATAAAAAATAGTATAATCATATAGTTCATGAAACATAACCTTCTAAATTGATTTGCTAATACCGGTGAATTGGATTCATATTATGTATATTATCAGTCATTAAGTCTTTCTAAAAGTATGCTCCATTATAAACCTGATTTAGTGGAGCATTGGTAGAGGATTGTGGCCTTAAAGGATTATAAATAACTTATGCGTAAGAATAAGAATTTCTCACTATAGTAGAGAAACACTACTATCTAATTAATTTTATTATATATTTATTCCTGCTTATAGTGAGAGTGTTATAACTGATGGTAAATAGATTTATCACAATGAATTTAAAACTCTCAGGGCCGTTAGGTTGTGTGGGTTCAAGTTCCGAACTGGCTACCAAAAAAATTTTACTTATTCAACTAATTATAGTATGAGTCGTCACCAAAATGTTTCACACTCACCCTTTTCATTCACAAAATTAGATGATAAATCGACTCCTCTCTTGATGAATAGCATTAATAATAACGAGTTACTTGATTGTGAATTTAGCTTTTATAGAACCGATAGAAGCGGTAAGTTGATAGTCTATAAAACAATCAAATTGACTAATGCATCAATCGTAAGCATTAGTAATCACCATCCAAATGCCCTAGACAATAATGATGCACAAGCTTATGAAACAGTATCGATGAAGTATGAAAGTATCACCTGTGAACATAAAGCTGCAAATACCTCAAGTTATAGTATTACACAAAACCTAGTTAATTAATTTTATTGAGGTGATTTATGGTGATGTCATTCAAAGTGCTAGAGGGGGATAGGACTACATGCGGTGGAAGAGTATTAGAGGGGAGTGCATTAGCACATCGGGGTGGTATTAATTTTAAGCGACAAGCCGTTCAAGGTAATAAAGTTACATGTGGTGTTCATGCAGGAAGGTATGAAATAGTAGGGGGAGATTTTACTCATTTAATTGGGGGGTAACCAGCTGCTGATACCCGCAAAAGTTATTCAACGTGTTCGTGTCACGCCGCTTTTATTCTTTCTAATATCATAGGTGAATGCACGGCTTTAGATAATCTCATTCCTGATGGGGTTTATGTGTGGACAGAAAGAGTAGGCTCTGGGCACTCGTATGTTTCATTACATAAAAATAACCAAATAACAGTTTATACTTATGGTAGATTTGGTCGGACTGGTACACTTGGCATTGTGGGGGATGGTATCTTAATTCGCCTTATAGGTGAGGATGCACGAAATTACTACCGACACGAGTTATACAAAATGAATGCTCGGGTTTTTGCTATAAATGATGCCAATATACAGCAAGTAGAAGCTCACTTTATGGTGTTGTGGAGGGACGGATCTTCCCCTGTTGGATTATCTCCTAATGTGGGCGATGCAACTAAAAAGTATGGGCACACAATAAACATTTATGATTTATCAACGAGTAATTGTACAACACAAACAGTAAATGCAATAAAAGCAGGTGGCTCGAAGGTTTTTGAAAAAGAATTATCATCTGTTCGTTCGGGTTATTCGTTAGCCAGATATATTGTGACTGGTCAGGAATCTTTTGTGGTTCCCGCATCTTTAGAGGATTACATGGTTGGTAAGAAACAAGATTTATCTTCTCTTGTTGTCGTAGAAGTAACTGGGTTATTCAAAGAGCAGTATCCAAATGTCACAGGTGTTACACCTATGGAAAAAAGTAAATCGAGAACATTGTTTGAAGCCGCATCTGGTGCAGCATCTATGGTTGGATATCATACCGATTTTTCTGGAGAAGAAACAATGGGGATAATTGGACAATTACTTTACGGGGACGAAATTAATGGGAATTAAATTATTCGTAAAGTGGGGATTAACGCTTGGTATTATTGTAGCAAATTACGTTATATTATTTTTATTGAATGCAGGAATGGCTATTAACCAAAAATATCAAATGGGGCAGCCATGGTCAGATAATATGACTACAATACAATTAAGAGCAGTTATTAATGAACTACTGGATACCAGTGTGTTAATTTCATTTGTAACATTGTTTTCGTTTCCAGCTAGTCTATTATTAATAGTGATAATACATAAAATACTAAAATGAGATTTTGATAATTCAACTAAGGATTGGTGTGGATAATGCTCGTATCTGTTTTAACACATGATGCCTTTTCTAGTGAGTTTGATAAGTGGTACAAATTATTTTTTTGTAGCTTTATCTTACCTATTTTCATGGAATAGCCTAACCGTGGAAGTATTGTTGAATTTATATTTCCAATAGTTTTACTTAACATTTTACTAGTCAGAACAATCAAACTTAAATTATGAACCCTAAGGGAAATACTTATTTATAATTGTTAATTGGGTCTCCTGAGAATAGCAATATCCTTATTTTAAATAAGTTATGTTAGTAAAATTAATGGCGTAACTCATCTTATAGTTACAAAGGTGATAACATTGTCTGGCGGAGTCTGAATTAAATTTGTAGGTTATTGATCTTAAGCTAAAAAAATTCAATTCAACTTTTAATTTGGGCCTATTGTTGGGCCTAAAGTTTATTTTGCTGTTTTTGTGATGTGGGTTTGAAAAGTAGATTGCTATTTTAACATGGCTGCTCGGTTAAACGAGTAATAAAATTTGGTGGTTTGTTATGCGCCAGAAGCGGACGTTATTAACATCTGTTTTTTTATTTAACAGGCAAGCAAATCAGAACATACTAGATGTACGATGAGCGCTATTTAATGATTTACATTCCACCATCATGTAACACACCTTAATAAAATATAACATCACCATGGTTTTAATACACCTTCCGGCACGTTTAATTCAATCCTTAATCTCTCAAACATATCAAATGCATATTTTTGTGCAGATACAATCAGTATGTTAAAGCTATAGATGCAACTTGCTTCGTTATGTCGATTGATAAGATATGAAGTAGGATGCAATAATTTTGAAAATAGTTTGAATAGCGCCGTGTATTCTTCTTGTTCACCAATTTTTTCAGCAATACTTTTGACTGTTTCAGGGCTTTTGACACTTTTTAAGTTATTTTGATCTAGAATAGAATCATTTAGTTTCTTTTTGTTTTCGAACAACTCCAGTTCAGTGGTGTGGTTATCATTAGCAATCGTTGATATAGCGTCTATAATCTGCTTTTCATCCATAACCATCTCACTCATCCATTTGTTAAGTGAGTTTTCATCTTCAATTATCGATCTTAGCCTGATATTAAGCTCAAAAAGGTTTCTCGCACATAATGCTATTAATGTTATATCATAGTCATCTGACAAATTGTTGGCCAGTAAACTTAAAGAACGGTGGGTTCCTTTTGCAATATTAGTTAGTGCTACATTCTTATTAGTTCTTTCAATATTTTCAGTGCCCGAGCAAAACTGAATAAGTCTTTTATAATTCAAGTCTATTTTTAATACATTTTTTTTGACATTTTTGATTGAATCATGTTTCACAAACTCTCTAAGAGTTTTCTTAGACATACTTAATTCTCCCTTGGAAAATAAACTCATTAGCGATTAAGAAATTATTATATCACATAGACATCCATAGGCTGCGTGAGTTATAAAATAATCACAAGTTGTATTTAACGACTTTGAGATTCAACCTTTCGTGAAATTGTTCCGTAAGGTGTAATATTTTAGGCGTCCTAGCGCTCGTTAATATATCCGTAGCTGTATTAGTAAAGCCTCAATCAACTGTAATAAGAATCGTGGACTTCCGCTATTCTCTCAAAACTGCCCTTTGAGTTCAGTATGCGAGCGGTTTAGAGCCCTAATATTAACGCTAACATAAGTGGTACTATGCAGGAGCGATTAATGATAGTTGACCACTTCAGCTTGAATTTAATAGCTTTGTTGGATATCTTGTTTTTATATCGGAAGTCGTGAGGCTCTCTCAGATAAAGTATCCAGATCAATAATTATCTGTTGCATATCTTCAATTTCTCTTTGGGAAATGCCATCCCATAATTTGAGGTGACGGTCAAAAGCAACCCATTTAAGTGCATGAAAACCATTCCAAGCCAATCCTAGCCATGAAGCATAATTAGCATTCAAAATATTCTTTGTAATATACATTTTTCCTGCATTAATTGAGCTACTAGTCCCATAAGCTAAAGCGAGCACTATTCTGAAGCGAGGGTTTATTTTTAATGGCATTGTATCCATGATTGATTCACCAAAAGGCCTATCGTACAATTTCATTTGTTTTATAACATAAAAAGCTCGCAGCATTACTTCCATTATTGTCATTGGAATGCTGGTAACAACGAATTGCCTAAAGTCATATCCATTTACATACATAGACTCTATTTGCTTTCCAAAGTTTGAATTGCCCACAGGTATCCCTTCAAACATGCGTAGGATACCCATGAAAGGTGCGGGTAATCCCATTCCTCGATTGCCTTTCGCAGAAGGTGCATTAACATCTGAAAGCAAATGTCCTAGCATTCTTCCCAGAAGCTGAAAAACACTTCCTTCTGTTGGTGGCTTTGTACTAGGAATACTTTTTATGGTGCCATTAGTCACAACGGTGCAAGTTCCATTTAGCATATCGATGACACCAAATATGAATCCCAAAATTGGGTCATGGGCTAAAGATTTCAGCCTATGATTGAGTGGATTTATGGATATTGGTGGTGCACCAACAAGGTCGGCAATAGTTGATGAGTCTGGTGCACCAATTGGGTTGGCCTTACTGAGTGCATTACTTAAATCAGGAGGAATAATCTTGTTGAACGCTTGTTGAACCCATTTATTGAATACACCATCAACTTCTTGCTCCCATTTTACAGTCGGTTTAGGTGGAGCTTTAACGCATAAAATATCTAACATCGCAGCAAAAAGGCCGCACGAGCCTGCAATTGCATAGTCCCACCTATCCAGCCCATATTGGTTATTAAATGCTTCTACTCGCAAATTAATTTTATTATTAATTTCAAATGAATCCTGCTCGGTTAATACATCACTTAATGAAATCCTATCTTTATAATTGCTTTCAGCCGTACTATGGATTTGTTCTAAGCTAGAATCCTTCAACTGACCAATACCTGACATAGACTCTAGGTGCTTCTTCTTATTCTTAATAAAATCAGGGGAGTTCAGAACCTCTTGGTTATCTATTAGTCCTGACAATGCTGCCTTTATTGACTCTAAATCAGTATTTATTAACTCATGGGTCATAGATATTTCTGATGACCTTTCCTGTAAAAGCTTTATTGCTTTCAGCTCTTTCTGATATGAGGCTTTTTTCATTATGGCTTTTTCTTTGTAAGAAGATCTATTGTCGCCTTAATGCTTGCTATTTCTTCTTTGAAGTATTCAGCATTTTTTATAAGTCTTTCTTGTACATCATAAAGCTTTCGTATTGCAGTACCCAAAGCTGCAGCTAGTTTTGCATTTTTCTTCTTCTTAGCAATTGCATATGCACCGACACCGAGGATTGCCACAGGTGCAGCAAGAACTCCTATTCCTGCAACCATACCTCCACCCACAAGCGCCCCTGCTGCGGATAAGCCAGAAGTTATTCCAGCAGCAGATAAACCGACGACTTTACCTCCAAAATAAAGTGCTCCTAATGAGCCTAGAGCTCCTGTGCTAGATCCCAAGACAGTAGCTAACCCTTCAGTAATTCCTGGGTAATCCTTTTCCAGAGAGTTGAGGGCAGATGAGACATCTTCTGTTGCTTGTATTCTGATTTTCTCGACTTGCTCCTGGGACATATGTTCCATATTTTCTCCAAATTTAACTAGTTTTTATTTAATTATTTAATAATTTTAACCTAAATTAAACTGGGTTGTTATCGATTTTCCGATTCCTTAGGTAGTAAATCGTTAAACTTTCATAATTAGAATCTCGTTTATCGTATTTTAAAGTCTAGTGATGTGGTTGGGTTTACTTTTTGCTCAATCACTTCTTATCGATTCTTAGTGCGGTACCTTCTCAGGAATAAAAATGTATCTTAAAATTGATGAAAACTTTAAATGTTTCTACTTGCAAAGCCGATTAACCAAAAAAAACATAATTGGCAGACCATTCAGTCTGCCACATGTTTCTTTGATAGATACCTAAAAAACTATTATCTTTCCCCAGCCACCGACATTTTTGCCAACTCTGGATTATTCGCCTCAAAGATTGATAGCGGCAATTCAACCTTACGCCCGTTCTGATCTTCCACCGCTTTAACCACTTCAAACTCAGCAACATCTTCACAAGGAATTTCCAATCCAGCAAAAGTGGCACGAGTGGCGCTAGAATCGCCAAAAGGTTCAACTTCCAGTATCGTAGATAAAGGCACCGCCATTATTGAGTGAGCCGTACTCCCAGTAACCGCCATGATACTCATCGCAGAATTGGCCCATCGTGGTGAAGATCACCACTTCAAAGGTAGCCCAGCCCTTCACACTACCAAAATGCTTGAACCAAAAATCAAGGCGTTGTTCATCAGTGACTATTTCCATTGTGATAGCAGATTCAGTTGTGTTGTTCATAAGTTGATACTCCAATAAAAAGAAATAAAAAGCGCCAATCCCGTTAAGGACTGGCGCTAGATGTCATCAATGTTGCGTTAATTTAATAAGCTAAAAGAACAGGCTCCACAGGGATTTAGCGACGGAGACGATGCTGTTTTTAACAGTGCTAATCGTACTTTTTATCAATGGCGGCAAGGGAATGATATCGATTAAGGTATCCACAATATCACTGATACATTGCCCGAAATCATTACGTGCGGCATTCTCCAAGGATTGCGTTCGGTAAGTGCTGTTCAGTTGCCTGGCTACGCCGCTACTGGCTTGCGCTGGTAACGCCTGTATTAATTGCTCTGCTAATTCAGTGAGTTGAAAACCTTCTACCGCAGAGACTGTCATCACAGGGTGGTGCGGCTTGAATGCTGTTATCACAGCTTGTTGCTTCAATTCCAAGTTAGCTACTTGCTCAGAGGATGGTTGCTGGCACACTTCATCCCACTGGCGACAGGGCTCTATCTTGTCGGCTTGGTTCAGCATAAATAGAAATCTCTTAGGTTGATAACCGCATTGCTCAGTGAGAAAGCGATAACACTGTTCATCAGAAGACCATGCCCTATCATCGGCCTTAAGTACCCAGATGATTAAATCCAGTTCTGGTAATAAGTTACGATATAGCTGGTGGTACTCTTTATCTCGTTCGAGGCTTTCCCCTACGCCGGGTAAATCTATAAAGGTAAGCGTGTGATTGTTCATAGTTATACTGAAGCGCTGAGCCTGCCGTGTACAGCCTGAAACATCACTCACAGGCGATAAGGGCGATTGGAATAATGCGTTGATAAGACTGGATTTTCCTGCACCCGTTTTACCCATTAGACCAATGGTGGGCGAGTAGTTGATTAGGTGGCTAAGTTGGTTGAAAAAAGAGGTTTGGAATGAACTAGGTAGAGCTGATAAGAGAGAGTTATGAGGCATGTTAATCCTTGGAATAATAGGAAATTATAGTTATTCAAGGAGATGATATATATCTGAAATTATTTGTAATAACTGTAATAACAGCGCTCATTAATAGGAGCTGTCACGATGGCTAAGTGCGATTGTAGTGTAAAAACACAAGCAGCTAAGGGAAACCCTAGTGTGAACTGGGATTTATTTAGGTATATTAATAATATATGATGAGGCGGTTTGCCATTCAATAATAGATGTTAACTAAATCCACAATAATCGAAATTATTTAAGGTTGTTAAATGATTGAAAAACATTCAGATATTAGTAAGTTTTTAAGTTATATATTACGTCATCGACCAGAAGCAATCGGTTTATTTTTAGACAAAGAAGGATGGGCAATTATAGATGAGCTTATTCTTTGTTCTGCAAAAAAAGGATATGTACTTGATAAGATTCTTATTCGTAATATCGTTGATAATAGTGATAAAAAGCGCTTTACAATCTCAGATGATGGATCACGTATTAGAGCCTCGCAAGGGCATTCCTCTCAGCAAGTAAATATTGATTATAAGGAAAAAGTACCTCCATTTTTTTTATATCATGGAACAACTAAACGATTTTTACCTGCAATAAGAGAGCAAGGTTTACTCCCTATGTCACGACAGTATGTTCACCTTTCACTGGATGAAAATACTGCTATTTCAGTAGGTCAACGTCATGGAAAACCAGTTCTACTGAAAATAAAAACCCTGAACATGTACGAACAGGGCTTTAAATTTTATCAAGCTGATAATGGAGTTTGGTTAACAGAACAAGTGCCCTATGAGTTCATCCAAGAATAACTACTATTCATCATTTGCCTGTTCTGCTTTATAGCGGGCTGACTCAAGACGAGCTATTTTCAGCCATTCTGTAAAATTATCCATGTATCCTCTATCTTCCCAGCCAGCAGAGGCGAAAGCATGAACATAAAATACCTTTGGATCTCCCGAAGTATCATCCCCGTCAAAGCAAACAATATCATCAGAGTAAGATAGTTTTGCGAATGGAATTAGCTTTCTTGTTGGGTATTGGTTCTTCATTTCAAGCAACCAATATTTAGCAAATTTTTCAAACTCACATAAAAACCACCAAGGGTCTAAATCTAAAATAACCTCTTGATTTATGATTTCCAAAAAAGTACGCGGAAATTGAAATCCTTTTGGTAATTCATCTAATGAATAAATATAACATGACATACGATATTAATCCTTTGGCTTTCCAGTTACCCTAGGTGGCTCATTAGAGCCATATGGATTATTTTTACTAAAACCACCGCTTTGTTTATCAATTCTTCCTGTAATGGCTTCGCCCCAAGTTTTAGGCTCAAACCCTTTTCTCGGATCGGAAAACCGCGCTGATTCTGCGGCTGTTAATTTTTCATCAAAACTACGTAAATTAGCTTCAACTTTAATACCAGCATCCCTAGCCGCATTTATTCTAGTATTGTCTATACTAGTCATTTTTCCATCTGGCATTTTAACAACATCAACGGGAGCACCTTTCCAACCATCTTTTTTCATGCTGGAAACAAGATCATCGTAATTATATTTCACACCAGTACCTAGTTCTGTTTTATTGTATGAAACTGTATTTTGCGAAAAACGAATTTCATTAGCGTCAAATGAGATTGCATTTCCTTTTGGTGGAGTAACATCAGGTTTCACATCCGGCTTACCTGTAACTTTATTTCCTAAATAACCACCTGATACTGCCAATCCACCAAGACCAACATTGATACTCCCCTCGGCTATTTTACCATCTGCAATTTGTGCAAGACCAGTTCCAGTCTGATAAGAGCCCCCTGAAATCAAAGCCAACCGCATTATTTGGCTAATACGTCCCGGACCAGCCAATAAGGCATCGGTACCAATCATTGCTTGCCATTCCTGTCGAGCTTGAGTACTTAACTGACTTAATGCTTGATTATATTGCTCATCTAAGTTAGGTCCAATATGACTAGTTTCTTTCAATATATCCGCTATTTGTTTTTGTGCATCTGCTTCACTAACTCCCCTTAGCTGCAATTGCACACCGACAGCATTTAAATACTCAACTAAAACAGCTTGTTCTTTTTCATTTAGCAATCCTTTACTATTTCTTTCAATCAAGCTATTTGTATATTTATCCTTATCTATCAAATAGATGATATCTAAAGATGCAGATTTAAGGTTTTTCCCTGCCTCTTGGTCATCAAGTGCTTTATTCAGTGTAGCTCGTTCATCTTGGCTTAAGCGATTATTCTCAACCGCATTCTTCGCTGCTTGCGAGCCAGTAATCGCCCCAGCCACATCACCGGTAGTCAGTCCGCCAGCTAATCCTGAAGCCAGCTGACTCAGTGCACTGACTTGCTGTTTCTCACTTTCACTCAATTCCCAAATTTCTTTGCCCGGGAAGAGGGTATTCATGATAACGTGAGCCGATAGCTCACCGCCACCAGCGCCTAATCCACCTGCAACGGCAGATTGGTTGTTCAACTCAGCAACAACAGCACCTAATACCGCATGCGCCATCGCATTAGCCGCATCATCTCCCTTTGTTAATTCTTTAATCTTGGTTGCCAAGTACGGAGAAGATGCATTTGCCAATGCACCTGCTAAATTATCACCTGCCAGCCCTTGTAGCAAGCCAGTAACGGCTTGAGCGGCTTTTTGGAAGTCGCTGCCTGTGCCGTATTGTGCCATGGCGTTGTTGTAGGCTTGGTCTTTAATGGCCTGCTCGGTGGGAGTTTTTCCCGCCGCTTCTAGCTGTTGCTTAGCGACAGCTAACGCATCGGGGTCTTTTTGCGCTTTCAGACCCGCAATTTCCCCTTCGGTGCGGATGATATCCATGGTTTGATTGCCGATTTCACCAATCAACTGGGATTGTTTTAAACGGTTTTGTTCTTTCTCTTTATCGAATATCGGGTTGATGCTGCCGTCATTGGCGTGCTCAGTATCGCGGTTGAGCTCGTTAACATCCTGTTTTTGTTTGTCGTCATTGCGAACAATGACAGTACCGTCACTGACCGCCGATTGCGTGGTGCCTTCGGCGTGGCCGCTGTTATTGGCGTTAGAGAGTAACCCGCCCGCGGCATTGGTCACCAGCTGGCTGCCTATCGGGCCACCGGTGCCAATCGAACCGCCAGTGTGCTCGGCGGTAAAGTCGGCTTTATTGTCGATATCTTTCCAGCCTAATGTGCCTGTATCGAGGCTATTTTTATCTTTGTCCGCGGTTGACGCGATAACCGCGCCATCAAGCTGAGTGTGCTCTTTGACGTTGACATCAAAGCCGCCTTTGCCCGCAAAGATACCGGTTTGTTCTTTCACACTGTCGTAGTTGCTCTTGATTTTATCTTTGCTGGCACTGATGTTGATGTTTGGCGTGCCACCTACCGTGTAACCGCCACCGACGCTGACCTCTTGCTGTTTTGCATCATAGCGGTCGCTGTCTTGCTCACTTTGCAGGGTGAGGTCACGACCGACATTGACAGTGACCTGTTCACCACTGACTTGTGCCCCTTTGAGGGTGGTATCTTGCCCACTGTTTAAGATGAGTTTATTGCCTGCATCCAGTGTGGTTTCGGTGTGCGTGAGGCCATTGCCTTTTTCATGGCCTTTGCCTTGGTTGACGGAGGCTGAGATATTGACCCCGTAGCCACCTTCACCCACGCCCACACCAACCCCGACACTGCTGCCTTTGCTGCTGTTTTTGCTGTTTGTCTGTTCAGTGTTTTGAGCTGATACAAGGTTGATATCTTGCGTCGCAGACAGTGATAAGTCTTTGCCCGCTTTGAGCTCACTGCCGACGACCGTGATATTGCCGCTGTCTGGGTTGCTGTCTTTATTTTTACCCGTTGCGGTAATCGACAGATTTTGTCCGGTATTTAAGGTGCTGCCTTGGGACTGGCGACTGTCGGTATGTGTTTCGCTTTTCGACGATTGGCTACCGTAAGACACGCTGACGCCAACCGTATTGGTCGCGCCTTTTTGATAGCCTTCATCCCCCGGTTTGAGGTTGTTGGCAAGGTTGTGGGCATTCGCAGCATCGGTTTTCAGCCCATCTAACTCAACCGCTTGCTGGGCTTGAACACCCGATAACACCGCTTTGGTATTTTGCAGGGCACTTAAACGACCGTTACTTTCTTTGCGAGCTTGCTGTGCAGTGCTGACGGCGGTATTGAGGGCGCTGCCTGCACTGCCAGAGAGTGAAATACCAAATCCACTTTGCTTGGTTTCAAATGTCTCTGTGCGGGTACGCTCATCATAGCCCGGGTCGATTTGAACGCTATCGCCCGTGAGGTTTAAGTCTTTTTGGGCAATCAGGTCAGCCCCGCCCACATGCAGTTTGTTACCTGCGGTGATATTGACGTTACCTTGTGTGCTACCAATAGTGCTGACACTTTGGCTTTGAGTGGTGCCTTTTTCATCCACTTCATGACGGGAGGATTGTTTACCCACACTAAAGCCAATGCCACCGCTACTCATGAGGCCGCTTTTTTTCTTCTCTTCGAGCAGATAATGCGAGTCGGTTTCGGTCGCAGCGGTGATATCCACATTGTTGCCAGCAGTTAAGGTGATATCATTCTCTGCCACCACCGAGGAGCCTTTGACGGTCAGGTCGTTCCCTGCGGTAATGGTGACTTTTTCGCCACTGAGCAAGCTGCCTTTTTCTCGCGTTGTTTCATCGTGTTGGAGGGTGTGCTCACTGCTGGCGCTTAAGAAGCCTTTACTGCTACGTTGCTCTTCGACGATTTTTTTGTTTTCTTCGGTGGCGGTATTGAGCGTCACATTCTGTTTGGCATCAAGAGTGATTTCGCCTTTTTCGCTGTGAATGGTGCTGCCTGTGAC
>OJKJ01000272.1_pt1 | contig 34542 bp, 24 predicted proteins | sample 1596491 | NCBI WGS metagenome assembly OJKJ01 (sample SAMEA4350160, study PRJEB24818) | metagenome | biome: human; feature: gut; material: faeces | place: Denmark | collected 2013-09 | reverse complement strand
CCCCGCCGCGCAGGCCCAGGCTGCCCCCCACGGTGACGCCGCCCAGCGTCACATCGCCGCTGCCCACGCCTTCCGCGATGATCAGGTTGCCCTTGACGGCCATATCCTTGAGTACGGCGCCCGCCGCGTTCACAATCACTGATTTTTCAGAATCTTTCTGATATTCCCCGGCCTTGTCCACGATGTCCCCAATGGCGTTGTCCACCACAGTGATTACCTCGGCGCGGGTGATGTTCGACTTGGGGCTGCACTTCCCGTTGCTGCCGTGGAGAATCCCGGCCGCGGTCATGCCGCCGATATAGCCTTTGGCATACTTGCTGATCTCAGCCGCGTCGCTGTAGGCAGCCGTGCCGGCCTCGTTCTCTTTCACCATCAGCGCCCGGCCCATCAAAGTGAAGGCCTGCTCCCGGGTGATTCTATCTCCGGGGGACGCTTTGTCCACGTCGGTTCCCAGCAGGATTCCCGCTGCAGCCGCACCCAGTACGGACTTGGTATACCATGTGCCCGCCGGCACATCCTTAAAAGGATTCACCTTGGTCTCCGCATAGGCCATCAGCCGGTCCAGCACCACGGCAAACTCCGCACGGGTCATGGGATCGTCAGGACGGAAGCCCTTCTCGTCCCCCTTGACAACGCCTCTGCCCTCCCAGCGCTCGATAGCCTCCTGCGCCCAGTGGCCCTTTGCGTCCTGGAACGCGGCCCCTGCGGGCAGCGCCACAGAACCGAGCACCAATGCCAGCACCAGGGTGACTGCCAGCAAACGTCTCTTTTTCATACTCTTTCCTCCACTTCTCTGTAGCATGATGTAACGGCAGCAAAAATTTAGTCCTGTCTGCCGCTGTTATGGATACGACCCACGGCCAAGGCAATTTTGACGAAAGGTTTTTTGCAGTGAAACTCTTCAAAATAAAATCAGAGCGGGACATAACGCACATTATGTCCCGCCTGTTTTGTGTATATTGTAAAATGCGTTGGCAAACCTGCCTCGCTTCCAGTTTTTTATGTGAAAAACCATTTCCATATCCCTTGATTTTCCAGTTATAGTATGGCATAATGAAGGCGAATCAACCGGCGGACAAGGTAAGATTGGGACATAATGTGCGTTATGTCCCAATTCTTTTTTGCCTGAAAACGGGTGGCCACGCCCGGTAACCGCTACAACAGCAGATGCATCTGCTCCAGCGTCCTGCAGTGCTCTTCACCCGACGTCACGATATAGATACGGGTGGTGTCGATGGAGCTGTGCCCCAGCACATCCGCAAGCTTCGCGATGTCGTGCCGCGCCTCGTAGAAAGTACGGGCAAACAGATGGCGCAGATTGTGGGGGAACACCTTCTGCGCTGCCACTCCCGCCCGGCTGCACAAGCTTTTGAATGCGGCCCAAATCTCTTTGCGGTTCATGGGGCGCTTGTTCCTGGTAAGAAATACCGGCCCGGAAAAAATCCTCTGCCGCTTTGCATAGCGAAGGAGCTTCCTGCACAGCTTTTGCGGCAGCAGGATGGTGCGTATCTTTCCCTTGAGGCGGATCACGGCCTTTCCCTGCCGCAGCGCCTCCACTGTAATGGCGCTGGTTTCCGACACCCGTATGCCGGAGGAGCCCAGCGTCTGAAGCAGCAGGGAAGTCCGGCTGCGCCCCGTGGCCTCTGCCGCCTGGATCAGCCGCAGGTACTCCGCCCGGTTCAATTCCCGGTCGGCCGGGCAGAAAGCCCTCCGCTGGATCTTCAGCTTTTTTACCCGGCAGTCTTCCCTTCCCAAAAATCCGAGAAAACTGTTCACCGCCGCCAGCATGGAATTCACGCTGGAAGGCGCATATCTCTTAACCAGGTGCTCCTTATAGGCCAGCACCCGTTCCTTCTCCACCGCTTTCCCCACCGGGAGAAAGGCACAAAAGGCACGTACGTCTCTGCCGTATTTCTCCACCGTCCGCTCACTTTTCTCCTCCCGAACCAGGTAAGCCAGGAACTCTTCCACCTGCTTGCCTGTAACCCGCCGGAACTCCTCCATAGTCTCTTCCTTTCCAAGGGCCTGTTTTCGTCTGAATTAGGCTTTTTCTTTTCCTAATAGTACCATTGAAAGGGCAGAAAAGCTCCTGTTTCCATATATTGGCAAAAGTATGCCTTTCCAGTGTTCCGGTCTTCCCATGCCGAAGCCGGGCACAAAAAAGCGGCGGCCGGGCTTAAGCCCGGCCGCCGCTTTTATGAAAGAGGTTGAAATTACTGCGTGAGTATAACCTTGTAAGCTGATTTTACTGGCAGTTCTTCTTCAGGGTCTCCAGCTGATTGCGAAGCTCCTGAGGCAGTCTGTCGCCAAACTGCTTGTAGAACTCTTCAATGCCCTCGGCCTCCTTGGCCCAGGCAGCCTTGTCCACATCCAGAATCTTCTGCAGATCTTCCACCGTGAAGTCCTCCAGACCCTCCAGATTGATGTCCTCAGCCTTGGGCACAAAGCCGATAGGAGTTTCCACAGCGTCCACCTTGCCCTCGCAGCGGCGGATAATCCACTCCAGTACACGGAAGTTGTCGCCGAAGCCCGGCCAAATGAAGTGGCCTTCGTCATCCAGACGGAACCAGTTGGTGTTGAAAATCTTGGGAGCCTTGTCGCCCAGCTTCTCGCCCATTTCGAACCAGTGCTTGAAGTAATCGCCCATGTGGTAGCCACAGAAGGGCAGCATTGCCATGGGGTCACGGCGGACAACGCCCACAGCGCCGGTGGCGGCGGCAGTGGTCTCAGAAGCCATAATAGAGCCTACGAACACACCGTTGTTCCAGTCCTTAGACTGATAGACCAGCGGGGTGGTCTGAGCGCGGCGGCCGCCGAAGATGATGGCGGAAATCGGCACACCTGCAGTATTTTCGAACTCTGGGCTGATGCAGGGGCAGTTCTTGGCAGGCGCGGTGAAGCGGCTGTTGGGATGAGCGCCCTTCTGATCGGAGGTCTTCCCGTTCCAGGGCTCGCCCTTCCAGTTCATGGCGTGCTCAGGCGGATTCTTGTCCAGGCTCTCCCACCACACGGTGTTGTCGTCCAGATTCTGCACCACGTTGGTGAAGATGGTACCCTTCTGGGTGGAGATCAGGGCGTTGGGGTTGGACTTCATATTGGTTCCGGGAGCCACGCCGAAGAAGCCGGCCTCCGGGTTGATGGCATACAGGCGGCCGTCGGGGCCCTGGCGCATCCAGGCGATATCGTCGCCCACAGTCCAGACCTTGTAGCCCTTCTCGCGGTAGCCTTCCGGCGGGATGAGCATGGCCAGGTTGGTCTTGCCGCAGGCGGACGGGAACGCCGCGGACACATACTTGACCTCGCCCTGGGGATTTTCAATGCCCAGGATCAGCATATGCTCGGCCATCCAGCCCTCGTTCTTGCCCAGGAAGGAAGCGATGCGCAGCGCAAAGCACTTCTTGCCCAGCAGCACGTTTCCGCCGTAGCCGGAGTTCACGCTGATGATATAATTGTCCTCGGGGAAGTGGCAGATATAGCGGTTCTCTTCCTCGATATTCACTTTGCAGTGCAGGCCCTTGACCCAGTCGCTGCTGTCGCCCAGCACGTCCAGCACAGCCTGTCCCACGCGGGTCATGATGGCCATGTTCAGCACCACGTAGATGGAGTCGGTAACCTCAATGCCGATCTTGGCAAGGGGAGAACCGATGGGACCCATGGAGTAGGGGATCACGTACATGGTACGGCCCTTGTAGCTGCCGCGGGCAATGTCGAAAAGCATCTTGTAGGCTTTCTGGGGGTCCATCCAATGGTTGGTGGGGCCGGCGTCCTCTTCCTTCTGGGAGCAGATGAAGGTGCGGCCTTCCACGCGGGCCACGTCATTGACAGCCGTGCGGTGCAGATAGCAGCCGGGGAGTTTTTCCTCGTTGAGCTTAATCATCTCGCCGGTTTCGCAGGCCTGCTTGCGCAGCGCCTCGAGCTGCTCTTCGGAGCCGTCGATCCACACAACCTCGTCGGGTGTGACCAGCGCTTTCATCTCTTCAAGCCAGCTCAGCACAGTCTTGTTGTTGGTCATTATAAATTTCTCCTTTCGCCCAATGGCAAAAAAATGCATGTGAAAATGAACACTTGTTACCCAGCATCTATTTTAGCACATAGCCTCTAAAGAATCAATGACCAATTTGTTAAAATTGTGGCAAAGCAAAAAGTAACGGAAGAGGCCTCCGGCCAGGGAAAACCTTCCTCCGATGCTCAAAACATTTTTTATAAGTTTAAGACTTTCCCGGTGAAGCTTTCCTGCGGGGGACGCAAAAAGGCAGGGCGCACACGCCCTGCCTTTTTGGATCAGCGGTACTCCGGCAGCCAGCTGCCGTGAGACTCTATCAGGTCATCCACCATTTTCACGATGGTGTCAATATCCAGCTCGCTGCCGGTGTGGGGGTCCAGCATGGCGGCCTGGTAAATGTGTTCCTTCTTCCCAGTGACGGCGGCCTCGATGGTCAGCAGCTGCACGTTGATGTTGGTCATGTTCATGGCGGCGCACTGCACAGGCAGGCGGCCCACCCTGCAGGGATGCACGCCCATGCCGTCGATCAGGCAGGGCACCTCCACACAGGCGTCCTGGGGCAGGTTCTCAATCAATCCGCCTGCGTTGAGCACATTGCCGCCGATCTTGTAGGGATCGCCCGTCACAATGGATTCCATGATGTGGGAAGCGTATTCCTTGGAACGCTCGTGCTCCAGCCGGCGGTTCTTGCGCAGTTCGTCGCGTTCCTTGGCCCAGCCCTCGATCTGGTTGACGCAGCGGCGGGGGTATTCGTCCAGGGGGATGTTGAACCGCTCAATGAGCTCCGGGTATTTGGATTTGATGTAGAACATGTTGTATTCAGAATTGTGCTCGCTGGACTCGGTGCAGTAATAGCCGAATTTTTCGATGTAGTCCAGACGCACCATGTCGTTGTGCTTTTCCGAGGCGTTCTTCTCCCTGGCTCTGCGGCGGATTTCGGGATACAGGTCGTTTCCGTCCCGGTCTTCCAGCTTTAAAAGCCAGCCCATGTGGTTGATGCCGGCGATGAGCTCCTTGCGGTCCTGCAGCTTATCCTCCATGTCCAGTTCTTTAAGAAGGGTCTCGCTGCAGGTCTGCACGCTGTGGCACAGGCCCACGGTCTTCACCCCGGTATAGCGCTGCATATAGCCGGTAAGCATGGCCATGGGGTTGGTGTAATTCAGGAAAAGGGCGTCGGGGCAGACCTCCTCCATATCCCTGGCAAAATCCGCCAGCACAGGGATGGTGCGCAGCGCCCGCATGATGCCGCCGATGCCCAGCGTGTCGCCGATGGTCTGGCGCAGGCCGTATTTTTTCGGCACCTCGAAGTCGATGATGGTGCAGGGGTCGTAAAGCCCCACCTGAATGGCGTTCACCACGAAATCGGCCCCGCGCAGCGCCTCTTTCCGGTTCTCCACCCCCAGATGCGCGGTGACCTTCGCATGCCCGCCCATGGTTTCGTTCATGGCGCCGATGATCTCCGCACTTTCCGAAAGCCTTTTGGCGTCAATGTCGTACAGGGCGAATTCCGCGTCCCGCAGCACCTCGCTGCAAAGGCAGTCCCCCAGCACATTGCGCACGAACACCGTGCTGCCCGCGCCCATAAAAGTTATTTTCTTCATTTTCAAACAACATCCTTTCCGCGTTTCGTGGGCTCCTGCCCACTCCGGCTTTAGCTTATCACGGAAATCCCGTATTGGGTATTGCACAATGTGAGGTTTCTTTGGTATGATGCTAGATGTTAGCCGTCAAATCTCAGGTAAGGCTTCCCCTTGAGGGGAAGCCTGTCCAAAAGATCTCTTCGCTCTGTTCAGAGATCTTCGCCGAGGCGGCTGATGAGGTGGAGTGAATAAGACACTCCACCTCATCCAGCAGATTCCCACAGGGAATCTGTTTCCCCTCTCCCCTCAAGGGGAAGGCTAAGGGCAGCCCTTCTCCAGCCCGGAATCCGAAGGCGTGAGGGCTGGAGCTCAGAGTTCTTTGCCAAGCTTTCTGCGAAAGAAAGCGGAAGGAGGTGTGAAGATGGAGATGCAAACTGTTCTGCTGTCAAACCAGAGATGGAAGGAGGTTAACCCCATCCAGTTTGGGTGGGAGCACTGCGCGCCGGGACATTCTTTCGGCCCGGCCTCCCGTTCCTATTTGCTTTTGCACTATGTGGTGTCAGGCAAAGGCGTCTTTACGGTGGGCGGGCGCAGCTATGACCTGGGTCCGGGACAGATTTTTGTGATCCACCCCTATGATATGACCTACTATGAGGCGGACCGGGAAGCCCCCTGGCACTACCTCTGGATTGGCTTTGAGCTGGGCCTGCCCCTTCCCGAAGCACTTTCCCGGGACGTGCTTCTCCTCCCCCAGGCGGAAAAGCTGTTTTCCTCCATGCGGCAGGCAGCCTCCCTGACCGCAGGGAGGGAGGCCTTTCTCTGCGGAAAAATCTGGGAGCTCCTGGCCCTGCTTCAGTCCGGCCCCTTCCAGGAATGCCAGGGCCGCGGCCAGGACTATGTCAACGCGGCAAAAACCTATTTGGAGACAGAATATATGCGGGGCATTTCCATCTCAGAGCTGTCGCGGCGTCTCAATCTTGACCGCAGCTATTTCAGCGGCCTCTTCCGGCGGGAGACCGGAAAATCTCCGCAGCAATACCTGACCGGCTTCCGCCTGGAAAAGGGTGCCGAGCTTATGCGGGAGCACGGCCAGACCCCCAGCGAGGCCGCTATCTCCACGGGATATTCCGATGTGTTCAGTTTTTCCCGGATGTTCAAACGGTATTTCGGCGTCTCCCCCACAGAATATCTGAAAAAATGCTGATGTGGTTTCTCCTGCGGCCCATTTCAGCACTGTGCCCGCCGGAACTGGCAGGCGGCTGAATAGAAAAAGGGACGTTTTCTTTCGGAATCTGTTTTGCATTGGCGTATCTTCTGTGATATAATTTGGAACGATTGAGTTTTAAGGATTCGAGGGGGAAAGATTCATGGAAATCGGGTTCGACAACGACAAATATCTAAAGCTGCAGTCTCAGCAGATACGGGAGCGCATCGACCAATTCGGCGGCAAGCTGTACCTGGAATTCGGCGGCAAACTGTTTGACGACTTTCACGCTTCCCGGGTGCTTCCGGGCTTTAAGCCGGACAGTAAGGTGAACATGCTGCTCCAGCTCAAGGAACAGGCGGAAATCGTCATCGTCATCAACGCCTCTGATATTGAGAAAAATAAGGTAAGGGGCGATCTGGGCATCACCTACGATCTGGACGTACTGCGGCTCATCGACGCCTTCCGGGAAATCGACCTGTTCGTGGGCAGCGTGGTGCTGGCCCAGTACAATTCCCAGCCCGCAGCGGAGGCTTTCCAGAACCGGCTGGAATCTTTGGGCATCAAGGTATACCGCCACTATACCATTCCGGGCTATCCCGCAAACGTCCCCTTCATTGTCAGCGACGAGGGCTTCGGCAGGAATGAATATATCGAGACCTCCCGTTCCCTGGTGGTGGTGACCGCCCCGGGGCCGGGCAGCGGAAAGATGGCCACCTGCCTGAGCCAGCTCTACCACGAACACCGTCGGGGCATCACCGCGGGCTATGCCAAATTCGAGACCTTTCCCGTCTGGAACCTCCCCCTGAAGCACCCGGTGAACCTGGCCTATGAGGCCGCCACCGCCGACCTGAACGACGTGAACATGATCGACCCCTTCCATCTGGACGCCTACGAGGTGACCGCGGTGAATTACAACCGGGACGTGGAGGTTTTCCCCGTCCTCAACGCCATGTTTGAAAAAATCGCAGGCGCCTCCCCCTATAAATCCCCCACGGATATGGGCGTGAATATGGCCGGAAACTGTATCATCGACGACGAGGCCTGCTGCCGGGCCGCCCGGCAGGAGATCATCCGCCGCTATTACAGCGCCATGTGCGAGCAGCGCCAGGGCAACGGCAGCGAAGAGGTGGTCTACAAGGTGGAGCTGCTGATGAACAAGGCCGGCATCACTTCCGAAGACCGGCCCGTCATTGCCCGCGCCCTTTGCCGGGCGGAAGAAACCGGCATGCCCGCCGCCGCCGTAGAGCTGCCTGACGGACGGATTATCACAGGAAAAACCTCCTCCCTGCTGGGCGCTTCCGCAGCCGTGCTGTTGAACGCCCTGAAGGCTCTGGGCGGCATTCAGAAAGACATCCACCTCATCTCCCCCATTGTCATCGAACCCATCCAGAACCTGAAAATCAAGCATCTGGGCAACCGGAACCCGCGCCTGCACACCGATGAAATCCTGGTGGCCCTGTCCATCAGCGCGGCCACCAACCCCACCGCCGAGCTGGCCCTGCGCCAGCTGCCCAAGCTGCGGGGCTGCGAGGCCCATTCCTCCGTCATCCTGTCCCATGTGGACGAGGGCACCTTCCGCAAGCTGGGAGTCAACCTGACCTGCGAGCCCCAGTACCAGTCCAAAAAGCTTTACCATAAATAAAAAAATTAAAAGGCGAAGCCCTGCAGAGATGATCTCTGCAGGGCTTCGCCTTTTTTCAAGAAGCCTTCCAATCACCGGTTTTTCCATGGACTTGTTCCTGAAAAGGCGGGCCGCACGGAGCACGCCCCAGATTTTTTTGCACACTGTAAATTTCTCTGAGAAAACCGCAGACCTGTACCCGGTATGCCCTAAGGCTTTCCTGCATAGAGCCTTTTCTGCAAGGTACAATAACCCTATACTTTGCGAAAGGAGTTTTCAACATGGAGAATTACAAACTGACCCCGGAGCGGATTGCGGCCTATGGCCGCTATTTGATTCAGGAGGAACGGGCTCCGGCCACCATCGAAAAATACCTGCGGAGCATCCATTCCTTCGCCGCATGGCTGGACGGCCGGGCTGTGACAAAGGAAACCGTGGCAGGCTGGAAGGAGGGGCTGCTGGAAGAGCACCGCTCTCCCTCCACAGTGAACGCCGCCCTCTCCGCCCTTAACGGCCTGTTCCGCTTTCTGGGCTGGGAGGGCTGCCACGCCCGCTTCCTCAAGGTCCAGCGCCGGCTGTTCCGGGACCCGGCCCGGGAACTGGACCGGAACAGTTATGACAAACTCATTGCAGCAGCACGGGACCTGGGCCGGGATCGGCTGGCCCTGCTCATGGAGACCATCTGCGCCACAGGCATACGGGTCAGCGAAGTTCGGTATATCACCCTGGAGGCCGTCCAGCGGGGACGGGCAGAGATCCGCTTAAAAGGCAAAATACGCACCATTTTAATTCCCAACAAGCTGGCCCGCAAGCTCTTAAAATTCGCCGGAAAAGAAAAAAACGTCTCCGGTGAGATCTTTCTCACTGGAAACGGAAAAAGTCTGTCGCGCCGTCAGATCTGGGCGGAAATGAAGCGGCTTTGCAAATATACAGGCGTGGCGCCTTCCAGGGTGTTCCCCCACAATTTGCGCCACCTCTTTGCAACCGCCTATTACCGGGCCTACAAGGATATTGCCAAACTGGCCGACGTGCTGGGACATTCCACCATTGAGACGACCCGGATTTATTTGCTGACCTCCGGCGCGGAGCATCAACGGCAGCTTAACCGGCTGGGACTCGTCTCATAGGACGAAATCAACATTCCGTCCAGATAGCCTACAGACATAGAACTATCAGGATTACATATTGTAAAAAAATTGTAGCATGTATCCCGCAGAAACGCAAGTATTCCATGGCTTTTCGGCGCAAAAAATTCAGCCGCGAAAAGATGATTTTTTGCGGCCTATTTTTCTACGGCCTTTCACTCCTTTTTGGAGTGATGAGGCCGTATGTTTTTCCATTTCCGTTCACATCCAGCCCATAAATGATGGCCGGGCAATATGCGGAATGTTGATTCTGTTGACAATATTAGGAGGGAAACAACGTTATGAAAAAGCAACGCAAATGGAAGCCTTATAGTAGCCGAATCCTGTCGAGTCTGCTGGCCTTGTGCCTGCTGATCGGTATGCTGCCCACGGCTGCACTGGCGGCGGAGGATGAACCGCAGGACGGCGGAGCGCCCATTGTCTGCACAGAATTGGAAGGCTGTACGGAGGATACCCACGACGAGAGCTGTCCCCTCTATGTGAAACCGTCGGCCCCCCCTGCGGAGGAGCCGACGGAGCCCGGCGAGGGGTCCTCTGCTGAGGAGCGGCTTTCGGAGCTAGTCGCGGCTCTGCCCGCCCTTACGGACATTAGCCCGGAGGATGAGGGGCAGATAGAGGCGGTCTACAATCAGATTACCGACATTTACGCCTTTTCTGATGAGAACGGACTGACATTGACTAATGAGCAGGAAATCGTCATTGAAAGGATCCTTACTGTTCTATATTCTACCGATACTTTCAGTGAGCCGATGCCAGAAGGCACATGGATTGAGGCTGTTACAGAATGCCCTAATGGGTATACTGCTGACGAGGAAAATAAAAAAGTCACAATTTCATCTTCCGAGGGAATGGCATGGTTTGCAAAGCAGCTTCAAACTAACGCCTATACTGGCTATAGCGTCAGCTTAGAGTCTGATATTAACCTGAGTGCACACTATTGGGCATCATGGAATAATACTTATGCGTTTTCTGGAGAATTTAATGGGAATGGACACACAATTTCTAATCTTTATATTTCCGCTACTTCAAGTTGGCAAGGCCTTTTCCCTATCATTAAGAATGGAGGCGCTATAAAAAATTTAAAGGTTTCCCAGATTGATATTTCGGCAGAAGAAGGACATGTAGTCGATACATGTGGTGTGATTTCTCCTCAACTGCAAGATGGAACCATTACAAATTGCAGTATTTCAAATGGCACGGTTACAGTAAGAAGTGGCGTGGGCGGTATCGTAGGTTCGACAATTTTAGATACGGGTGGAATTATCTCCTATTGTTCTGTTTCGGACTTTACATTTAATTTATCAGGAAACAGCAATATCAGAGGCGGCGGAATCGCTGGAGAACTTCGTCAGGGAAATATATATACAAACTGCTTCGTTTATGATGTAACGTTTTGTTTAACAAATAGTGTATCAAGCAGGAGTTTCGATGTCGGCGGTATTGCCGGCTTCAACCTGGGTGGAAGCGTTGAGCAATGCTGCGTCCTAAACTTTTCCGCGTCCGTCAACGCTGAGAATCCGGTCATGAATATAGGCTCAGTGGTCGGAAATTACAACAGTGGTTCTATTATGCGGTGTTATGCTGAGGGCCATGAAACATACTCTCCAATTGGAGCGGGTGCTGAAACAGATGTAACGACGCTTTCCGCCAATCAATTCAAGGATGCTTCTAACTTTCCAGCATTAGATTTTGATAATATTTGGAGTATTGACGGAGCGCAAGGGCTTGTACTTCAAGCAAAGACGGGTTTTCCAACTGTATTTTATGCAGAAAAGCTAAAAATCATGGATGGAGATGCCGTAATTGGCGGTTATGATGGAACGGGTTCTGCTGTGGCGCAGGAACTTTCAATTAGCATTCCCATGAATTGCGGTTCTGTTGCGATTTCTGCCTCTGCAAGTACAGGCGCAACGCTTACTGGACTTCCAGCCACAGTGGAATTTGAATCTTTGGATACGGTAAAATCCTGCACATTCCAGGTCACATATCCTGGAGAAACCGTGAAAATATTTCGCATTACATTAAATAGACCGAAAGTTCTTTCCGGAGAGGGGACGGATCAAAGTCCTATCCTCGTTTCAAATTTGGAAGATTTGGAGGTTCTCTCGGAAAATATAAGTCAAAGAAATATTCCTAACGCATTTATTTCGTTTACGGCTGATATTGATTGCTTGGGAAAAAGCATTACACCTGTGCCGGCAGTAATGAATGTGCAAGGCAACCAACACACAATTTCTAATTTTATAATTTCCGATGAGTATACACAAGGAAGCGGCCTGTTTAAGGCATTAGAAGAATCAGGAAAAATTACAGACCTCTATTTAGATAATGCATATCTAAACGGCGGACCAAACAGCGGAGTGTTGGTTGGAACAATTTCGGAAAACGCAAAAGTGACCAAATGCGCTGTAACAAACTCGGCATTTCTTGGTGGCATAGGACATTACAGCGGACTTATTTTTGGAAAGAACAGTGGAAGTATTTCCCAATGCTACAGTACTGGCGATACACGAAACGCAGGGCCAAATATCATGACTGGAGGCCTTGGAGGCACAAATGCAGGAACCATCAAAAATTGCTATTCCGATGTATATGTAACTGGAAACAATAGCGGTAATGACAAGGGCCCTTTCGTATGGACGAATGAAAGCGGAATGATCGAAAACTGCATTTGGAACGCAGAGAAGGTTACTAATTGCTTTTCTATAGGCCCCGCATCCCACAGCACCAGACAAGGAACCGTGCAGAACAGTGCTGGAGTCGATGCGAAAGGCGGTAGCTTTACACAGGAGGCTATCTTTAAAGCAACCGCAATCCCTCTACCGACTAAAACAGGCTATGTTTTTGATGGATGGTATGATAACGCGGAATTGACCGGAACACCTGCAACCACCGTCTCGGCTGACAGCACCTACTACGCCAAGTGGCTCATCACCGGCGGCTTCTGCGGTGATCCTGCCGTCAATGAGGGAAGAAATGTCACTTGGGCGTTAACCAAAAATGGAACAGTAACGGTAGATGGCGAAGAAAAAACCGCCTATGCCCTCACTATCTCCGGAAACGGAGCAATGGCGGATTATTCTGATCAAAAAGACAATCCGTGGTGTATTGCGCTGCCTGATAATGCGTATCAGGACCAGATTACGAAAATAGTCATTGGCGCAGGCATTACAAAACTTGGAAGCTGCGCATTTCTTTGGTGCAAGAATGTTTCCGCTGTGGAATTTGAAGGAGGCAGCCGGTTGAGGGAGATCGGGCTCAATGGCTTTCACTCTATGGCTAAACTAACCGAAATCACTTTTCCCGCACAGTTGGAGGTGATTGGAGAAGCGGCTTTTTATAGCTGCTCAACGTTGGAAACCGTCACGTTCGAAAACCCAGACATTCTCACGGCAATTGGTAAAAGCGCATTTGGGGCGTGCAGCAAGCTGGTCTATTTCAACAACACTGAGAAATCAGACGCGAAAGAAATCCTCCCGCAATCGCTCACGGAAATTAGACCAAACGCTTTTCAAAACTGTTCCAACATGATTGGACAAATCACAATTCCATCAGCGGTTGAAGAACTGACCGGCAGCTTTTGGGGCTGTGCAAAGCTGTCAAAGATTACATTTGCAAATAATTCCAGATTAACAAAGCTGGGGGCGAATACCTTCAATGGTTGTAAAGGCATCACAGAAATTGAGCTTCCCTCCGAACTCACTTCCATTGGAACGAGCGCTTTCTCCAACGTACCGATTACCTCCATTGTCATCCCCTCGCAAGTTACCGAAATTGGGGATTCCGCTTTTAGTTCATCAACTAAAGATGCGAATACGATTGCAAATGTAGTTTTTTCTGAGAACAGTCAAATTAAAAAAATAGGAAACAATTCGTTTAAGTTCTCTCTTATAACATCCATCTCTCTGCCGGAGGGCCTGGAAGAGCTCGGTAATTCTGTTTTCCAGCAGTCCACTATAACCGCTATCACCATCCCCTCAACGGTAAAAAAAATCGGCACAAATATGTTTCATGACCACCGACTGGCTACCATAAACATGTCTGCTCTTACGGATGATGCTGAATTTACAGGCTGTCTGGGCTCGCTTGCTCATGGGACTGTGGTCTATCTTGCATCGGAGGCCGCAAAAATAAAGCTGGCCCATAATGATACAAACTACGGACAGTTGGTATACGCCATTACCAACGGAGGCGTTGTCCCCGCAGGAGAATTTACAACCGAAGCGCTGAACGCGCCGGTTAGAGAAGGTTATACCTTTGATGGGTGGTATGTTAATGCGGATTTCAGTGGACCCAAGTTGAGCGGAGCACCTCAGAACGCCACGGCCTACTACGCCAAGTGGACGCTGGGTAAACCCGAAGTTGAAGTAACCGCCTCAGCATCCTCCATCACCAGCAGCCAGAGCGCGATTCTGACCGCCGCAGCCATCCATGAGCTTGAGGGCGTGACCTATGAATATCAGTGGTATACAGGCACTCCCGACAGTGGCTCCGCAATTAGCGGCGCGACCAGTCAAACCTACACCGTCAGCAGTCTGACCTCCGACAGCACCTACTACTGTAAGGTGACGGCTGTGAACGGCGCTGACAAGAGCGATTCTGTCTCCAGCACCGGCGTGACCATCACCAAGGCAACTAATACCGGGAATGTAACAATCACCAGCCCGGCAGAGGACGCCAAAACAGCGGCCTACGGCGGCGCAGCTTTTGATGTTGTCTACACCGTCAGCGACAACAAAACCGCAACCGTGACCAGCTCCAATGAGAAAGTCGCCACTGTAAGCGGAGATACCGTTACCATCGTCGGCGCGGGTACGACCACCATCACGGCGACTTTCGCGGGCAATGCCAATTATTCCACCGCCTCTGACAGCTTTACCCTGACGGTTAACAAAGCAGTCCTGACCGCCACTTACGCGGGCGAGACAATCTATGTGGGCGGAACGCCTGCGCTGAAAGTGACCGTCACCGGCTTTGTGAATAACGAGACAGCCGGCACAGCCGCTGGCTATACGGCTCCTTCCGTCAAGAACAGCCATACGGCGGCTGGCAGCTACACGCTGACCCCCAGCGGTGGAAGCGCCACAAACTATGACTTCAACTATGTGGGCGGCACTCTGACGATCCGCACCCATTCCTCCTCCAGCGGCGGCTCCACTACGGAGACCACCACCAATCCGGACGGTTCCACGCTGGTGGTGGAGACCATGGCGGACGGCACTGTGATTACCACCGAGACCCGCGCCGACGGCGTCAAGGTCAAAACCGTGGATGAGCCCGGCAGGGATGTGACGGCCGAAGTCACCATCCCCCAGAACGTGGGCGGTACCACTGTGACCATACCCGCCGATGTGGACTACGGCATGGTGGCAAGAGACGAGGACACCGGCGAACTCATCAAGCTGTCCTTTCCCACCGGGGACGGCATGCTGGTCAAGCTGGAAGGCTCCGCTGAACTGGTGCTGGTGAACAACGCCAAGGATTTTTCCGACACCACCGGCCACTGGGCCCAGGACGCCATCGATTTCGTCACGGCACGCGGGTTGTTCGGCGGCATTAGCGAGACGTCCTTTGCCCCGGACAGCCCCATGACCCGCGCTATGCTGATGACGGTTCTGGCCCGATTCGACGGACAGGATACCGAGGGCGGAGCAGTCTGGTATGAGAAGGGGATGGAATGGGCAGTCGCCAACAGCGTATCCGACGGCTCAAACCCCAACCATGCCGTTACCCGCGAACAGACCGCCGCCATGCTCTGGCGTTACGCAGGCTGCCCTGCCGCAGAGGGCTCTCTGTCCGGCTTCATGGATGCGGGAAGCACTAGCGAATACGCTGTTGACGCCATATGCTGGACCGTAAGCGCCGGCATTATCGGCGGTACGGGAACGGGCGTTCTGGCTCCCCAGGACAACGCCGCCCGTGCCCAAGTGGCCGCCATATTGATGCGTTTTGTGGAAAACCTGGTGAAATAACAGTCTTGTAAAAAACAACTGGGCTGAAACAAGCCGCCCCCATTGCCAGCCGGCAATGGGGGCGGCGCTTTGCCAAAGGGCGGCCCAAAGAGAGTATAACCGCCGGATGATAAGAAACCGTCTGACTGGCCCAGGTATCCCTTGAAGAGGAAAATCCGGCCGTTTCTCTCATTTCAGCCGGATTTTCCCGCCGGACAGATAGTTTGCCAGCAGAAAAATGGTTTCTCCGGGCGAGGTTCCGGAAATCATCTGCCTGTCCAAAAGCTTTTGCAATAGCTTTACGTCCCCGCATTCCCAAAGATCTTCCACAGCCCGGGCGATATCCCGGGACACCGTGCGCGCCGACTTTTTCTCCCGCTCGGCAATTTCCCCGTAAAGCTTCATCAGGCCTTTGGCAGGAAAGACGCCTTTGCGGATCACCAGTTCGACTGCGGTTTCCAAATAACCATATCCGATTCTGGTGCGGTGTTTTGCCACCCTGTCCAAGAGCCCGCCTGCCGTGCCGGTCGAATTTGTCACCAAACTCCCTCCTACAGTCACAGAATCCGGCAGACGGCTTGATAAAAGCATCACGCCGCTGTTCCTGCCGGTGTTTCCGGTCAATTCTACCCCGTTTTTCCCTGAATTCGGGGGAATGTGACAAAAAAGGACAGCCCCCGCCTGGAATTCCCCCTTGACTTTTTCCATCCGCTGTGGTTTAATGGGGCAAATTAAATGAAAAAAGCGATGAGAAGAAACAGTAAGCGTTCCGGAACGCTCAGAGAGAAGGCGGCAGGTGCAAGCCTTTGCTGGAAGGACGCAGAACCCCTCTTCGAGCTGTGGGCCGAACGATTTTTTCCTGTAAGCCTCACCGGGTTCCTCCCGTCACAGGGGAAGCCGTATCGGGCAAAAGCCCTGTGCGGAAAAGTGCGGAAGGTCCTCAGTGCGGATTTTCCGAATTTAGGTGGTACCACGGACAGAACCCTGTTCGCCCTAAACCGTTTGAAACCGGTTTAGGGCGTTTTCTTTTTCCCCTGCGCACCCCTCTTCCGGCAAGGCCATGCGCCTGTACAAAACAACCGGCAGGGAGAAAGGAATAGAAGAACTATGAAAATAAAGCAGCTGATTGGAGACCGTTTTAAGGAGCGGCCGGCGGACTGCGTCATCGACAGCCATGTCCTGATGCTTCGGGGCGGCTATATGAAATACGTGGCCTCCGGCATCTATTCCCAATACCCGCCCCTGCGGCGGATCACTCGGAAAATTGAACAGATTATCCGGGAGGAGATGGACGCCCTGGATGGCCAGGAGGTACAGTTCCCCGTTGCCCTTCCGGCCGCTTTGTGGCAGGAGTCCGGCCGGTACGATACCATCGGCAGCGAGCTGCTGCGGTTTTCCGACCGGAACGGCGCGCCCCTGGTGCTGGGCATGACCCATGAGGAGGCTGCGGTACAGCTGGTGCGGGAGTACGGGCAAAGCTATGCCAAATACCCCTTTTTCCTCTATCAGATTCAGGAAAAATTCCGGGACGAGGCGCGTCCCCGGGGCGGGCTGATCCGGGTGCGGGAATTTTCCATGAAGGACGCCTACTCCTTTCACACCTCCCAGGAGGACTTGGAGGCGTTCTACCAGCGCTGCCTGCAAGCCTATGAACGCATTTTCGCCCGGGCAGGCATTCCCGAAGTGATCTCCGTAGCCTCCGACTCCGGCATGATGGGAGGCAGCCTTTCCCATGAATTTATGCTGCTGACCCCCGTGGGGGAGGATTCCATCGCCCTATGCGGGGAATGCGGCTACCGGGCCAACCTGGAGGCGGCGGAGTGCATCGTGGAAAACCGCCGGGACGAACAGTCACAGCCGCTGACCCTGACGGGCACCCCCGGCGCCCACACCATTGAGGAGGTCTGCCAGCTCCTGCATCTGCCCCGGGAGAAGGCCTGTAAGGCAGTGGCCTATGAAAAGGAGACGGACGGCGGCCTGGTACTGCTGTTCCTGCGGGGCGACCTGGAAGTGAACGAGACCAAAGTGACGAATTTTCTGGGCTGCGGGATCCGCCCGGCCTCCCTCACGGAGGAAAGCGGGCTGCACCCCGGTTTTCTGGGGCCCTGCGGGCTGCCGGACGGGCTTACCCTGCTCTTCGACCGCTCCCTTGAGAACGCCAACAACCTCTGCTGCGGAGCCAACCGGGAGGGATTCCATTATACGGGCCTGGACCTCCGGCGGGAGCTGGGGGAGCTGCGCTATGAGGATTTTGCAAAACTGCAGGACGAAGGAATCTGCCCCCGCTGCGGCAGGCGATCCATTTCCATCTCCCGGGGAATCGAGGTGGGAAACATCTTCCAGCTGGGCGCCAAGTATACCGAAGCCATGGGCATGCGGTACCTGGACCGGGAAGGCAATTTCCATTTCCCCCTGATGGGCTGTTACGGCATTGGGATCGGACGGCTTGCCGCCTCGGTGTGCGAGGCGCGCCACGATGAATTCGGACCCGTCTGGCCCCTCTCCATCGCTCCCTGGCAAGCGCACCTCTGCGCAGTGCGCGCCGAAAACCCGGATGTGAAGGAGGCCGCGGACCGTCTCTACGGGGAGCTTCAGGCCGCAGGCGTGGAGACGCTGTACGACGACCGCCCGGTGAGCGCCGGCGTCCAGTTCTCCGACGCCGATCTTTTGGGCGTGCCCTTCCGGGTGGTGGTCAGCCCCCGGAACCTGCGGGAGGGCTACTGCGAAATTGCCGCCAGGGACCACAGCTTTACCCAAAAGGTCCCTCTGGCCGGAGCGGCCGTCCATCTGCTTGGCTTGATATAAAGAAACGGAAAGGCAGAAACGCCGCCTGCCGGGAAAACCCTTAAAAAAGAAACCGGCGTCCTTTTTGAGCTGAAAGGACAGGCGCCCTCTCTACTGAATCGTCCAGTAAATAGGGCGCCTGTCAAAACCGCTCTGAAAAGGCGCCGGTTTTGCGCGCTGTGTTTTCAGGAAACTATTTTTTAATTTTTCTCTCTTGTGATCCCATTTTCACGGGCACGCTGTGCCCCGTCCGCATTTGGGGAGAGGCCCCCTCCTGCGGTGCGCTCAGTTCCGGAAGACCCGGTCGGCCACCACAGTGTTCGCCAGAGTGGAAACCCCGTCAAACAGGAACACAATGCCGATGAAGACCACCGGAACGCTGGCCGCCGCCAAAGGCCGCACCACCATCACCGCGCCCAGGATCAGCAGGGCCAGCGCCACGAGAAAGGAGACCCACCAGTGCTCAAAGCCCAGCGCCTTCAGATCCAGCGCTTTCTTCACGGCGGAAACACTGTCCACGATGATATAGATGCCCAGGGCGATGGGGATCAGCGATACGATCACCTGCGGGCAGACCAGCAGGAAGATGCCCAGAGCGGCCAGCAGCACACCCACGAAAAGGTCAAACCGGCCGGACGCCTCGCCGCCGTCCCGCACAAAGGCGACAATGCGCACCACGCCGTAGATCAGCGTCACCGCGCCGATGAGGATACAGGCGAGCCCCAGCGACACCTCGGGGAACACGATGAGCACGACGCCCAGAACAATGTACAGCAGCGAAGTCAAGATAATACTGTTTCGAATCCCTTTTAACATAAAGAAAGCCTCCCTGCGGCAGAATTTCACTTTCTTCTATTATAGGTGCTTTTCACCGGGATTACAACGGAAAAAGAAAACTGTAAGAAGTTTGAAATAGACGCCTGCTTTTTTGCCGGGCGCACCTCACGCGCCGGTTACAAAACGCCGGGCAGAAGATTGCAGCCCAGCATGGCGCCCATGACCGCCAGCACCCCGGCGGCAAACACCCAGTCCCGCGGCTCCACCCGGGGGCGGAGCCGGTAGGTCCGGTTCCGGCTGCCGTCAAATCCTTTGGATTCCATGGCCGCTGCAATGTCCCCGGACCAGTGCAGCGCGTTCACCAGCATGACGAACAGCGGCTTCAGGGAGAGCGGCCCCACCCTCACTCCCCGCACCCGGAAGGCCAGCCGCACTTTCCGGAATTCCCGGGCGAGGCTCCCTGAAAAATGGTAGGCTGCCAAAATGCCGTAGGCATACCTGGGCGGCAGACGGAACTGCTGGATGTAGGAGGCCACCAGAAGGTCGCTGGAAGTGGTGAAGGCAAACAGCAGCCCTATGGCGGCAAAGGCCAGAATGCGCGTGCCCAGCAGCACGCCGCTGCGCAGGGAGCCGGAGGACACGGCGGCCATGGCAAAATTGACGCTCTGGCTTCCGCCGCCCTCCCTGCCGAACCAGAGGGAGGTAAAAAACAGGCTCAGCGCCGCCAGAAGCGCCCCGCCGCCGATGGAAAGCGCCCTTTTTTTGCTGCCCGGCGCAAGGAACAGGAACAGCAGCCCCAGCACGATCAGCAAAAGGTTTGCCACGATGCTGCCGTTAAAGGAGAGCACCAGGCCCAGCAGCAAAAACGCCGCCGTCTTTACCGCCGGATTGATCCGTTCCACGGCCTCAGCCCTCCCTCCTGCAATTCATAGACCGCGTCGCTGTATTGACAGGCGGTCTCCCTGTCATGGGTGGAGAAAACCACGGTGAGGCCCTCCGCGCACAGCTGCCTCAGCTGTTCCATCATGGCCCTGGTGCTCCTGCAGTCCTGCCCGTAGGTGGGCTCGTCCAGCAGCAGCAGCCTTTGGCCGCCAGCCAGCACGGAGAGCACCGCCAGCCGCCTCTGCTGGCCCTGGCTGAGCATGTAGGGCGAATAGCGCCGGTATTTTTTCAGACCGTACCGGTCCAGAATTTCCAGCGCCCTGCTCCGGAGCGCCTCCCCGTTTTCCCGTGGATTCCAGAGCTCCAGACTTTTGAACACCTCGTCCAGCACATTCAGCGCAATAAACTGGTTTCCCGGATTCTGGAACACCGCCGAAACCTCCCGGTACAGCTTTTTCTTTCCGGCCTTTTTGACCTCCATGCCCGCCACCCGCACCGAGCCGCTGTAGGGCAGCTGCCCCAGAATCACGGAAAACAGGCTGGTCTTCCCGGAGCCGGAGGGCCCCAAAATGGCGGAGACGCTTCCTCTGCGGAAAGAAGCTGAAAGCCCCCGGGCAAGCGTCCGGCCCGGGTAGCCATAGGCAGCATCCCGAAGCTCCAACACAACCTCGCCGGACTGCTCCCGGGCCTCGAAAGCCTGGGGCTCCCCGGGGAAAAACAGCCCTTCCTCCTGAAACAGCCGCCGGTATTCCCCCAGACTTTCCGGATGGATTCCCCGGGCAAGCGTTTTTCCTCCGCTGCCCAGCACCATAATCTCATCGGCAAAATCCAGCCAGCGGTCCAATTTGTGGTCGATGACCGCCACAGTAGCCCCCTGCTCCCGCCGGTACCGCCGAAGAAGCTCCAGCAGCCCCGCGGCGGACTCCGGGTCCAAATTGGCAAAGGGCTCGTCCAGAATCATCCCCCGGGGCTCCAAAAGCAGAAGACAGCAGAGGGCCGCCTTCTGCTTCTCTCCCCCGGACAGGGTGGAGAGCTTTCTGTCCAGCAGTTCCTCCACCCCGTACAGCCGGGCGAACTTTTCCACCCGCGCCTCCATTTCCTCCGGACTAACCGAGAGGTTTTCCAGGCAGAAAAACAGCTCCTTGCGCAGGGTGTCCATACAGAACTGCAGGTCCGGATTCTGAAACAGCACGGTCAGGGCCTTCGTGCGCTGGGGGATGGCGTACTCCGCGAGAGGCCGCCCCAGCAGCCGGATTTCCCCCGACTCCATCACCCCGCCGTTTTCCGGAAAAATCCCCGCCGCCAACAGGGCCAGGGTGCTCTTCCCGCAGCCGCTGGCCCCCAAAAGCACAGTGACCTTTCCCTCTTCCAGGGCGAAATTCACATGCTGCAGCACGTCGGCCTGCGCTTCCTCCAAATAGCGGAAGCTCACGTTGCAAAGCTCCAGATACGCCGCCATGTCAGTCTTCTACCGTCAGCTTCTGCCTGTCGCCCAGCGCGAAGCCCCGGAGCACGCCCGCCTTCGCCAGGCCATCCCCCAGCAGCTTGCACAACACGCCGCAGAACAGCAGGGAGCTGAGCAGCCGGATCGCGAAGATGGCAATGAGGATTCCGGGGGCAAAGGTGTGGTAGCCCTGGCGGATCCCCGTCCAGATATAGCTGAACACCGTGCAGCCCACAGCCGCCAGCATGGTCTGGGGATAGCCGAACTTTTTATAGCGGAACGCGGCGAACGCCACCTCGGACCCCAGGCCCTGAATCAGCCCGCTGAGGAAGATGATGGGGCCGAACATGTTTCCCATCAGCACCTCCAGGAAGGATGCCAGCATTTCGGCGATCAGGCCTACGCCGGGCTTCTGAATCACATAGGTGATGAAAACCGCCGCCATAAACCAGATGCCGTAAAAGGGCTCGTACCCCAGGATACCCAGGCCCATGGGCGTGAGCACCCCGGTGAGGAACGTGCCCGCATAGGTGGTTCCCAGATAAAACACGCCGAACAGCACGGCGGTAATGGCAATGAACAGAATATGTTTGAGTTTCATGGCTGACATCCTCTCTTCTGCCGCAGCAGCGGCCTTTTTTCAAAATATCCGGACTCCCGTCTCATTCGCTGGGGCTGTTGACGCTCAGGGTGACCTGGAATACCGCGTGCCCCAAATGCTCCGCGCAGTAGCAGAGCACCCAGTCGAAATAGGAGAACAGATCCTGCACGTCGCCCTTGAGCACCGTCACATAATGGGCGGAGCGGTCATAGATCCCCAGATCCACCGCACGGTTGACCACCGCCGCAATGTGGGGCATATAGTCCTCCATCCCCATGGGGTACAGGGAAATTTTCGAGGTTACCGGGAAGTGCACGTCCCGGATCCTGGGCTCGTTCTGCAGGACATCATCCGCCGCCAGATAGCTCTCCCCTTCTGTATCGCCGGGGCAGCCCTTGGACAGGGTGGCTTCCAGCACCATGTGCACCCCTTCCCGGTAAGCGCCGGTAAAGCACGCCTTCAGCGCGTCCAGCACATGCTGCCGCCTGCCGCGGTACACGGTGGAGAGCTCGTCGGTGAGGGAGTACACCTTCGACACGTCTGCCTGCCGCACCGCCTCCAGGATAATGTCCACATAGGCGTCGCTCATGGGGGACAGGCTGAACCGGCAGCCTGTAATACCCTCAGGCCCGCCGACCCTGCCGCAGGAGGATCCGCAGCAGCACCCATATTCCACGTATTTTTTCTTTTTTTCCGGCATATAAAACGCTCCTTTTCCTCTTCCGTCCCGGCGCATCAAAAAAGCTCTTTCTGCGCATGCCTGCGCAAAAAGAGCTTTTTAAAGCTTTTCGTCTTCCTACGTTGGCATTACCCACATCAGGTTAAAAGGGTCGAAGTTCCATTGCTTCCTCTCAGCCGGACAACCGGCTCCCCTGGTTCTGATTCACTTTTTCAGGCTCCGGACGGAACCTTTTTCTGGCAGGAGTATCGTAACACAAGCCGCAGGATTTGTCAAATTTCAGAGATTTCCGGCTTTTCCTGCTTTTTTATCAGAATCCGTTCGATGCGGTGCTCCCGAACCTCCTCCACATGCAGGGAAAGGCCGCAGAGCTCCAGGTCCAGCTGAGAGCCGTCCCTGGGGATAAAGTCCAGCTGGGTGAAGATCAGGCCGCCAACCGTGTCGTAACTTTCACTCTCCGGCAGCTTCACCCCCAGCGCCTCGGAAAGGTCTCCGATGGAAGCGCCGCCGGACACCCTCCACAGGTTTTCCCCCAGCTGTTCGATTTCCGGGGATTCCGCCGGGTCGAACTCATCGTAGATGTTCCCCACAATTTCTTCCAGCAGGTCCTCCATGGTGATGATGCCGCCGGTACCGCCGTATTCGTCCACCACCACGGCCATATGCACCTTTTTCTGCTGCATCTCCCGGAACAGATGGTCCGCATGGATGGACTCCGGCACGAAATAGGCCGGACGCATCAGTTCCCGCACGGTCTTCTCCTCCCCGCTGCCCACACTCAGCAGAAAATCCCGCGTATTGAGCACGCCTGCAATGGTGTCTACGGTTCCCTCATACACCGGGAACCGGGAGAGGCCGGTCCGCCGGATGGTCTCCAGAACCTCCTCCCGGGAAGCGTCCGCAGAAAAGGCCTCCACGTCGCCACGGGGCGTCATGGCTTCCCGCACCGTCATGTCCCCGAATTCAAACACGTTCTGAATCCACTCCTGCTCGTCTTCGTCGATGGCGCCCCGCTGTCCGCCCAGGTCCACCATCATGCGGATTTCGTCCTCCGTGACCGCTTCCTCTTCCGCTTCCGTTTTGAGCCGAAGCACCCGCAGAACCCCATTGGTGGATTTCGACAGGAACCAGATCACCGGGCGCATGACAAAAGAGATGCCCGATACCACACGGCAGGCAAATTTCGCCACTTCAAAGGATTTCTGCATGGCGATGCGTTTCGGAACCAGCTCGCCGAAAATCAGGGTGAAATAGGCAAGGATGATGGTGATGACCACAATGGCCAGGGCGTTCAGCACGCCTTCCGGGAGGGCGTGAAATCCTAAGCCGTCGTAAACCCAGGAGACAAAATAGCCGGAAAAGTTTTCCGCTGCAAAGGCGCTGCCCAAATAGCCGGCCAAAGTGATGCCCACCTGAATGGTGGAAAGGAAGCCGGAGGGCTCCTCCACCAGCTTCAAAAGCTTCGGGGCGGTCTTGTCGCCCTCCTCCTCCAGCCGCTTGAGCTTCGCGGAACTCAGAGAGATTACGGCGATCTCCGTAGCGGCAAAAAACGCGTTGATCAAAATTAAAACAGCCTGCAGCAAAAGCTGGGCAGGGATGGAACTCAAATTCATGCACTCCTTTTTTCTTCAGCAGAATAAATTTTTTCCACAGTTCTCCGGTTCCTCTTTAACACCGTTTCCGGAGCTGGACTGCAAAACACAAAAAAGCATAACCTGTGGAATCCGGATTCCACAAGCTATGCCTGTATTCTATCACTCTGCTGTCAAAACAATTGGCTTTGCCGTCCCCGTCTGAGCCGCCGTCGGCGTCGTCCATGGTAACTCAAAAATCCTTTCTCATTCAGAAATATAAAATCTATATTATATATACTATAACGAAAAACGGCCTTTTGTCAAGATCCCTGTTTCGCATCCAAATTCTGCGGGTTGAAAAAGCCGGGTACAGCCTGTATGATAATAGCATCCTCATGATGGAAAGGATAGATTTCCATGAAAAAGAAATTTGCCGCTTGGCTGCTGACGCTGACACTTCTGCTGGGCGTCCTGCCGGCCTTGCCCGTCTCCGCCAAGGACGCGGACCTTCGCCAGAAGGCCGCCCGCATGGTGGAGCTGATCAATAAAGAACGAAAAAACGCGGGGCTTACCCCTGTGACAGCAGACAACAGCCTGCTGGAGCAGGCCGCCGATGTGAGGGCGGAAGAGCTGCCGCGGCTCTTTTCCCATACCCGCCCGGACGGACGCGGCCCCTTTACCGCGCTGGACGACCTGGGCCTTTCCTACCGCAGGGCAGGGGAGAACATCGCCTACAATTCCGGCTATGCCGACACGGTGGCCCAAACCATGAGCGACTGGATGAATTCTCCCGGACACCGGGCCAACATCTTAAACGGGGAGTTTGAACAGGTGGGGATCGGCCTGTTCCAGTCCGGCAGAACCTATTACTGGGTGCAGATTTTCTACACGGGCTCCAATCCCCAGCCCAAGCCAGAACCCTCTCCGGAGCCCTCCCCCGGGCCCCAGCCCTATCCCGGCACGCCGTTTACGGATATCGACGGCCATTGGGGCCGGGAATCCATCCGCTGGGCCTATGAACGGGGTCTTTTCGGCGGTGTGTCGGCCGCAACATTCTCTCCGGACACCTTGCTGGAGCGGGGAATGCTGGCAGAGGTGCTCTACCGCCTGGCAGGAAAACCCGCCTCCAGCGCCGCTTCCGGCTTTACCGACGTATCCCCGGACGCCTATTATGCCAAAGCCGTGGCCTGGGCGGCCCGGCGGAACATCGTCACCGGCGTGGGAGGCGGCAGGTTCGAGCCGTCCTCTCCCATCACCCGGGAACAGCTGGCAGCGATGCTGTACCGCTACGCAAATCTACAGGGTCCGGTTCAGGGCAGCCTCTCCGCCTTTTCTGATGGAGAAGCCGTCAGTCCCTGGGCGCAGGATGCCGTTCAATGGGCCGTAAACCGGGGGATTCTCACCGGAAAGGGTTCCCGCCTGGACCCCCAGGGCCGCGCCACCCGCGCCGAAGCCGCCGCCATGCTGCAGCGTTTTGCAGGCTGATCTCCGTCAGCGCGCTTTCCCTCCCACATCCGTCCGGCCTCCAGCCTGGAAATCACCCCCTGATGTAGTCTGTTTTCCTACTTCAGGGGGTGTTTTGTCACTGTCCGTTTTTACTGGTTGGGTTCATTTCTTTCCTGCCCCAGGGGTGTCTTTTTGTCCTTTTGCGTCCTTTCGCTCAAGCGCCGGGGCGTCTCTCCAAAAACGCCCTGCCTACAGCTGCAGATAACGCTCCATCAGCCAGTTCCTGACGGCGTCCACGCCCTCCGCCGTCAGGGGGAATTCCCGCTCCTCCTTATCCTGGGCCTTTTCATAGCAGACGTCCTGGGCCCAGCAGCTGGCAATCAGCTTTTCATTTTCCCTGTCCGGCCACACCTTGTAGCGGATCACCGTCCCCTTTTCCCAGTCCTTGGTCTTGCTGCCCGTATACAGGTTCCCCTCTGTAAAATGGTTCAGCTTTGCGATATCCGGTAATTCTGTTTTCTGTGCCATCGGTATCATCTCCCGCTTATACTCTGCTTAGTATACCAGACAAGACGCTGCGCATCAAGGTTTTGGCCCGAAAGGCGGTTTTTGCCGGAGGACGGCGCTCCCTTTATTCCCTGACATAGACAAGCCCGCAGGCGTTGGGGCCGATATGGCTGCCGATGACGGCGCCCACATCCAGAAGGGCGCCGTCCGGCACGAGGATTCCCTCCTCTTCCACCGCCCGCTGCAGGAGCAGGGCGTTTTCCCTGACATGGGTGTACATCAAGTACACCGGGAAGCTGCCGTCCGGCCTCTTTTCTCTCAGCTGTTTCCGCAGATAGGCGACGGCCCTCCGCATCCCCAGGGCCTTGGAAACAATCTCCGGCTTTCCCTCTCTTGTGACGGTGAGGATGGGCTTGACGCCGGCCACCGCCCCAATCACAGCTGCCGCCGTGGAAATGCGCCCGCCCTTCTGGAGATATTTCAGGGTGTCCAGGCAGGCATAGAGGACCACTCTCCCTTTCAGCTGTTCCAACGCGGCGGCGATTTCGACTGCGCTCTTCCCGCACTCCCGCAGGGCGGCCGCATGCTCCACCAGAATCCGCTGCCCTGCAGAAGCGGTGAGACTGTCCACCAGACAGCAGCCCTGGTATTCCAGGTCGCTTTTTGCCAGTTCCGCGCCCTGGAAGGTACCGCTGAGGCCTGAGGACAAAAACACCCCCAGGGTCTCCTCCCCCATTTCCTGGGCCTGGCCGAAGACCCGCCGGAATTCCTGAGGGGAGGGCTGCGAGGTCTGGGGAAATTCTCTGTGCTCCTGCAGCTGGGTATAGAACTGCGCTTTCGTCAGCGTCTCATTCTCCCGGTAAAAGGTTTCTCCGAAGGATACGCCCAGAGAGACGCTCTCCACACCCAGCCGGACAAGCTCTTCCGGTTCAAAATCTGCCGCCGAATCCGTGACAATCCGCATCAGAACCCCTCCTCTTTTCGTTTTTTGTTGAGCGCCCGCCGTGCGCGCACCCGTTCCTCCCTGGGGACCGATGCACAAACCGCGCCGGGTTTACTCCATGCTTTTCTAGTCTGTGCGCTGGAAGTTTTTTCTATACGCCGGGCCCAGCTCTTTCTTTTTCGGGGCAAAATTCCAATCCCGGCATACTCTGGAACAAGAGCTTATTTTGGGAGGGATCGCCATGAGCAGAGTGCCCTTTGAACTTGCCCGCCAGGCCGCCAGGCTGGGCTGCACCGCAAAATACTGCCGGGAGGACAAATCCTTTGAGTTCCACCTGGACGGCGAGGTGCTTGCCGTCGTCTTTCCGGACGGCGCCTATGCCGGACGGGCGGACGGCACGGAAACCGCCGCCCAGAAGGCCATGCTCAAAAAGCTGCGCAAGGCCTACGACGCTGTCTGTGAATTTCTGACGCTCTACGAAAACGGCGTGGAAATCGACGGCATCTCCATTTTCCCCGACAGCAGGGTTTTGGCCTTTGCCAACGGCGTCTACTTTCTGGGGATCGATCTGGGACTGTTCCGGGGTTTCCAATTCGCCGCGCTCAGCCGTTCCTCTGTCTCCAAATTCTATCCCGCCAGAAAGTTCCCCGCTGCAAAGCGGGAATTCCTTCTGCGTTCGGGTCTCAGGACAAAAGAATGAGCCCCAAAAGCGGCAGAAAAATCCGCTCTGGCCCGCAGAGATAATCTGCGGGCCTTTTTTGCCGGAAGCCCCGTAAGGAACTCCCCGGGCAGTTCGTCTAAAGGATGACGGATCTGCATAAACCCCCGGAAAGGAGAAAGCGCCGTGCTGTCCCACCTGCTGCTCACCCTGCCTATGCTGCTCTGTTTGGCCGCCCTTCTCCTCCGCTGCGCCGCGGCCTGGGGGGCTTCCCCAAATCTCTTTCGACGATTCCCCTCCCTGTGGGGCGAACCCCAGAGGACGGAAGAGGAACGCTGTCCGGAACAACGGAGAATTTTCCTGACCGCCCTTGCCATACGGCTTCTGGTGCTCTTTGCCGCAGTAGCCTGCGTCATGCTGCAGGCCAGGGAATCCATTTCTTTTCAGGAATGCTTCCAGCGGCTGGAACTCTGGGATGTGCGGCACTATATCAATCTGGCCGGCCAGGGCTATTCCGGCTATCAGGAAGACGGACAACACCTCTTTCTCGTATTCTTTCCCTGCTACGTCTGGCTGGTCAGGCTGCTTTCCTGGGTGCTCCCAAATACCGCCCTGGCCGGCGCGCTGCTCTCCACGCTTTGTTATGCCTGGGGCTGCTGCTGGGTTTACAAAACAGGCGTCGAATGCAGCGGAAAAAAGACAGCGGAGGACGCGGTGCTGTTCCTCTCCCTTTTCCCCTACTCCTTTTTCTTCGGTACCGTGATGACGGAGGGGCTGTTCCTGCTGACCACCTCAGCCGCCTGTTACTGCGCGCTCCGGCACAAATGGGCCGCTTACGCGGTGTGGGGCTGCCTGTCCGCCATGACCCGGATGACGGGCTTTCTGGTCCTGGTCCCGGCGGCTGTGGAGCTGCTGAAAACCGTACAGCCCCTGCGGCCCCCGGCAGGGCAGTCCCTCCGGGCGGCCTGGAAGGCGCTTGCCCGCAAAATCCCGCTGCTGCTCTGCCCTCTGCTGGGGACGCTTTCCTATCTGCTGCTGAATTTCATCGTGGACGGGGACGCCTTTGCCTTTGTGACTCATCAAAAGCACTGGTACCAGGGGCCCATGTGGATTTCCAAGGTGGTGGTCACGCTCTGGAATTACCTCGTAAAAAACTTTGGAAATACCCTGGGCTGGGCCATCTGGCTGCCGGAGCTGCTTCTCCTTCCCGCCTTTTTCCTTCTGCTGGCCGCGGGCATCCGGAACAGAAAGCTTCCGGCAAGCCTGCTGGCCTACGGCTTCTGCTATCTGATCGCCAACTATTCCCTTTCCTGGCTGATCAGCGGCGGCAGGTATCTCTCCTGCGGCTTCGTCTTCTTCCTTTTTTTGGCGGCCCTCACAGAGAACCGTCCCACCCTGCGGCGGCTGCTTCTGGCCGGGGAAGCCGTTTTTCTGGGCGTCATGCTGTCCGCCTATGTCTCCGGCGCGCAGATCATGTAAGCATGTTCCTGCTGACAGGACATGCCTACATGGCGGAAAAGCGCGGAAGACGTCACAGCCAGTCCCCCTTTGCTTTCCAGGCCTTTTCCGCACTTCCGGCGTTTCTCCGGAATAGGATAGAGTAAAAGAAAGTAAGAAAGGAGGGCTTTTTCTTGCCAATCCGCATTTTTATCGACCAGGGCCACAATCCCAGCGGCCCCAACGCGGGGGCGGAGGGCAACGGCCTGCGGGAGCAGGACGTCACCTACAATGTGGGGATCTACCTGGCGGAGCTGCTCAACGACGATCCCCGGTTTACCGCCCGCACCTCGCGCACCACGCCCACGGAAAGCCTGGGTACCAGCAATGCCGGCAGCCTGCAGCAGCGGGTCAGCATGGCCAACTCCTGGCCCGCCGACTATTTTGTCAGCATCCACTGCAATTCCAATACAAACCCCGCCATCAACGGCAGCGAGGTCTACGTTTACCAGACTTACACCCAAGCCTACTGGCTGGCCCAGCACATCCTGAATTCCCTTGTGGCGCAGGCAGGCACCAGGGATAACGGCGTACGCCTGAACCCATCCCTTTACGTCCTGCGCCGCACCGCCATGCCTGCCGTACTGGTGGAGCTGGGGTATCTCTCCAATACCGAAGACGCCCGGAAGCTGCGGGACGACCAGCCGGGCTTTGCCCGGGGCATTTACTACGGCCTGCTCAGCTACTTCGGGTTCCGGCCGGTGTAACTCCGCCCTGCTGAGGGTGCAGCGGGGGCGCACCCGCCTGCAGGTTCTGCCGGACGCCCGGGACACGACGGCCCCGTCTTCCTTCCCTTCGCCCGAGGGGAGGCGGACGGGGCTTTCTCTGCAAGGCCTTTCCTGCAACCTTTCTGAAAAGCCGAGGCGATTTGACAGCCTCTCAAAAGGCTGGTATGCTGTAACAAAGCTTACAGGCAGAAAGGAATTCCCTCTATGAACTGGATTGACTCTCTCGAACGCAAATTCGGCAGGCATTCCATCCCTCATCTGATGTATTTTATCACAGGCGTCATGCTTGCCGTCTATGTAACGGATCTGGTCCTGGGCGGCCAGGTCTCCGCCGCGCTCTATTTCGACCGGTCTCTCATCCTCCGGGGAGAGGTCTGGCGGCTGGTCACCTTTCTCTTTCTCCCCCCAAACAGCTCCCCCATCTGGATTTTGTTCAGCCTCTATTTTTACTGCCTGATCGGCAACGGGCTGGAAAGTGCCTGGGGCAGCTTCCGCTTCAACATCTTTTACCTGGTGGGCGTGCTGGGCGCCGTCTGCTCCGGGCTGATCACAGGCTACGCTGCGAACGGATTTCTCAACATGTCCCTCTTTCTGGCCTTTGCCGCCATCTATCCCGACAATCAGGTGCTGGTGTTCTTCTTCCTGCCCATCAAAATCAAATGGCTGGCCCTGTTGGACGCCCTGTATTTTATCTTTGCATTCTTCGCGGGTGGCTGGCCTTCAAAGCTTGCCATCCTGTTCGCCCTGCTGAACATCGTGCTGTTCTTCGGCGGTGATCTCCTGCGCAACGCAAAGCAGCAGGCGGGTTTCTGGAAAACCAGGTACAACTTTCGGAAAAATAACCGGCGGTACTGAGCTGCCTGTTTTATGCCCTCCCGGGATCCCGGGAGGGCATTTCCCATCCCTGGGGGTTTCCGACAGGACGGCTTTTCCAGAATTTATTTTTCCCGCGGCCCCTTTTCCTATTGACTTCTCCCCGACGTTAAGGTATATGATTGAGAAAACAGCGGTAGGGCCGGCAGATGCCGGCTCAAAACACGGGAGGTATTTAAAATGATGAAAGCATTGACAGACTGCTATACCCTGGCAAACGGCGTAAAAATCCCCTGCATCGGGTTCGGAACCTGGCAGACGCCCAACGGGGAAGTGGCCGTCTCCTCGGTCCTCAGCGCCCTTGAAGCGGGCTACCGCCATATCGATACGGCTCAGGGCTACGGAAACGAGGAGAGCGTGGGCATTGCCGTAAAGCAGAGCGGCATTGACCGGAAGGAGCTGTTCCTCACCTCAAAGCTGACGAACAGCGAGCATGGCTACGAGAAAACCCTTGCCGCCTTTGAGACGACCCTGGAGAAACTGGGGACGGATTACCTGGACCTGTTCCTGATCCACTGGCCCAACCCCATCGCCTTCCGCGACCACTGGCAGGAGGCCAACGCAGGCACCTGGAAGGCCTTCGAAGAGCTGTACCGGAGCAAGCGGATCCGCGCAATCGGCATCAGCAATTTCCGGCCCCGCCACATGGAGGAGTTGAGCAGGACGGCGGAAATCGCCCCCATGGTCAACCAAATCCGCCTGTGCCCGGGAGATACCCAGGATGAGGTTGTGGAATACTGCCGCACTCACAATATCCTGCTGGAGGCCTACAGCCCTCTGGGTGTGGGGAAGATTTTCGAGGTGCCGGAAATGAAGGCGCTCGCCGAAAAGTACCAGAAGTCCATCGCGCAGATCTGTATCCGCTGGAGCCTGCAGCGCGGATACCTTCCCCTGCCGAAGTCCGTTACGCCTTCCAGGATCCGGGAGAACACCCAGGTGTTTGACTTCGAGCTGGATTCCTCCGACGTGCAGCTGATTGCAGACCTGAAGGGCTGCGTGGGCTATTCCTCCGACCCGGATACCACAACGTTCTGACGGGTCCGGCTGAATGCCGCCGATCCCTCCGAGGAAGCCTGCCTGCCGGCAGGTTTCCTTGTTTTATCTTCCGGCGCCCTGCTCCGGCCCGGGTATAGCCCAAGCTCCCGGCTTGGGCTATACTTCCGGCAGCTGTTTGTGACGGTGAAACCTTTGCCGTCTGTTTCAGTTTCGTGAGTTTAACCGGAATCAGCTTCTTAAAAAGCAGGCGGCTGCGAACTCTTCCCTGTGGTATTTAGAAAATCTTGGAGGAAACTTTTTGGAACTTGTGATATGATAGAACAGGGTGAAAATGATGGATTTCGATGCAGGTCTTTATAAGCTCGTTTCCGAATATTATGAAGCCGGTATTCTGTACGGACTCTATTCCTGTGGGGACAGCCTGCCCTCTATTCCCAAAATTTGCGCCATGTTTCATTTGGCGCCCGCCACGGTTCGCTGTGCCTTCAGCGAACTGGAGAAGAAGGGCTATCTGAAGGTCGACGCCAGAAAGACGGCAAAGGTAGCCTGCCGGGTTCCCAAGGGCAGTTTCCGGAAAAACGCCGCCAGATACTTTGTTCCCCGCGAGGAGGGGATTCGGGATCTGGCGCTGTCCGCGAAGCTTCTTCTGGAGCCTCTCTGGAGGGCGGGGCTGGACTGCTGGGAGGAGGAGGACTGGGCGCAGCTCCGGCACGGTCTGGAGGACCCCGCTCACAGTCCGGCGGCCCTGCCGGTGGAATTCCATCTGCTGGCCATCCGCTCTCTCAAAAACCGGCTGGCGCTGAATCTTTACTGGGAGGCCATCCGCTATCTTCAGTTCCCCTACCTGGAAGGGGCGAAAGGGGAGGTGCCCTTTCGTCTGGAGCCTGGCATAAGCTCCCGGGAAGACATCGCAGCCCTCCTGAACGGGCGTTTTGAAACCTCCTGCAGGAAGGCGTCCGAGGCGCTGTTTGCCTTTCTCCGGGAGGTCAAAGCGGAATGCCCTCCGGATCAGGAAGAGCCGGTGCCTTTCCGATGGACCGTCAGCCGGCTGCGTCCCCAGCTGCGGTACTCCCTGGCTTCCCGGATGATCTCCGGCATTCTCTCAGGCCAATATCCTGTGGGGAGCTATCTGCCCTCCCTCCCCAAGATGATGGAACGATACGGGGTTTCCCGCAATACGGTGCGGCGTTCCCTGGATATTCTGGAACAGCTGGGCGTTGTACTGCCCCAGCAGGGAAAGGGAACGCTGGTCTATATGGAGCCCCGGGAAACCGATTATTCCAGGCCGGAAATCCAGGTGGGCCTGCGGCTCTATCTGGAAAGCCTGCAGCTGCTGACGCTGACCATCCCCCAGGTATCCCGCTACACGCTGGAGGCTGTCTCTCCGGAACAGCGCCTGTGGCTGCTGGAAAGTTTCAAACGGCTGAGGGAGGAAAAGCAGGAATATCTCTGTTTTGACATCTGCCTCACCTTTGTAGAAGAGCAGTGCCCTCTCGCCTCCATCCGGGAATGCTACGGCAGAATCCGGGAACTGCTCCTCTGGGGATATCCCTTTACCCTGCTGCGCTTAAAGGGCCGCTGCCTCCATGACGAATATTCTGAGAGGGCTTACCATCTGGAGCAATGCCTGCAGGACGGACCGGAAATTTTTTCCGCCGCCTGGGGCAGCTTTTTGGCTGGCGAGGAACAGAAGCTCCGGAACTATTTCAGCAGCCTGCTGCCGGAATCCGCCGGGCCTGCGGCACTTTCCCTATAAAATTAGGAATCGCCGCGCCATTCCGGTTTTCTCTGACGTTCTCGTTTCCGAAACGCCTTGAAGATGAAAATTTTTTGCAGGATTGCTCTTGACAACCTGCGAAAGTTGGTGTACTATCAATTACAATCTTTTACAACTGTATAAAAGAAAAGGCGATGACGAAGACGGCCTGAATTTTATCCGTTTCAGAGAGTTGGCGGCTGCTGCGAGCCAATGCGGAGAATTCCTGAAGCCCTTCCCTTCTGGGGGCTTATGCCCATCCCTTCCGAGCCGGAAAGCCGAATCCCGGAGCTCCCGGGCAGTAAGCCTTTCCTGCGTATGCTGCGTTAGTGCATAGGGCTTGCTGGAGCCCGACAAGGTGGCGCGAAAGCGCAATTTGAGTGGTACCGCGGAGTTTATTCCGTCTCAAGAGATGAGCATATCATCTTTTGAGACGGTTTTTTATTTGGCCTGGTCCTGTAGAATCCGCGGATAAAACGAAAAGCCAACGCCGCCGGACAAAGCTGCCAGCGCGTCATTCAATTTAAACGGCTTCTCATTCATAATAAGCCAAAGAAAGGGGAAACTTACCATGGAGAAAACAGATTTGAAGACCCAGCTAGCAGAGGTCGCGGAACGCATCCGCACCATGCGGGAAATCACGGGCCTTTCTGAGGATGAAATGGCAAAATGCACCGGCGTCACCAAAGAGGAATATCAGAAATGCGAGGCGGGCGAAGCGGATTTCAGCTTTACCTTTATCTACAAATGCGCGCAGCGCTTCGGCATCGACCCCACCGACCTGATCAAGGGCGTCAGCCCCACCCTTTCCACCTACACCATCCGGCGCAAGGACGACGGCCCGCCCCTCACCCCGCCCCACGGATTCAAATATCTGAACATGGCCCCCC
>OJKJ01000271.1_pt1 | contig 34706 bp, 30 predicted proteins | sample 1596491 | NCBI WGS metagenome assembly OJKJ01 (sample SAMEA4350160, study PRJEB24818) | metagenome | biome: human; feature: gut; material: faeces | place: Denmark | collected 2013-09 | reverse complement strand
GCATTATTCCTGCTCAGACAACGCAGAAAGTTGGTCTGCTTGGTATTCATTGATGATAGGTTGGATAAGTGAATCCAGCTTTCCTTCCATTACTTCATCCAAACGGTATAACGTTAAGTTGATACGGTGGTCAGTCACTCGGCCTTGAGGGAAATTATAGGTACGAATACGGTCAGAACGGTCACCAGAACCCAACAGGTTACGACGTTCAGAGGCTTCCGCGGCTTGGCGTTTATCCATTTCTGCTTGGCGAATACGCGCACCTAACACAGACATCGCTTTCGCTTTGTTTTTATGTTGTGAACGTTCATCTTGGCACTCAACAACGATACCTGTTGGAATATGGGTAATACGAATTGCAGAATCTGTGGTGTTAACGTGCTGACCACCCGCTCCCGATGAACGGAAGGTATCAATACGTAAGTCCGCAGGGCTGATCTCAGGTAACTCAGCTTCTGGCAGTTCAGGTAAAATAGCCACAGTACAAGCAGAAGTGTGGATACGGCCTTGAGATTCAGTTTCAGGGACACGTTGAACACGATGACCGCCTGACTCAAACTTTAAGCGACCATAAACGCTATCACCGGAAATTTTCGCGATAACTTCTTTAAAACCGCCATGTTCACCATCACTCGTGCTCATTAATTCAACGCGCCAGCGGTTGTTTTCTGCATAGCGGCTATACATACGGAATAAATCACCCGCAAAAATTGCCGCTTCGTCTCCCCCTGCTCCCGCACGGATTTCAACGAAGCAGTTATATTCATCATCAGGATCTTTCGGAAGCAATAACAATTGTAATTGCTGTTCGAGCTCTTCATTGCGCGCTTTGGCTTCTTTAAGCTCTTCTTGAGCCATTTCTTTCATTTCAGGATCGTCTAACAACATTTCAGCTGTTTCGATGTCATCCTGTACTGTGCGCCATGCGCTAAAGCATTTAGCGACATCAGACAATTGAGCATATTCTTTTGATAAAGCACGAAAACGGTCTTGATCGGCAATTACACCTGCATCAGCAAGGTGCGCTTCAATTTCTTCGTAGCGTTCTTGTAATGCTTCTAGTTTTGCGACAATAGAAGGCTTCATTCGTTATATAAGACCTATGATTAAAATGTGGTTATTGATGGTCCAGCCCTAAGCTGTCCCTAAGTAGATTTAGACGCTCTACATCCCCATTTCCTGCAGCTTGCTGCAAAGATTTGGTTGGAGCGTGAATAAGGCGGTTGGTTAATTGCTGCGATAATTGCATGATCACTTGCTCAGGGTCTGCACCTTGACGGATAGCCGTCAACGCTTTTTCAGTCATATTTGCCCGAATGGCCTCAGCTTGTTCTCTGTAATCGCGAATTGTAGACACTGCCGCTTGTGAGCGCAACCAATCCATAAAGTGGCTACTTTCTTGCTCAACAATGTATTCAGCTTCAACGGCTGCGGCTTTTCGCTGAGCAAGGTTCTGTGCAATGATAGATTCCAAATCATCCACAGTATAGAGATAAACATCTCTTAATTTTTCAACATCTTGTTCGATATCACGAGGAACGGCAATATCAATTAACAACATCGGCTTACTACGACGTACTTTCATTGCACGCTCGACCATCCCTTTCCCTATAATGGGTAAAGGACTCGCCGTTGAACTAATGACAATATCCGCTTCAGCTAAACGGTTATCAATATCCGATAACGAAATAACTTGTGCATTGACCTCATTGGCCAATAGTTCCGCCCGTTCACGTGTTCGGTTAGCTATCATCATTTTTTGTACGCCGTGTTCGCGCAAATGACGAGCCACAAGTTCAATAGTTTCCCCTGCGCCAACTAACAAAATATTTAAATGCTTAAGTGATTCAAATATTTGACGAGCAAGTGTACAAGCAGCAAATGCCACAGAAACTGCATTCGCTCCTATATCGGTTTCTGTACGCACACGTTTTGCAACAGAAAATGATTTTTGGAAAAGACGCTCAAGTTCGCTTGATAACGAATGGTTACCTTGCGAAAGTGCAAACGCCTTTTTTACTTGCCCTAATATTTGTGGCTCCCCCAAAACTAATGAATCCAAGCCACTCGCCACACGCATTAGGTGGCTCACCGCTCGGTCGTCTTGGTGCCAATATAAACTTGGCTGTAAATCTTTTTGGGTTATACCATGAAAATCACACAACCATTTTACTAGCTGTTCTTGAGCTCGTTCTTGTGATTCAAGGCTCAAATAAAGCTCAGTTCTATTACAGGTAGACAGCACAACGCCACCATTCACTTGAGGCTGTTTGAGAAGTTCTTCAAGTGCATGGTCAATTTTTTCAGGACCAAATGTCACCCGCTCACGCAGGGCTACTGGTGCTGTTTTATGGTTGATGCCTAAGGCTAATAAGGTCATTGTGCTTTACGACTTACTCACATTGCTTACAGTGCTAATTATTTTCAGTAATGCTCGATGGGTATTCCCCATCAATTTAGCAATACTGTTATTTATATTGTTCTATTGTAGATGATCCGCGTCTCTCTTTCTACGGTTTGCATAAGGCTATCCTTCAGAAAGATGACCCACGCCAAAAAATAAACCGAAAAAAACAGACGTAATGGTTATTTTACCAATCACAGCTGATCGTAATTTTATCGTTTATTTATGCTATATGAAACTGATTATCAGCCATATCATTATTTACAATGATAAATTAACTACAATAAGATGCATAGAGAATGCAATTATTTCGCACAGAAAGCAAATGGTGACTGGTGAGGTTTATCCTGATAACTTAACGCCACATGAACCCAAACTGGATTGGCCTAATAACATTTTTAAGGAACCATTTTCCCTGTCAATACACTATGTTATTTGTATACAAACGGTAAATCACTTACAGGTTTTTATCCGCAAGGTATATCATCTAGTGTAATAGATGACTCTGATGGCCTTAACGCGCTAAACTGAACTTCTTTAAATGCAAGTAACTCAATTAGAGACTGCTATCAGCGCCCAATACAACTTTGAGATTTGATATGCAATTAACTCAAACTTTGCCCTTTATGCACATAAATAAGCATTTTTTTCGCCTATTGCCACTTTCATGCGTCTTGCTAACCGCATGCGTGACAACGTCACAAACGACCACAAAAGGAACCAGCTCCGCATCCGATGCGAAATGGAAAGCACATCAACAGGAATTAAGTCAGTTACGTGACTACCAAACCCGTGGATCATTTGCCTATAACGGCGGAGAAACAAAAACGTATGCTAAGTTTTTCTGGCAACAATATACACCTGAAAAGTACCGTTTGTTGCTGACCAACCCATTAGGTAGCCGCGAACTTGAGCTTACCGTTGAACCTGATTTAGCTCGGTTAACCACTAAAGATGGCCAAACCCATATGAGTGACGTTCCAAGCGAGCTTATCTATCAACTTACTGGTATGGAAATTCCAATTGATGACCTAACTGCATGGTTAACAGGCTCACCGGGACGTGCAACAGACTTTACCTTAGATGAAAACCACCTGCTGAAAAGTGTCACGTTTAAAAGCAATGGTGAAACTTGGCAGCTCAACTACATTTCGTATGACAGCAAAACGGTACCTATGCTGCCAAACTACCTAGAGCTACGCCAAGGGGACAGGCTTATCAAATTAAAAATGGATAGTTGGACACTGAAGAAATGACGTTAACATGGCCATCTCCGGCAAAATTAAATCTTTTTTTGTACATCACAGGCCAACGCTCTGATGGCTACCATGAGTTACAAACTCTATTTCAATTTGTTGATTATGGCGATGAAATCACCATTACAGCACGTGATGACGACCAACTGAATTTATTGACTGACATGCAAGGGGTTCCCCCCGAAAAAAACCTAATTTTACGGGCAGCTAAATTATTACAATCCTATTGCCGCGATACCTTACAGCACGATGGCCCATTAGGGGCTGATATTTGTATTCATAAAGTATTGCCCATGGGCGGTGGTATTGGTGGGGGCTCATCAAACGCAGCAACAACCTTAATTGCGCTTAACGAACATTGGAAAACACAGGTTTCTGATGAAGTCCTTGCAGAATTAGGTGCATCATTAGGTGCTGATGTTCCAGTGTTTGTTCGTGGACATGCCGCTTTCGCTGAAGGGATTGGTGATATTTTAACCAAAGCTTCCCCTGAAGAGAAATGGTATCTCGTCGCTCATCCCGGAATTGAAATATCAACCCCGATGATCTTCACAGATCCACAATTAAATCGAAATTCTCCAAAACGCTCCCTAGCCGCATTATTACTGGCTCCGTACGCAAATGACTGTGAACCAATCGCAAGAAAACGTTTTCGTGAGGTTGAACAGCTTGTTTCTTGGCTGTTAGAATATGCTCCGTCTCGCCTTACAGGAACAGGCGCATGTGTTTTTTCTGAATTTGAAACACAAGCGGATGCCCTGCAGGTGTTAAATAAAGCCCCATCGTGGGTGCAAGGGTTCGTCGCTCAAGGCGTTAACGTTTCCCCACTGCACAAGTTCCGCGCTGGGATAACCCGTGTATTGCACCAATAAGCCTTGTCGCTATTGGTCAACAATATCTCTCTGGACGCAAGCCTGAGGTTTTTCTCGTGCCCGATATGAAGCTTTTTGCTGGTAACGCTACACCGGAACTAGCACAACGTGTTGCTAACCGCCTTTACACTAATCTTGGAGACGCGGCTGTTGGTCGTTTTAGCGACGGCGAAGTCAGTGTTCAAATTAATGAAAATGTTCGCGGTGGTGATATTTTTATCATCCAGTCAACTTGTGCACCAACCAATGATAACCTGATGGAACTGGTTGTTATGGTCGATGCGCTACGCCGTGCATCTGCTGGTCGTATTACCGCTGTTATCCCTTACTTCGGTTATGCAAGACAGGATCGTCGCGTACGTTCTGCCCGTGTACCAATCACCGCTAAAGTTGTTGCCGATTTTCTGTCAAGTGTAGGTGTAGACCGTGTGCTCACTGTCGATTTACACGCAGAGCAGATCCAGGGCTTCTTTGATGTTCCTGTGGATAATGTATTTGGTAGCCCTATTCTTCTGGAAGATATGTTACAGAAGAATTTGGAAAACCCAATCGTTGTATCTCCAGACATCGGCGGCGTGGTACGTGCTAGAGCTATCGCAAAACTCCTGAATGACACTGATATGGCCATTATTGACAAACGTCGCCCACGTGCGAACGTTTCTCAAGTTATGCATATCATTGGTGATGTTTCAGGTCGTGATTGCATCTTAGTGGACGATATGATTGATACCGGTGGTACTCTGTGTAAAGCAGCTGAAGCACTGAAAGAACGTGGTGCTAAACGTGTATTTGCATACGCAACACACCCGATTTTCTCAGGTAATGCTGTAGACAACATCAAAAATTCAGTCATTGATGAAGTCATTGTTTGTGACACTATTCCTCTTTCTCCTGAAATCAAAGCGCTGAGCAATGTTCGCACCTTAACGCTTTCAGGTATGTTAGCTGAAGCTATCCGTCGTATTAGCAACGAAGAGTCAATTTCAGCAATGTTTGAGCACTAATTCTCCAATATTGGGTTTTAGCGTTCAACCATAATGAAAAAGTCACAATAAAAAATATAAGCCCCTGCAATGTCATTTGCTGGGGCTTTATGATTTTGGCAGGAAAGAAACCATCGATGCCTATGTTTATATTCTATCGCCAATCATAGTGGTGATTTCACGTAATAAAACGATAAAAATAGCCATCTAAAATAACTCACAATCTTCACGACAAAAGAGCAAAATTCTTTGGAATTTCACTCTTCTTAATGCCTAATTATCAAACTTGTTCACCATTATCAGCAATTAATTGCTCTAGGCTATTTATGGATAGCGGTGATTATCTCTGCGTGAATGATATTGTTGTTTTAACTGCCAGTAACGGTCTGCAACTTTTTCACGGCCGCCGATCCTTGCACCGACTAACCATACCATCGCACCGATAAAAATGCCGAATAAGGAACCATTGGTAATAAGTTCTGAAAGGCCTAAGTTAACAATATGAGAGAATAAGTTGACACCAATACTCCCGATCATCAACACCATTCCGATTCCCATGAAGACATTACCAAGAAGATGAGCGCTTTTCCGTTTCATATATACCTCCAGTACCAGTAAACTGATAAGCAAGCATGTGTAAATAAATTCGGTCATACTTTATATTTATGTAATGATTATAGTGCATTAAGTAAAATTTTTTGCGATAGACATCACAAGGAAGGAAGTTAGCAAGAATATCTGTACAAAAAGTGCTTTTTATCAAAAACCCAGAAAATCCGAATAGTTTATTCGGCAATTATAATCATAGTGACTTTTATCTATCACAATTTTGTACATCCTGTATTTCACAAGGTAAACTAAGGCATTATTTTCATAACTGATAGTGAAATCATCGCCGTGAGCAAAATTAAGTTAATTGTTGGACTTGCCAATCCAGGTGCTGAATATGCACAAACGCGCCATAATGCAGGTGCATGGTATGTTGATTTACTGGCTGAGCGCCATAATCAGCCATTGAAAGAAGAAGCTAAATTTTTTGGTTATACCGCTCGCATTAATATGAATGGTAACGATATCCGTCTGCTGGTTCCAACCACCTTTATGAATCTAAGTGGTAAATCTGTTGCCGCTATAGCTAATTTTTATCGCATCAATCTCGATGAGATCTTAGTCGCCCATGATGAGCTCGATTTACCACCAGGTGTGGCTAAAATGAAGTTAGGTGGCAGTAATGGCGGGCATAATGGGTTGAAAGATATTCAAAGCAAATTCGCCAATAACCCGAAATTTTATCGTTTACGCACTGGGATTGGGCATCCGGGGGATAAAAATAAAGTTGTTGGTTTTGTTTTGGGCAAACCGCCTTTATCTGAACAAAAGCTCATTGATGATGCGATTGATGAAGCAGCTAGGTGCACAGATATTCTCCTGGCTGATGGGATGGACAAAGCCATCAATCGTTTACATGGTTTTAAAGCAACTTCATAAGAGTTCATTTCATCCGAATCAACTTTTTGTGTATAATCAGCGCCAATTTCTAAACATTGGGTGCAGCGTGAGGCTGCCCCTTGCTATTAAGGTGAGAAACATATGGGTTTTAAATGCGGTATCGTTGGTCTGCCTAACGTGGGTAAATCCACCCTATTTAATGCATTGACCAAAGCCGGCATCGAAGCAGCCAACTTCCCTTTCTGTACAATTGAACCAAACACGGGTGTTGTGCCAATGCCAGACCCACGTCTTGATCAATTAGCTGAAATTGTGAAGCCACAGCGTATATTACCAACGACTATGGAATTCGTTGATATCGCGGGCTTAGTGAAAGGTGCATCCAAAGGTGAAGGCCTAGGTAACCAATTTTTAACGAATATCCGTGAAACCGAAGCCATTGGTCATGTTGTTCGTTGTTTTGAAAACGACAATATCATTCACGTTGCAGGCCAAGTTGACCCTGCCGCAGATATTGAAGTCATTAATACTGAATTAGCACTTGCTGACCTTGATACTTGTGAGCGCGCTATTCATCGTGTCCAAAAACGTGCAAAAGGCGGCGATAAAGACGCAAAAGCGGAATTAGAAGCATTAGAGAAATGTTTGCCGCACTTAGAGCAAGCAGGCATGTTACGCACATTAGATTTATCTAATGAAGATAAAGCGGCTATCCGCTACTTGAGCTTCTTAACATTAAAGCCAACCATGTACATTGCTAACGTTAATGAAGATGGTTTTGAAAATAACCCGTTCTTAGATGTGGTGTATAAAATCGCAGAAGCCGAAGGCTCTGTAGTTGTTCCTGTCTGCGCAGCGATTGAGTCTGATATCGCAGAACTTGAAGACGAAGAACGCGATGAATTTATGGCGGATTTAGGTATTGAAGAGCCGGGTCTTAACCGTGTTATTCGTGCTGGATATCAGTTATTAAACCTGCAAACCTATTTTACTGCCGGTGTTAAAGAAGTGCGTGCGTGGACTATCCCTGTTGGTGCAACTGCGCCACAAGCTGCGGGTAAAATCCATACTGACTTCGAAAAAGGCTTTATTCGCGCGCAAACTATTGCATTTGATGACTTTATCCAATACCGTGGCGAACAAGGTGCTAAAGAAGCAGGTAAAATGCGCGCAGAAGGAAAAGATTACATCGTGAAAGACGGCGATGTGCTCAACTTCCTGTTTAATGTGTAAGCCTATATTTTAGATTTGCACCCAACTAAAAAGTATCATTAATCAAAAACAGCATAATATTTAATTTATAAATATAATACTATGCTGTTTTCCCTCCTGTTATATCATAAAAACTCACTATTGGTTCTCCTTCTCTTTCTAAATAAATAGAATCTAGCTTACTTTCATAACAATTTGAATTTACAGGCTAACAAAGCCAAGTTAAAAAATATCAGACTAATGACCGCCCTAAGTCATATCTTAAAATAAAACATTATGGTAAAAAACGACACATATCCGTACTTGTTTACTACTCTGCAGTAACTCTCTTACTAGATATGAAATAAGCTAGAAGAGCCCGTAAAAAAAAATTTAAGCAGATAGAACCCTATAGTGTCTCGGCTATGGAGGTATAAATATTTAGATAAGTAAGGCTATTGATGTAATGATAAGAAGCCACACATCATCTCTGCTAGCTACTATAATGATTTAATTGTATTTTTTTGTAGATTTTTACTCCAAATGAGAGTATTAATTAATCACTTGATTTTACTGTCTTTTTTCTAAAGTCTTTCGTTTTTCAAATTACATAATCACTCCTTATGTGTGTGTTTTTGATTGAAATCAAGTTATTTTGTTACAATCTAAGAGGATTTATTAAAATTTGTTAATTTCAGATAAAAATACTTTTTTTTATGTCAAACCAAGCCTAATAAACTAACAAGCTAACTTCTAAATTTGATTTTAAAAAAATTGTTAAAAACTTTAAATGTTTATAACTTATTGTTAGATAAGAAAAACAACTGAATTGTAAAAAGTGTAAATATAGCCAATTAAATAGACTCTATTCTTTTTCGTGGTTTGATTTAAAAAATACTACTCATTATAATTGTAAGCACTTAAAGGGAATATATAAGAGCACAACAAATTATAAATTATTAAACTGAGACCTTGTTATTAATTATGAGTAAAGTTAATAGAGTCATATCCAAATATGAAACACAAGATAATCTATTTTCTATTTACTGTGGATTAGTTATAAGAAAAATACGTAAAGAGAATGGTATTTCTGCTTGTGAACTAGCAAAACAAGTAAATGTTTCACAGCAACAAATGTCACGTTATGAACGTGGAATAAATAAAATTAGTATTGATATGTTATTTAATTTAAGCGTAGCACTCGATTGTCCATTTGAAAGAGTCATTAAGCTTATTATTGCTGAAGTTCAAAAATCCCCTTCGGATGATGTAATTTCTTTAAAAAATAAGATATCAGCCTCTGATACAATTTATTTTTATTAGTCCATTTAAATATATTTTATTTAAATATTTTTTATTAAAAAAATGCATATAAATATTTATATGTATATCTATACTTATCGTTTGAGGAAAAAATGAAAAAAATTATTTTAGCAACTATGATTTCTGGTTTAATGAGTACATCTGCTTTAGCTGTTGATGCAGGGAGTGGTACGGTAACATTTTCTGGTTCTATTATTGAAGCGCCATGCTCTATTGCTCCTGGTGAAGAGAATCAAGAAGTTCCATTAGGCCAAGTATCTAATGTGACTTTAGATAACGGTGGTGAATCATCAGCACAACCATTTCAGATTAAATTAGAAGGCTGTAACCTAAAAGGTGATAATCAAGTTGCGGTAACTTTCAAGGGAACTGAAGCGGGGAAAGATACAGGTTATTTACAGATTACAGGTGATGCTACTGGTGCCGCAGTGAAGATTATGAATTCATCGGGTACTCAAATTAAAGTTAACTCTGGCGCAAAACAAAATTATGTTGAAGGGAATAACACATTAAAATTCCAAGCATCATTAATTGGACTTCAGCTAGTTGATTCGCAAAGCAAAGTTATTCCAGTAACACCAGGGAAATTCCAAGCAGTTACTAATTTTACATTAGCATATAATTAAATAAATTTTTATAAGATGCTATCTCACCACGGGGTTGATAGACCTCGTGGTGTATATTTTAATGGTTATAATATGATAACAAAGAAAAAAGAAGTTATTTTATCATTGTGTTTTTTTTTACTATTACCTTTTTTAAAAAGTGCTTCTGCAAATAACTCAATGGATCTGATAATGCAAGGTAGCATTATGGATACGGCATGTAGTATTGATACTGGTTCTTATGAACAATCCATTGATATGGGAATTTTACCACTATCATTAATACAGCAAAAAGGACAAGGACAAGCACATGATTTTTTTATTACATTAATTGGTTGCAAACTAACATCTTATACAGGTGAACCATGGAAAACATTTGAAGTTTCATTTGATGGGCCTGTTAATGGGGATTTTTTTTCAGTATCGGGGTCAGCACAAGGTATAGCACTATTATTAACTGATTCGAAAGGAGTACATATTTACCCAGGAAAAAAAACACTACCGAACGATATAAAAGCTGGGAAATATATTTTGAATTATCAGTTAAAAGTTATTTCAGATAAAACACCTTTACGTGCTGGGCAGTATCAAACATCACTGCGTTTTAAACTAGATTATTACTAAATAATAAATAAATTATTGTTAGATTTTAGGAATGTTTTATGTCTTCGTTACCTATTTATACACCAAAATTAAAATGGTTAAGTATTCTTATTGGATTAACAATCAGTTGTGTGACTTTAACTATCAATGCAGATAATCATATTGAATTCAATACTGATGTTTTAGATTTAGAAGACAAAAATAACATTGATTTAAACCAATTCTCTCGTGCGGGTTATATTATGCCCGGAGTTTATAACTTTACGCTAAAAATCAATAACGAACAAATATCTGACATTAGCATCCCCTATTATTCTGGTGAGTATGATCCTGATAATAGTCAGCCTTGTTTATCTCCAGAAATAGTTAAGCTACTCGGGCTTACTTCTGAGTCGCAAAAAAAATTAACATGGTGGCATGAAGGGCAATGCCTTAATGAAAACAGCTTGCCAGGATTATTGCTGCGCGGTGATTTAGCTACGTCATCTCTATATGTCAGTATTCCACAAGCGTACCTAGAGTACACATCAGAAAACTGGGATCCCCCTTCTCGCTGGGACAATGGAATATCAGCATTACTTATTGATTATAATGTGAATGCTAATGCCACTAATTCCTATAATGGAGGAGCAAATTCATCCTCAGTAAATAGTAATGGTGTTGCAGGTATCAATTTAGGTGCTTGGCGATTTAGAGCTGATTGGCAAAGCCGCTATAACCACACAACAGGAAGCCAAGGACGTGACCAATCTGATTTCACATGGAACCGTTTTTATGCATACCGAGCTCTATCTGAATTAAAGGCTAAACTCGTACTGGGTGAAGACTATTTGGCTTCAAATATTTTTGATGGCTTTAGATTTATTGGTGCAAGCTTGCAATCTGAATTAAGCATGATGCCACCAAACTTGCGTGGATATGCCCCTGAAATAACAGGGATAGCACAAAGTAATGCTACAGTGACGGTCATGCAACAAGGACGGATACTGTATGAAACACAAGTTGCGCCGGGTCCCTTTCGTATCCAAAATTTAAGTGATGCCATAACAGGAACTTTAAATGTTGCCATTAAAGAGCAAGATGGTTCAATTCAAGAGTTTCAAGTTGATACCGCAAATTTGCCATATTTAACAAGACCTGGGCAAGTTCAATATAAACTTGCGCTAGGCCAGCCAACGAATACCGAGCGCCAAAGTGAAGGAGAAAATTTCATTACAGGTGAATTTTCTTGGGGTATTAGTAATGGTTGGTCTTTAATTGGCGGTAGTTTGAATAGCCAAAATTATAATGCGCTATCAATGGGATTTGGGCGGGATTTACTCGCATTCGGTGCACTTTCATTTGATGTTACTCAGTCTATCGCCCGTTTATCCGGTGAAGGGACATTAAGTGGGAGCTCATACCGAGTTAACTATTCTAAACGATTTGAAGAGTTCGATAGCCAGATACAATTTGCAGGTTATCGTTTTTCAGAACGAAGTTATATGAGCATGAGTGATTTCTTAAATACCCAACGAACAGGGCTACGCAATTATGGAAGCAAAGAGCTATACACTATATCTGTAAATAAGAATTTCCAGGATATAGGGTTATCATTATATTTAAATTATAACCATCAGACGTATTGGGATAAAAAAGATAATGATTATTACAGTTTAATGCTATCGAAATATATGGATATCGGTCCAATAAAAAATATGAGTATTAGCTTATCTGCAAATCGTAGTTTTTATAATGGTGTGACCGATGATAGCGCTTATGTATCATTATCTTTCCCACTAAGTAATGGGGCAAATGTTGGTTATTCGATGAATACAAGCCGCTATGATACGACTAATCGTGTTTCTTATTATGACCGATTGGATGATAGAACAAATTATCAGGTAAGTGCAGGTGCAAATCGAAAAGGTGGAACCGCAAGTGCTTTTATTTCACATCAAGGGGATAATGCTCGTTGGTCAGCCAATGCGAATCATATAAATAACCAATATAGTGCTTTTGGCCTTTCCACTTCAGGTGGCTTGACCTTAACAGGGAAAGGTACGGTTGCACATAGAATAAATAATCTCGGGGGAGCACGTATATTAGTTGATACTGATGATGTTCCAAATATTACGATTCGTGGTATTGGTGTTCCTGTTGAATCAAACCGATTTGGGAAAGCAGTTATTTCAGATGTCAGTAGCTACTATCGAAATAAAGCGCAAATTGATTTAAATAAGCTACCTGATGATATAGATGCCCAACAATCTGTTATTCAAGCAACATTAACTGAAGGTGCTGTTGGATATCGTTCATTTTCGGTTATTTCAGGTCAGAAAATTATGGCTGTTATCGTACTTACTGATGGTACTCATCCACCATTAGGAGCTCAAGTAACAAATCATAAAAAGCAAAACGTAGGGATTGTAGGTGATTTAGGTAATACTTATATAAGCGGTGTTCATCCTTCAGAAATAATGAATGTCACATGGGGTAAAAATATGTCATGTGAAATAATTTTCCCCTCTGAATTAATGAATCGAGAAATTCAAGATAATTTATTACTTCCATGCAACGAGGTAGTAAAAGCAATAGTCAAATGATTATTTAGTTTAAATAGATAAAAGTAATATGAAAGGTAATAACCAAATGAATATCAAAAAGACATTAATGAGTATTTTTTTAGGGCCTTTAACCCTAAGTGCTTTTTCAGAGGCTGCGGTATCATTAGATAGAACAAGAGTCATCTTTGATGGAGAGAACAAGTCAATCTCTTTAAATATTAATAATAATAATAAGCAACTTCCTTATCTTGCTCAAGGTTGGATTGAAAATGAAGAAAGTAAAAAAATAACATCACCATTAATTGTATTACCACCAGTTCAACGATTAGAACCAGGAAAATCTAGTCAAATGAAAATTGAAGCTCTACCCGATGTAAAAAACTTACCTCAGGATAGAGAGTCTTTATTCTATTTTAATATGCGAGAGATTCCACCTAAGAGTGATAAACCAAATACTTTACAGATTGCATTACAAACAAAAATAAAATTATTTTATCGTCCAGAAGCAATTGCACCACAGCAAAACAGTGCGCCATGGCAAGAAAAAATGCAGCTTGAAAAGAAAGGAAATCTTGTTTTTGCCAAAAACCCAACGCCTTATTACATCACAATAATTAATGCAGGGGCCCATGCAAATACGGATGCGAAAGAATTTAATCCAATTATGATTGCGCCCTTTAGTGAGATCAATATTGGAATGACAAATGAGCAATTAGGTAATACCCCCGTGATTACTTATATTAATGATTATGGTGGTCGCCCAAAATTAACCTTTGATTGTAAAAATACAATCTGCTCTGTTATTACAAAAAATTTATTAAATAAATAGTAAAGGAATATAAAGCTAAATGGGGACATATTTATGAGCTCAAAAATATATCGTTGGTTACGTTCAAAATATATAGTCATTTCACTTTGCTTAGCCACAGTATTGCCGGCTGTTGCTGACAATAATAATCTATTCAGGCCTACAGATGGTTGGGAGGTTGATGGCCAGCATGGGGTTATCTATGTTTCAGGCTCTTTAACTGAAAACCCATGCGAATTAGCTATGAAATCAAGCAACCAATCCGTTTCGCTAGGAAATTTATCATTTAGTGATCTAAATTCTTCTGAGCAAGTGATGCAACCCATTCCATTCCAAATTGAGTTGTTAAATTGCTTGCAAGTTCAAACTGAACTTCAAAATTTCCAAACTGGAAAAACAGTATGGAGTAGCACACAGCCTGCGGTCAAAATCAAATTTTTAGCAGCAAGTGAACCTGAACATTCAAATATTATTCGAGTCAACGGGGCATACGGCTTTGGGTTGCAAGTAGCAAATTCAGCAGGAGAAATATTACCAATAGGTAAAGAAAGTAACCCAACATTAATTGCATCGGGCCAAAATAGCCTAATTTATTATGTCTCAGCTATAAGAACGTCCGGTCCACTCATACCTGGTGCTTTTTCTGCTTTAATTGCTTTTGAAATGCTATATGATTAACGTCATAGCATCACGATAATAATTTATAAAATTGATAGGTAATAGCGTAATGCTAAAAAGTAAAAATATTTATTTTTTTAAAATAATGATGCTAGCTTTACTATTTATAATTAATAATAAAACTAGTGCAAGTCCATTAAATCCTAACAGTATATACACCACAAGTAAGTTACATAATCTTATTAATGATGCATACTATACTATACCAAAAACGTTAGGCCCTTATTTTTTATATATTCCAGATGAGATAAAAAACAGCACGAATACTGAGTGTAATATTACAGTTATTGCGACTGGACGCTCATCGACAGGCTCTATAACCTCTATGGCAACACCAAGTATTTCTCTACTAGTTGGATTTAGTAGTATATATAATGTAGGTGTTGTTAAATACTATTCAGTTACACGAAACACACCTAAGCACTGTAGTGAAGTATTACCCGACTTCGGCGTTAAGTTTGGGCAGTTTGATGTTAGATATATAAATTTCTTCGATTACCATGCATCAGCAACAGGTTATGCTGATACATGCTTACAAATAATTGTGAATGGAAAAGATGTAGGAACAACCTGTTCAGTTAATGTCCCTGAGATCCCAGTATTGCCTTCTTGCAATGTATCTATGCCATTGACGATATCTCATGGCAATGTCAACTCAAATAATATAAATGGAAATATAGCAAAAATTAATGGGGATATATCGTGTACTGGCGATATGAGTGCCACATTTCAATTTTTACCTGAAAATGAAGTTGATTTATTACATGGTGTAAAAAGTCAATTAGATGTATGTGTCTCAGGAAAATGTATGTTGAATAATTTAGTTCAAGCGGATATTAAAAAAAATACAAACTTAACCTTTTCCGTTAGTTCAACTCTATCTTCATTAGGAAATCCCGAGCCAGGTTCGAGGGTAGGAAATGCTATTTTATCTATTGTAATTAATTAAAAAATTAAATCTAAGTTACTTGAAATTAATTTATTTGATTTATCGATTGGAGTATAAATCATTATGATATTTTTAACTCAAATAATAAAAAAAAGATTACTTTTACTATTTGTAACTCTCACTAATATACTGATTATTTTTTTTAGTAGCTTTTGCCTTGCCGAAACCTATACATTAACAATTAAAGTGGATGTGATTGAAAGTACTTGTGATGTGTATGGTGAAAATGGCCCTGGACAACCTATTGAAGTCTCATTTGGTGAAATAAATCTACACAGATTTACCAGTGAACGTTATACAAAAAACATTGACTATCATTTGGATTGCGGAAGTAAATCATCCAGTAATCCAAATCTTAAATTAAAGCTTGAAAGCTCTAGTGCAAGCTTTAATACGGATTTGCTTGAAACATCTAACCCTAATTTAGGACTAAAAATTCAAGCAGATAATACGCCTTTATTACCTAATGAATATCGTAATTTTACTTACTATGCACAGCCAGTATTAACGGTGTCCCCAGTTTTTCATGAAGGGAAAGAAATTGAACTAGGTTTATTTACCGCTTCTGGAATATTGAAAGTGGAATATCAGTAATAGTTTGTTTAGCTTTCAAATGATTATGCACGGTCGAAATTTTTATCGTGAAGGTAAGGTTTATCTACATCATCCCAAGCCAATCAAGTCAGCTTCACCTATAACGCTCTTTGGCATATTATCCAAAAAAGGGAAATACGACTTTATGTCACTTTATAGTAGTCATTGAGAAGTAAATTTATTGTATGAAATTATTTAACTTTAATAAAAGTACGCTATTTTATTTGATGGATTTAATTAAATGAATATACCGCGAGTACAAAATAAACCATTAAATATAAAAATACTATAAATCAATAAAGCAAAATAACGGTTTAATATATAACACCACAACTTAATGTTAGATCGTTCTAAGTACCGTAAGATTATTGAAACAGCATAAAGTTTGGGTGGTTGCCTTGATTTTATGCTGTTTTTCTATTATTACCTTATCGCAAGGCTAATTTGCGTTCCTATCTTCTATAATCATCGCTGCTGCGCGTTCTGCAATCATGATCGTTGGGGCATTTGTGTTTCCACTTGGAATTTCAGGCATCACAGAACAGTCCACGACACGTAAGTTTTCAATACCATGTACACGTAACCGCAAGTCAGTCACTGATGTTGTAGTATCCGTTCCCATACGGCAAGTTCCCACAGGATGGTAAACCGTTTTACAAAAATTTCGGACAAACTCTTCAAGTTGAGCTTCATCATGGCGCACCGACGCTGGCGGCATTAGAACTTCTTTGCTTAATACTTGTAATGAAGGGCAATCCAATACTTCCAGTCCAAATTTAACTGCCCGTTTGCAACCTTCCATATCTTCAGGTGACGCAAGATAATTAGCATGTATCTTTAGTGGTGCTTGTGGGTCTGCGCTGCGCAATAAAACTTCACCACGGGACTTAGGTTGCAGGTACCCGACCTTTAAAGAAAAGCCGTGGACGGCGGGTAGAGGTTCGCCAGGAACATCATCCCAACTATCTAAAATAGGTAAAAAATGAATTTGTACATCAGGACGACCTTGGCTGCAACTGTCTTTAAATGCAGCGCCTTCTAAAACGTTAGAGGTGAGCAGTCCACTGCGAAATGCTATCCACTCTACCCCGTGTTTAATCGCATTTAGACCTTGGTCTGCGCCGAATAAGCTAATTGGTTGCTTAGTCGTGACGTTAATTGACATATGTAGGTGGTCATGAAAATTTTTGCCAACAGGCAGATTCACATGAGTATCAATCCCCAACGAAGATAGGTGCTCCTCTGGCCCGATCCCTGACAGCATCAATAATTTTGCAGAGCCCATCGCACCAGAGCAAACCAATACTTCGCAACTAGCGAATGCCTCAACTTCATGGCCATTTTTCCCTTGATAAGCAACACCAATCGCGCGGCCATCGCGAATTATAATACGGTTCACTTGAGTGCCAAGCTTTAATGTCAACTTATCACTCTTTTCCACTGATTTTAAATAGGTTCTTGATGTACTGGCTCTTTCTCCATTATGCGTTGTCGTCTGGTAAAAGCTTGTTCCTTGCTGGCTTTCCCCATTAAGGTCATTGACATAAGGAAGACCATGCTCTTGTGCTGCACGAATAAATGCCATTGATAATGGGTGCCGGTATCTATTTTCACTGACAGGAAGTGGGCCTTCTGTTCCATGATATTCCCCTGTCAGGCTTTCATTGTTCTCTGCTTTTTTAAACCATGGCAATACATCCGCATATCCCCAACCTTCACAACCATAGTTTAGAGCCCAATTATCATAATCTTGTTTCTGTCCTCGGATATAAATCATTCCATTGACAGAACTACTTCCCCCCAATACTTTCCCTTGGGCAATTTGCATTTTACGGTTATTAGCATGAGGCTCTGGCTCAGTTTCATAAGGCCAGCTCTTTTGGGCGATAATTTTCGCTACACCTGCAGGCATACGAATAAACAAATGGTTATCGCTATCGCCCGCTTCGATAAGTAATACTCTAGATTGCGTTTCTTGGATCAACCGAGCAGCAAGAACACAACCGGCAGAACCCGCACCTACAATAATATAATCATATTTTACTGCGCTCATTTGTCACCCCGCTAAATAAAATAAACAATTTATTTTCATTTGGTTAACAATAGCGCTTTTAATTCATTAATGTATGAACAATATTCCGCATATGTGATTTAAATCAAAAATAATTTCTTATGTAATTATTTTATAATCTCAATAGATTCTGTTTATTAAAGAAAATTTTTAATTAAGATAAATATTTAAACCTTAGCAATATTCATTAATAAATGAATATTTCTGGGAAGTTTAATGCAAGACTTAGCAATACAGGACTAACTGCCTCATCTTGCCCTATTGGCCTTTAATATAGTTAACGCCAAATCATGCCATGCTTTGGCACGATGGCTTTGGTGGTGGTTTTTTACTGTCGCTAAAGCAATATCGTAAGCCAATATTGGCTCAATAACTGGAATAACGGATAATCCCACTGAACTGGTATTCTGCCACATACTATCTGGCAGTAGCGTTACCCCTACCCCAGCTCTTACCATGGCAGTTACCAAATCTAAATGACTACTGCGTCCGGAAATAGTGGGCTTTTTGCCATAAACACCGCAAGCGCTGGCAACCAGTTCATTAATTAGAAAATCATCAGAAAAGAAAATAAAAGGCTCATCGACTATTTCACTAAATTTAACAAATTCACGGATTGCGAGTGGATGTTGTTTGCTGACTAATAGCATTAATCGGTCCGTTGAAAAGGGGTGTACTTCAAAGCGGTCATCAGCAAAAGGTAACATCACAGCGGCAGTTTCAACTTCACCATTTAACATTGCCTCACGCATTTTTCGGGTACCTAACTCAAGAATTTTCAGTTCCACCTGTGGGTAACGTTGGCTAAAAGCCATAATAATGTCAGCAAAATAGGTCGATGCTATCACGGGGGGTAGCCCCACAGGTAGCACACCAGATATAGGACCCGACCTTTCCTGTAACGCTTTCTTCATACAGCCAAACTGTGAAAGAATTTGCTTCGCATGAGCCAATAAAATGTCCCCTTCCTCCGTTAATTTAACGCCATCGACTTCCCTAATCAGCAATGTATATCCAAGCTCATCTTCTAATTTTTTAATACTGCGGCTAATCGCCGGTTGCGTTACAAATAAACTGTCTGCCGCACGACTAAAACCATTGAGCTGTACGACTTCAACAAAATAACGTAATGAACGAATGTCCATTCCCCCCCCCTATGATTTTTAGTTATAGATAGAATGAGTTTAAGTGATTTCCTTTAAAGCACAATAAACGATAAAAATAATTCAATTTAGAATTATTAGCTAAGCAATTAATGGAGATCAGCATGATGAATAAGACGGTTATCGAATACGTATTGGACAGACTTTACCAAATCGGTATTCACGATATTTTTGGTGTTGCTGGTGACTATGCATTCCCTATTGAAGATGCAGTATGTGAAAGTGAAAAAATGCGCTGGATTGGCAACTGCAATGAACTTAATGCCTCATATGCTGCGGATGGCTACGCTCGCGTAAAAGGTGTAGCAGCATTATCGACGACTTTTGGTGTCGGCGAACTCAGTGCTTTAAATGGTATTGCAGGCGCTTATGCTGAACATCTTCCCATTTTTCACCTTGTTGGTATGCCAGCAAGTGGGGTACAAAAAAACCACCGCTTAGTTCACCACACTCTTGGAAATGGTGATTTCGATGTGTTTTATCAAATGAGCCAACACTTAAGCTGTGCTCACGCTATTTTAACGCCTGAAAACTGTATTGCCGAAACAGAACGTTTAATTACAACCGCTTTACAAGAATCTCGACCCGTTTATTTAGGTTTCCCTTCTGACTACGCTGTTATGCCAATTAAAGCAGATAAAACATCTGAAACTATCACTATAAATAAAAGTCATAGCGAGTCATTATCAGCTGCCGTTACAGCTATTGTCGAAAAGCTCACATCGAGTACAAAAGCCTGCATTATTCCTGGAATTTTAACAGCACGTTTCGGCTTAACGACTGATGTTGAGGCTATTATTCAGAAAACTGGCCTACCCTATGCCACTATGTTTATGGATAAAGGGATCTTAAGCGAATCTAACTCTCGATATATGGGTATTTATAACGGAAAACTAATGAATCCTGAAGTGAGAGAATTTGTCGAGAGTTGTGACTGTGTTATGGGGATCGGTGCAGTATTAACGGACTTCAACTCCGGCAGCTTCACGGCAGCTATTGCCCCTGAAAGCTGTATTAACATTCTTTCTGACCACGTGAAAGTGGGCTCTGCTATCTATCCAAATGTATTGATGAAAGATGTGTTACATAAATTAAAAGAACTTGTGCCCTCACTGAACCATGTTGGGATCAAAGCCCAAGATTTAGGATCTCCACAACAAGGTGAAAATGGCCAAATTACTGCCTCATATTTGTACCCTCGCCTAGAAAAAATGTTCCGTAAGGACGATATTATTATTGCAGAAACGGGAACTGCATCCATGGGGTTAGGTTTTGCTTTATTACCTGAAAATGCACAGTTTCATAACCAAACCTTGTGGGGCTCTATCGGTTGGGCCACTCCTGCTGCATTTGGTGCAGCAATAGCTGAGCCACACAAACGGGTGATTTTAGTAACTGGAGAAGGTTCTCACCAACTCACTGCCCAAGAGATTAGCCAGTTTGCCCGTTTTGGCTTAAAACCCATTATTTTTGTCCTAAATAATGACGGCTATTTAATTGAGCGGCTTTTGTGTAAAAACCCTGAAGCCTATTACAACGACTTACCCCAGTGGAATTATGCACAGCTTCCCGCGGCATTAGGCTGTAAAGATTGGTATTGTCAGCGTGTTACCAACTGTATTGAATTAGACAATGCGATTAAACAAGCCGAGCTATCGAACCATGCGGCCTATATTGAAGTGGTCATGGATAGATATGCGGCATCTGAGCTTGCTGAAAAGCTAGGTAAATCAGTAGCATCTTTATATTCATTTTAAATTGACAAATTATGGCAGCCATAGCGCTGCCAATGTATTTATGATTCAAATACCAGCCCTACATCGTCCCGTGATTGATGCAATATTTTTGAAACAATTAATGCTAATTCAAGCAATTCATTACATTTAGCATAGCTTTTAGTGCCAATTTGCTCACGAAAGAATGCAAACTCATAGACCATATGATTGATTGTTGTATCCCGAGATACGCTGGATATTTCCCCGTCAATGCAAACCTCGACTGACTGGCAAAGACTTGGAGCCCCCTTGATACAAATATACCCTTTGGTACCTTGAATAATAAAGTAACCAGGGCTCGCCGAATCTTTCGCTCCCACGCACGATGCAACTGAACGCCCAAAATGGGCGGTTAATATCCCTGATGTATCAATTCCATTAAACCCTTTATTACAAATATAATGGCTACTATCGGGTGCTCCCATCAAGGCCGATAACAAATAAATGTTATATAGATTAATATCATAGAGTGCACCGCCTGCTTGCTGTGGGTCAAAAGCGGCATGAATACGGCCTTGTAAATAGTCATTGTATCGACTTGAATATTGGGAGTAATTACCGTGAATCACTTTGATTTCACCAATTTTATCAATATGTTGTTTGATAAAATGAAATTCAGGAGTATGAATAGACGTAATGGCTTCAAACAAAAAAAGCCCTCTAGTCTGTGAAATGGAAATTAACACCTGCAATTGTTGCCAATTTGGTGTAAACGGTTTTTCGCATACCACATGTTTGTCGGCCATCAATGCATCAAAGGTATACTGAAAGTGCAAATGATTTGGCAAACCTATGTATATCACCTCAACATCAGGGTCTTGCAGGAGTTCTTGATAATCAGTATACAACTTTGCTATACCAAATTGTTGGCAAATAACCTGCCCCTTTTCAATACTTTCCGCCCGAACACACAGTGCAACTAGCTCTATCCCCTGCACCTGTATTAAAGCATCAAGAGCCGACATGATTATTTTTCCAGAACCAACTAGCGCGAGTTTCATCTCTGTTATCCATTAAAGAAAGTGAATTTCATTCTGCCATAAGGCTCATTATTTAAGAAATGCCTTCGATGCTTTTTTGATAACCTCTGCCATTTCCGAATTTTCCCCTTAAAAAATCAATAAAAGTGACGCATTTTTTCGCTGAAGGTTCTTTTATTTATTGCTGGTGTACGAATCAATTTCACTAGGTGAACCAAATAACCGCCATAAATGACGATTAGCTTCCCATTTACAATCATTTCTATTCGCGTTGTCATCAAAATTTTCTTATTTTACATTTCCTATAACCAATTGTTTTATATTAAAAATACTCCACTTTCATTTTTATCACTGAAAAATACCTTTTTAAAACCCTAACTCACCTCACAATTTATTAACAACTTTCTTGAATCATTTTTTATTATTCTCCATGCTAATTTTATTAAATAAACCAATGGTTTACTGTATGAACCAGTCGAGGTTGATATGAAAGAAAATATTGTCACTGCCGTTGATGATGCTTTATTGTTATTGATGCTATTAGGTGAAAAAAACAATCTTGGGTTAAGTGAACTTGCACGCTTATCTGGCATGAATAAATCCAAGGTATACCGCTTATTATGCACACTGGAAAATCGCCATTTCGTACAAAAAAACGAAAATCCGGTTACTTATCATTTAGGCCATCAATTATTAAGCTTGGGGAATTGCGCTCGCCAACAAATTAACTATATCCAAGTCGCAGAAGTTGAAGCAGAGCAACTACGTCAACGTTTTGATGAAAATATTCAAATGCGTATACGTGACAACGATGAAATTTTACAAGTTCTTCATAAGCCATCAGGACAATCACTTCAAGTGCGCAGTGAAGCTGGTAATCGCCGACCGTTAGGATCTGGGGCTTCAGGCAGAGTGCTATTGGCTTACTCACCTAAAGATGTTCAAGCACATTTTATTGAAAAGAACCCCTCTATTGAAAAATCTATTGTAACCATACGCTCACAAGGTTTTGCAATTACCCGAGGTGAATTAACCGCAGGTATTGGTGCGATCGCCGTACCTATCTTTTCACAACATGGGGAATGCATTGCTTCACTGAGTATTAGCTTACCTCTAAGCCGTTTTTCTGATGAAAAAGAACAAGATATGACTGAGCAACTGCTTCTGTCTGCTTTACGTATATCGAGGCAGCTCGGTTACGACTCATAATTAATACAATAAAAGAGACAACATCATGCAACCAACAAACAGCACAATACAAAGCCCATCTTCACCACCAGGCTGGCAAATGAACCCGGTTTTAGTAATGTTAACTATAGTTATCATTGCCTTTTTAATGACTTATTTTGTTAATTCAGGCCAATATGAGCGTGATGGCAAAAAAGTTATTCCTGATTCTTACCAAACTATCACTAAAGACATTACGTTAGAGCAATTATTAGGCACTGAGAAATCGGAGGAAGGTACTGCCGCTCCTGTCAGTTTGCCTCAACTATTTAAAGCGATCCCCGAAGGAATTGTTAAGCAATCGCCACTTATATATATGGTGCTATTCATCGGAGGAATGTTTGGTATTCTCAATAAAACAGGGGCTATAGAATCAGGGCTAGAGCGATTGCTCCATGTTACCCGAGGCAATATCTACTTGTTAATCCCTTTCTTAATGATTGTATTTTCTATGGGAAGTACCTTTATGGGGTTGGCCAAAGAGTATCTTTTGGTTATTCCCATGGTTATAGCCTTAGTGAAACGCGTTGGGTTGAATGAACTTATTGGGCTTGCCATTGTAGCTATTGCGGTTAAGGTAGGATACCTCGCCTCCATCACCAACCCATATGCACTTTCTATCGCACAACCGCTTGTTGGTTTACCCGTGTTTAGTGGTTTAAGTATGCGAATTGCGGCGTACCTTATTTTTATTACACTCGGTATTTTATTCGTTTTCTATAGCATTCGTAAAACGACACTCACAAACTATGTGGTTGAAGAACATAATCAAACCACACAATTAACCCATCGCCATAAACTTATGTTAATTGTCTTAGCTATCGGTGTTGCATTTTTAGTCTATGCCTCTAATCGCTGGCATTGGAAAAATAATGATTTATCTGCTTACTATTTATTCTTAAGTGTCATTTTAACTTGTTGTAGTGGTTTGACCGCAAGTGCCGCCGCTAATGCATTTGTCAGTGGAATGAAAAAAGTCCTCATCGCAGGGGTGTTAATTGGGTTAGCGACTGCTGTCGAAATTATTCTTTCTCAAGGTAAAATTCTTGATACCATTATTCATCAATTAGTTGGGCTTGTCGGTAATCACGGTCCTTATGTTTCATCATATAGCATGTTTATTTCCCAACTATTATTAGACATTGCTATTCCATCTACTTCTGGGCAAGCCGCTGTCACAATGCCAATTTTAGGCCCCGTTGGTGAAATTTCTGGTGTTTCCCCTCAAACAACGGTTTTTGCATTTTTAATGGGTAATGGGCTAACCAATATGATCACACCAACATCTAGTGGGTTATTGATCTTTTTAGCTACAGCCGGTGTCAGTTGGACCACCTGGGCAAAATATATTTTACCGCTTTTTATCATTTTTATGGCAATCAGCATTGGTTTACTGAGCATCGCCGTTACCATAGGGTATTAGTAAGATGGATATGAAGAATTACCGAATAGAAATGCGTGATGGAATAATGCTATCAACCGATATTTACTTTCCACAAACTCAATCAACTGCATCTTTTCCCGTTATTATAGAGCGAACCCCCTATGATAAAACCGCACCTTCTCGTTCGGAAAAAACGGTATCAGGCCAGCAAATAACACGCCAAGAAATGGCGAAATACTTCAATAAACATGGTTTTATTGTCGTGTATCAGGATTGCCGCGGGCGTTATGAGTCCGAAGGAAAGTTCACAAAATATATTAATGAAGCTGAAGATGGTTTTGATACATTACAATGGATTATGGAACAACCCTGGTGTAATGGCAAAATAGGCTCAATGGGTCTCTCTTATGCCGCTCATACACAATTAGCAATGGCGTGTTTAAATCCACCAGGTTTACAGACGATGGTGCTGGATTCTGGCGGTTTTGCCAACGCCTACCAATGCGGGATCCGTCAAGGGGGGGCTTTTGAACTCAAACAAGCCACTTGGGCGTTTAAGCAAGCTAAACTAAGCCCACTCGCCCAGCAATCTCCCGAAATTTTAGCCGCACTCGAACAAGAAAATATCCATGAGTGGTTTACGACAATGCCATGGCATCAAGGACAAACATTACTTAAACATGTTCCTGAATATGAATCGTATTTATTTGAACAATGGGAAGAAGAGTGTTTTTCCGATTATTGGCAGAAAATAGGCATTTATGCCGAAGGCTATTATGACCAAATACCGGATATCCCAGTGTTATTTATGTCTAGTTGGTACGATGCCTATGTCAGTTCAACATTAGATAACTACTATGCATTTGTTACCAAAAAACAATCACCGCAAAAATTAATCATGGGGCCTTGGCTACATGGTGACCGTAATATCACGCATAGTGGTGATGCAGAGTTTGGTGATATCGCAGCATTTGACCACAATGTTAGTGAAAGTTGGTTATCTTGCCGTTTAAATTGGTTTGAAACTCACTTAAAGGATAAGAGCGCCAAAAACCATCGTGACGAAGTAACAATATTCATGATGGGTGGTGGAAGTGGTAAACGCAACCAACAAGGACGTATAGAGCATGGGGGAAAATGGCTTAGCCACCATCAGTGGCCTTTGCCAAATACTGAGAAAACTGCGTATTATCTGTGGCCAGATAACAAATTACATCATCAGCCCTACACTAAAACAACCACAATATCCTATTGTTATGACCCTAAGAATCCAGTGCCTACCATTGGCGGTGCCTTAACCTCAGGTCAGCCTATATTTTGGGGTGGGGCTTTCAATCAATGTGAATTACCCCAGTTTTTTGGTAGTAAACAAAATAACTTACCCCTTTCTGCCCGTTGTGATGTATTAGTTTTCGAAACCGAGGAATTACAAGCAGATGTCTGTTTAGCAGGTGAAATTGAAGTGTCGCTTTGGATAAGCAGTGATGCATTAGATACAGATTTCACCGCAAAACTTATTGATGTTTACCCTCCCAGTGCCGATTACCCTCAAGGCTATGCCATGAATATTACTGATGGCATCATACGTTGCCGTTTTCGGCATTGTTATGAACGGAAGGAATTATTAACCCCAAATGAAATTGTCGAAGTAAAAATTAAGCCGTTTGCCTGTGCAAACCGTTTCGCAAAAGGACATCGTATACGATTAGATATTTCTAGTAGCAATTTCCCTAAATATGACTTCAATACAAATACAGGTAAAACTATCGCGGGTGATAGAACCTGGAAAATAGCTTGTAATAGCCTACATATTTCTAGCGAATACCCGTCAAAAATCATTTTGCCCGTGCTCAACGAAACTTAAAAATAATATAATTAACCAATAAATTTGCCCGCTTTAACTGCCAACACCACTAAAGCGGGCTATATGAGAAGATAATTATTCCGCTTGAACCCAAAACACACCATCCCCCTCTAGGGCAGTGAAAGTTTTGTGTAAGTAATCGCTATCTGCTTGCGGATCAAGGTCTGCAAACAACTCTGGGTGGATAAATTTTGCAATCGCTTCCACCGCAATAATGTTAAATGGCGTATCGTAGTATTGCTGGTATAACGCTAATACTTGCTTGTTTTTGTAAGCAGATAATGAACGAAACTTAGGGCGATCCATTAGCTTACTCAAGCGGGCTAAAGACTTTTGTTTATCCCCCGTATAACCTAACGGCACAGAAGCACTACCTTTACGGGTACTATCCCAATCAGCTGCGGTCATTAAATAATAATCAGGGTTGCTGTGAATCAATTGTTCTTCACTGATTTCCCCACCCATTCCAATACTAAACCATTGTGAACCAAGGTTATTCCCGCCTGCCGTTTCAACAAATTCGCCAAAATTACCATTACCGAACGTTTTACAGCAATAATCTTCCCCTTGGATACCAGCTGCTCGTTCAATGAATACGCTTGGACGCTGCTCTTTGCTAAGTTTAGCCACTCTTGAACGGATTAAGTCTAACTTTTGTTGATAAAACTGATTAAATGCTTGCGCTTGTTGTTCTTCACCGAATACTTGGCCAAGTAATGCCATACTCGGCATGGTATTTTTTAATGGATATTGCCTAAAGTCGATAAAAATAACGGGTAAACCACTTTTTTCCAATAACGATAAGGTGCCACTTTCAGCAAGCTTACTTTTTAAGCCAATATCAAAAATTAACAAATCAGGTTGAGCTACTAAAGCCTTTTCAACACTAAAATCTGTCGTATAAGGGTTGGGAAAAACAGGTATTTGACTGAGTTGTGGAAATTTTTTGCTGTACGCAATACTCAAATCAGGCGCTTTTTTAATTAACGCATCATCCCAAGCAATAATCCCTTTTAATGGGTCTTGCGGATGTAATATATTTAACGCAACTAAAACACGGCTGTCCGCCAGCATCACTCGAGATACAGGGGCATTAACCGTCACATCCCTACCCGCAATATCCGTCACAGTGATAGGTGCCGCCAAACTATTAGTTGGAAATAGTAGGCTAACAGCACTAAGAATCAGCACGAATGCATTGATAAGTTTTCTCATCATCATTGTTCTGCCTTATTTTTATTAAAATTTTACGGATGCTTGAACATAGTAAGTTCTTGGCTGCCCCACATAGATACCATAATTGTTATCCGTAGAACGTGTAAAATAAGTTTGATCAAAAAGATTTTTAATACCAGCAGATAGCGTTAAATCAGACAAACTTTTTCCAAAATGGTACTCGCCTCGTGCATCCCACACCATATAACCGGGGATTGTTCCGTATCGGCCATCAGCACTTGGTTTTGTTACATAATGGCTTGATGTTCCTGGCGATTCTTGGGTAGATTGTGCATAAGTATTTAAGTTCCATACCCAATTACCAGTTTCATAACGGCTACCTGCGGTAAAGACTTGCCGTGAATAAAACGGTAAATCCTTATGAGCGAAATCCCCTTTTTTACTTACCGCTTTAGTGTAGGTATAAGTACTATACACACTTATACCATCCAATTTATCACTCAGCTCAGACAGGTTATATCTTGCTGCCAATTCCACACCTTGATGAGTTGTGGCTCCCAAATTTGTCCAACCCGTTGTATTTTCAACGTAAAGTAATTGGTCATCGAAATCGATATAAAATAATGTCGCTTCAAGAGATAGCGCAGTATTATCGTATTTAGTCCCCACTTCATAGTTATGTGCTTTTTCTGCACTTAACCCATTTGCGGGTGAATTCCCTACCCCTTTCGTATTCAACTGAAAATACTGCAAACTGCCAAATGACGTACTGGCATTGGCAAATAGTTTCCATTCATCATCAATGTGATAGATCACCGCTAGCGCAGGAAGCGGTTCGCTATATCGCTTACTTCTGTTTTGGTTTTTAAAACTGTCATTTAAATGAATATTAATGTTCTCATAGCGGATCCCTGGGATCACCGTCCAATTACCAACATCAATGGTGTCATCAAGGTAAATAGCGTGGGCTTCTGTTCCACCTGATGTGTGTTGGTAATAATCATTAGTACTCGGCCGCGAACTTTGAGTGCCGGCTTGGTACCAATTTGAACGGTAAGCTTTTTCGTCTGCGGTTTCATTTAAATAACGGTATCCCACCGTCACTTCATGTGAAATATCATTAAAACGGAATAATTGTGAATAACTCGGTTCAATTGCATACGCGGTATAGTGACGAGGGTAAGAAACTAACCGTCTTTCATTCGCTTTATCTTTATGGTCACTTTCTATATAACTCCCCCGATAACTTTTACTAAACCATGTCATTAACTCAAATTGTTTATCATCTTCTTCATGTTTATATTTCAATGACATGTCTTGTCGATTTCCTTCAAAACGGTCATAAGGCCGTGTTGATTGGAATGGGTCAGCCTTATATTGCGCTTGAGTTAGCCCACCTGGCATACCTGACATTGCATGATAATAATGAAAATTAGCCAGTAACTCGTCGTTATCGGTTATGGCATAACGTGTTTTTAAAATCAGGTCATCAATATCTGTATTATCATTGCTTTTACGGTAGCCCTGCCCATGTAACCCTGAATACAGCAGTATCGCTCCCGCAGAGTCATCGGCTTTTGAGCCCCCCACGGACGCATCGACTAGGGTTTTGAGCCCTCCTGTTTTAGCCCCTTGGGTTTGTAACGAAACACCACCAGAAAAGTCTTTCGGGATAGGTTTTGTCACAAAGTTAATGACGCCACCCACATTTTGTGGCCCATAACGTACGGAAGCTCCTCCGCGGATCACATCAATAGATTCAATACTCCCTAGTGATAATGGCGACATCGACAGCTGAGGTTGGCCATAAGGAGCTGCCGCTAGTGGCATACCATCGAGTAAAATCGTTGAGCGGGGTGAAAGGCGTGAGGTTAACCCACGAACCCCAACATTCAAGGAAACATCGCTCCCACCTGTCCCGTTACTTTCTCGTACCTGCACACCGGGTATCCCTTTCAATGCATCAGCAATGGTTTCACTGCCTGATTCTTTAATTTGTTGTTGCGTTTTTACCGTTCGAGCACCTGGGTGATTAAATACCACCTCACCATCTTCAGTATTTTCAAGCCAATTGCCTGTAACTGTAATCTGATCATTTTTTGGATTATCAACAGCAAATACATGATAAGGCGCTAATGCCGCTGAAATAGCTAATGATATGAGTAGCTTGCTAGTTTTTAAATTCATAAGGAATAAGCAATAAAGGAGATTAAGAGAGATAATGATAATTATAATCATTACAAACAATCAACTTAATTTACTATTTATTTTGAAATTATTCTGTTTTAATTCCTTATTATATAAAGGGTTATTGACTCATTGAGAGTGAAGAGAACTAAAAAAACCGAGGGAGCTTCCCCTCGGTTAACATTATTGGTAAACATGATATAATTAGAGGTAAATATCATTTTGCCTCTAAAGGCATTAACCACCCAGTGAGAAAAATACCACTCGGCCAACCCCTTCTCCGACAAAAATACAGAGTGTTGCCAGTGACATAACGAATGTTGCATTCACATTGCGCCCATTTTTTTGGCACAGTAAACGGCCAACAAACAAGACTCCTAATGCAATAAGTATGACTCTAACAATGCTTAAGTTCACTAAACCCTCAGGTAGTTCACGCGGCGTCATTCCCATATAAATAGGCTCCCCGATATTTCCGAGTAGAGATAATGCGCCCAGCAGCATAAGTAAGATCCCAATAACACCAATACCAAGTGTAATTTTAACCACGCGCTTTAATTGCTCTTCTTTATCATTGCGACGTAAAGAACCTACCAGTAATAATGCCGCTATCACGCCACCAACCAGTAATACCGCCCCAAAGAAACTGGCGTAGGTAAATAAGCCATTCCAGAGATTAAACAAGGTGTTAGCATACAATGCTGACATTGCGTACATATAGATAATACCTGCTAACGCACTAAGCAACAGTAGCAGCGCGTTCGCTTTTTGTTTCAGCAATAGCAGCGCGACACTGAAAAATAATAGCGCCATATAAATTGCAGTCGCCCACACTTCGCGACTCATCCATGAGGTCGATACATGCAACATGGTATAAAACATGTGTAGCGGGTTACCCATATGAAATAATGAACCCAATAACCCAACACAGCCCAGAACAAAACTAGCTAGAACAGGCAGTTTAATAAACTGGACGCTTTGTAGGTTATTTCCGCCTTCAAGCACACGAAAATAGCATACTAATGAAACTAACAAGCACCCCACAGAAGCTTGCATAAATAAGGTGAAAATCACCAACGGAAATTCATGCATGATAATTCTCCTTATCCTTTTGTACCGACAACTAGGTTCGGTTTGGTAATACTTGAGCTAGGTAGCCCGGCAATATCTGCATTCGAGCCATATTTTTTACGTAATTCGCTAATTAGACCGAACTCAATCGCACGCATAGGGCAAGAATCAACACACATTGGATTTCCTCCTTTTTCACGGAGATCAAGACAAGTGTCGCACTTAGTCATCATTCCAATACTGGCATCAAACTGAGGTGCTTCATATGGACAAGCCCACGTACAATAGCGGCAACCCACACATTTATCATGGTCGACTAAGACAACGCCATCTTCCTCTCGTTTGTGCATTGCGGTGGTAGGACAATGACTTACACATTGCGGATCATCACAATGGTTACAGGCAATAGACAAATGCCAAGTCCGAGGACGTGGATACTCCCCCACTTCAATATCATACACACGGCGAAAGTTGCGCCCGACTTCAAGGTCATTTTTGTCTTTACATGCAACAACACAGGTCTTACAACCAATGCAAGTGGCAACATTAATATAAAATCCGACTTGTTTATCCATTTCTTATTGCCCCCTAAAATATAATACGCTGTGGAATTGCTGCATCTGGAACTAACTGGTCACCATGCCATTTTTCGATATTACATAGCATCGTGTTCCACCCTGATGTACCAAGCCCTGTAGGGACTTGAATGGTTAGCGTATTGTCGGCCCCCGCCATATCTATCCCTGTTTTTTCGTCAACATCGGTCCAACTGCCATGGGGTAGTGCGACCACACCCGGCTTCATCGTTTGTGTCACCAATGCAGGGCGCACAATCTTCCCTTGTGGGCTCGTTATCAACACAGTTTCACCGTGTTTAATACCTAAACGTTTCGCATCAGACGCATTGATATAAATTGGGCTTGGCCACTGCTCACGTAACCAAGGCACATTATCAAGCGTGCTGTGAGAGCGGCGTAAATAGTGTGGATTATAGATTTGGAATGGGTAATCCCCTTTCTCCTTCTTCGAGAAATCGCTAAAGCTAGCCTCGTAACCACTTGCAGACGGAATATACTCAGGAATTGGTGGTAATTTAGTCCAGCCACACTCATCGGCTTTTTCGACTAATGTTTGGCAGTAAATTTCAAATTTGCCACTTGGTGTTGGTCGTGGATTGGCCTGTGGGTCGCGAATGAAATCTTCATAGGCAATATAGCCATAGTTATCACCAGCCGTCCGTTTTACTTGGTATTTCCCAACAGTAAGAAATTCATTGAGGGTAATTCGCCCCTGTTGTGGCTTGCCTGTTACTTGCCATTCATCAATATCCGCTTGAGTGATTGTGATTAATGGTTCTGTTGTCTTACCATCTTCACCAATGATTGTTGCACCATTGAGTTTATTGAAAAATTGTTGTTTTTCCGAAACAGGAAAAACTTCATCGACATTAATACCTAGACGCTTACCTATTTCTTTGGCGATCCATTGGTCACTTCTCGCTTCATAAAGTGGTGGCGTTACATTCACCGCAGCTATCATAACTTCACGGTTACTTGGATTTAATATGGTTCCTTCACGCTCCCATTCAGTCGTCACCGGTAAGACAATATCCGAATATTTGGCGCAAGTATGCGGAACATACGCTGCGGTCACAACCAATTCCACATCTTTACGGTAGGCCTCAACGCTTTGCGAAATATTGGCTCGTGTTTGTAACGTGGCATTGAATGGATGAATGATCATTTGGATATTTGCATCGACATCTCCCACACCACGTTGGCGGAATTTTTTCTCTAATAATGCACGGTTAAGCTCATTGTGATTGATTTTTAAACTGACTGGGTTTGGTACTGAAGGTAGCCCACTTGCTCCCGCCATAACGAGCCGCGTGCCATTATTTCCAGCAGCGAAATGGCAACTAACCCCTGTCATCCGGCCAGGCCTTCCCATATGGCCAGTCATAAAGCCTAAGGTTGAGAATGCTTGCACCCACCCTTCACCATTATGAATTCGAGCAGGTGCCCAACCTGTAAGCAATGCGACTCGGTTAGTGCCACCGATTTCACGTGCCAAAGTGCGAATATCACTCACTGACAGCCCACAAATATTAGAGGCCCACTCAGGTGTTTTTGGCTCTCCCGTATAGGTGCCTAATAGATAATCTTTGAAGTTCCCTTTCGGGTCTGCGCCTGCGGGCATATTACTTTCATCAAAACCAACTGTGCAACGGCGTAAAAAATCCCAGTCAATCAACGGACTGTCAGGGCTATCCATTTCTAATAGTGCGTACATAATACCCAGTGCTAATGCATGGTCAGTACCCGGATTGATGGGGTACCAATCTGCATCCATTAACTCTGCCGTCGTCGTATAACTTGGGTCAATGCTAATGAAGCGAGCCCCAGCTTTTTTTGCCTGATAATAATTATAGGTTGGGCTACCCGGGCTACTCCACGCTGGGTTTGCCCCCCACATCACGATCAACTGGGAGTTACGCATATCAAAACGGTCATTGGTACCAAAGGTATAAAATCCTTCAAGTAATCCTAAATGGGCTGGTGTTTCAAACCATGCTCCCCACGATGTTGTTCCCCAATCCCCAACAAAACCCCCCGCTTTGGCGTAAACGTTTTGGATATCAACACCGTTACCACCCGTGATCCAAATAGACTCGTTACCATATTTTTCTTTAATACGTTTCGACTCTGATGCCACAATATCTAATGCTTCATCCCAACTGATGCGCACCCATTGGTCCCGTCCTCGTAAGCTTTTGTCCCCACCACCCGGGGCCCAGCCTTTACGCTTCATGGGGTATTTCAGACGATCCGCCCCAAAGACTTGTTTACGTTGTGAACGACCACGTAAACAACCTCGCTGTTGTGGGAAATCAGGAGAATCTGCAACCACATCATCTGTTTTTTGTCTAACAACGACACCATCGACCACCAATGCTTTATTAACACAGCGGCCACCACAGTTATGCCAACAGGCTACGGGTTTCCATTTCCCTTGAGTCACTGCATCAGTGGCTTGTGCAACTGCTTTTTCCTCCTCTGGTGTTGCCGCATATAATTGCTTACTCAGCGGTAACGTAGCCATTACTGATGCCGCTGATGTCCAAGCTATAAATGAACGGCGACTTAAGGCTATTTTCTGTCTTTCTGACATTGCTCTTACCTCTTCATTTTGTTTTATTATTATAAATTGACTAATTCATTGATTTTTTTAATATCATTGCGTAAAAAAAGTTCAAGTAATGAACTTAATTGACGATAAAATACGGTTTCTGCATGGTTATACATTGAGCGGCAAAATGGCGTAATAAAAGCCAATAAATGGGTATTCAGGAATGTCGCAGACCCGAGCAATAATGCGTTTAATTTAGTCCAATCAACATTTTCAGTTTCTCTATCAATAACTTCAGTAATACGCAGACTTAAATGCCACATAAAATCTAACTCATAACCAATATGGTCAGCGGCTTCCATATCACCTTCTGGCAAGTGAACGCCATACTGTTCATAAAAAGACTTCACTGCTAAGG
>OJKJ01000269.1_pt1 | contig 34861 bp, 25 predicted proteins | sample 1596491 | NCBI WGS metagenome assembly OJKJ01 (sample SAMEA4350160, study PRJEB24818) | metagenome | biome: human; feature: gut; material: faeces | place: Denmark | collected 2013-09 | reverse complement strand
GATTCGCTGCGGTTCCGGCATCCAATGCCGGAGCGCCGCAATTCGCTGTGTTCCCGGCGTCCGCGGACAAAACCGCGGCTCTCACATACTGGCGCGTGTGACCTACCACGCAGGGGAAGCCTCCGATTTCGGCCGGTTCCTCCAGCAGAATTTCCTGGACGGTCCCCACAAAGCCCTGGCGGTATTCCCTAGACATGCGTTTCTCCAGCTCCAGCAGCTGGTCGCTGCGCTCCGCCTTCACTGGCTCCGGCACCTGATCCGGCATCACGGCCGCCCGGGTGCCCTCGCGCCTGGAGTATTTAAACACGTGCATCTCATAAAAATGCACCTGTTCCAGGTATTGCCGGGTCGCCGCAAATTCCTCCTCCGTCTCGCCCGGAAAGCCCACGATCACATCGGTGGTGATGGCGGGGTTATCAAAGGCTTCCCGCAAAATCCCGCAGCGCTCCCGGTATTCCTCCGTGTTATAGTGACGGTTCATCCGCTTTAAGGTGGCGTCGCAGCCGCTCTGGAGGGACAGGTGGAAATGGGGACAAAGCTTGGGAAGTCTGGCCAGCTCCGCCGCGAATTCCCCGGTGATGATCCGCGGCTCCAGGGAGCCCAGGCGGATGCGCTCGATGCCCTCCACCCCGCTCACCTCCCGGATCAGCCGCAGCAGCCACGGGCGGTACAGGGCGTTCTCCTCGGCCTTGTAATCCCCGGCGGTGAGAGCGCTCTCCGGGTTCTCAAAGTCCAGCCCATAGGAGCTTAAATGGATGCCCGTGAGCACCATTTCCTTATAGCCCTGAGCGGCCAGGGTGCGGACCTCTTCCAGCACCTCCTCCGGTCTGCGGGAACGCACCCGGCCTCTGGCGTAGGGGATAATGCAGTAGCTGCAAAACTGATTACAACCGTCCTGCACCTTGATAAACGCCCTGGTCCGGTCCGCGATCCGGTCCACGTGCAAGGCTTCGTATTCATTGGTGTGGGAGATGTCCACCACATAGGACACGTCCTCCCTGCCCCCGCTGAAAAATTCATCCAGAATGTCCGCCAGGCGTGCCTTCTGGTTATTACCCACTATGATATCCACCGCCGCGTCCTCTTTCAGCGCGTCGGCGGCCACCTGCACGTAGCAGCCCGCTGCCACCACAACGGAATCCGGGTTCATTTTCTTGGCCCGGTGCAGCATCTGGCGGGACTTGCGGTCCGCGATATTGGTCACGGAGCAGGTGTTGATAATATATACGTCCGCCTTTTGGTCAAAAGGGACGATCTCATAACCGCGGGCTTCCAGCTGTTGCTGCATGGCCTCGGTTTCGTATGCATTTACCTTGCATCCAAGGTTGTGAAGAGCCGCCTTGGGCATGTCAAAACCTCCTGTTTTTGCTAATCATAAATTACCAGTTTCTTACGTTTTTTTTCATGCAATCTAACTATTGACTTTTAAGGCCCGCATCTGTACTATTAAAAGCAGGATAGGGATCGGTTATGTTTCCTGTCAACCAACACTTAAAGTATATACCACAAGGAGGGTTCCCCGTATGAAAACAGTTCGTATTTCGTTAAATTCCATCGACAAGGTTAAATCCTTTGTAAATGATTTATCCAAGTTTGATGTAGATTTTGATCTGGTATCCGGCAGATATGTTATCGATGCAAAGTCCATCATGGGCATCTTCAGCCTGGATCTGTCCAAGCCCATCGACTTGAACATCCACGCAGAGGCCAACATCGACGAGATTTTAAACATTCTGGCTCCCTACATCATCGCATAATCCACATACCGTTTTAACGCTGTACATGACGGCTGCCCACCGCTTCGCGGGGGCAGCTTTTTTGTTGTTTGCCGGATGTAAGGGCCGCAGGCGCAGCCTATGGGCGATTGTCCCAATGCATTGGGCCGCCGGACCGGTTTAGCCCTGGCAGGTGATCCGCTCCGCCGTGTCGATGGCCGTCTGAACCATTTCCCCGATCTTCTCCTGCAAATGGGTCTCGGAACCGCGGATCACGTTGAGATTCGGTTTGGTCACCGGGTGCTTGGCCACGAAAATGGTGCAGCAGTCCTCGAAGGGCTGGATGGAGGTCTCGAAGGTGCCGATCTTCTCGGACAGGTCCACGATCTCCTGCTTGTCGAAGCCGATCACCGGCCGGAACACGGGCATGGTGCAGACTTCGTTGGTGGCGGCTAAGGACTGTACGGTCTGGGAAGCCACCTGGCCGATGCTCTCCCCCGTGATCAGGCTGATGGCCCCGGTCTGGTTGGCGATGGCCTCGGCGATGCGCATCATGTAGCGGCGCATGATAATGGTCAGCTCCTCGTGGGGGCACTTGTCGTAGATGTAGAGCTGGATGTCCGTGAAATTCACCACGTAAAGGTTGATCGGACCTGCGTAGCGGGCAACCAGGTTGGCCAGGTCCACCACCTTCTGTTTGGCCCGGTCGCTGGTGTAGGGCGGCGCGTGGAAATAGACGGCGTCGATCTTCACGCCCCGCTTGGCGATCATGTAACCCGCCACCGGGCTGTCGATGCCGCCGGACAGGAGCAGCATAGCCCTGCCGTTGGTGCCCACGGGCATGCCGCCGGGGCCGGGGATCACCAGGGAGAACAGATTCACCTTCTGGCGCACCTCCACCCGCAGGATCACGTCGGGATTGTGCACGTCCACTTTCATTTCCGGGAAAGCTTCCAGAATCACCTCGCCCAGGTCGCGGTTGATCTGATCGGAGCTGACGGGATAATTCTTGTCGCCCCGGCGGGCGTTTACCTTAAAGGTCAGGCGCTTGTCCGGGTACACCTGGTCCATGTACTCCACCACACGTTTTTTCAGATTCTCGTAATCCTTGTCCTCGATCTGGACCATAGGGCAGATGTCGGCAATTCCGAACACCCGCTTTAACGCCTCGATCACGTCGTCGTACTCATAATCGCCTTCGGCCATGACGTAGATGCGGCCGGACTCCTTAGTCACCTCGAAACGGCCCTCCACGGACTCTAAAGCATAGCGAATCTGCTTGATCAGGGCGTCCTCGAACATGAAGCGGTTCTTGCCTTTGGTGCCGATCTCCGCGTATTTGATCAAAAATGACTGGTATTTCATAAATAACCTCTTTCTATATGCTGAGCAATTCCGGCCGCAGGGGCCGGATGCAGGTTGTGCGCTGATAGGGTGGGACACGTTGGGGCGCGCTGGGGCTGCGTGGCGGGCGCACCGGCGCTGCGCGGCGGGCACGCCAGAGCGGCGTTTCTCCGCCTACCGCCGCGAATAACGGCGCAGCACCGGCAGCAGTTCCTTTAACGTGTCGATACAGTAATCCACTTCCTCCAGTGTGTTGAACACGCCGAAGCTGAAGCGCAGGGTGGAGTCCAGCAGGTCCTTCTTCACGCCCACCGCCTTCAGGGTCCCGCTGATGGCCGGGTGGTTGGAAGAGCAGGCGGAGCCGGAGGAAACGTAAATTCCCTTATCCTCCAAGGCGTGCAGCAGCACCTCGCTGCGCACTCCCGCAAAGCTGACACTGACCACCTGGGGGGCGCTTAAATTCCCCTTAAGGCTGTTGACGGTCACACCTTCAAGCCCGGCCATTCGGTCGATCATGTGGTCCTTCAGGGACGTGATGTGCTCCATCTTCTCCCGGTGGCCGGTGTACATCTCTTCCGCCGCAACACCCAGACCGGCGATGCCGGGTACATTTTCCGTGCCGGAGCGCAGGTCGCGCTGCTGGCCGCCGCCGTAGACCAGGGGGCGGATCTTCACCCGCTCGTCGATGTAGAGAAAACCCACGCCCTTGGGACCGTGAATCTTGTGGGCGCTGACGGAGAGCAGGTCGATCATGGCCTTTTTGGGGCGGATCACGAACTTTCCGTAGGCCTGGATGGCGTCCACGTGAAACAGGGTGGAGGGGTTCTTCCTGCGGATCAGGGCGCCGATGTCCTCCACCGGCTCCACTGCGCCGATCTCATTGTTCACGTACATGATGGAGACCAGGATGGTGTCCGGCCGGATGGCCTCCTCCAGCTCCTTAAGGGAAATGTGGCCGTCGCCGTCCACGGACAGGTAGGTCACCTCAAATCCCTGTTCCTCCAGAAATGCCAGAGGATTGTACACGCTGGCGTGCTCGATCCGGGTGCTGATGATGTGCTTTCCGGCCCGGTGGTTGGCCATGGCCGTGCCGATCAGGGCCATGTTGTTGCTCTCCGTGCCGCCGGAGGTGAACAGAATCTCCTTCTCTTTCACCTTCAGGGTCTTTGCCACCCGGGCCGCGGCCTGGCGCACGTACTGCTCCGCCTCCATGCCCTTGCGGTGCTTGGCGGAGGGGTTGCCGTAATCCTCTGTCATCGCCTTCACCACGATGTCCTTCACGCTGTCAAAGACCCGTGTGGTGGCGGAATTGTCAAAATATGCTTCCATTTTTCACTTGCTCCTCTTATATGAAACATGCGCAGGGCGGGTGTTGAGCGCGGGACGATTGCGCGGCTGCGCGCCGGGGCATTTCCCCGCTCTAAGCGCTTTTCCCTCTCGCCAGCTCCCGCCCTCAGATTCCGCCTTCCAGCCGCAGCATCAGCGCAGCCAGCACGGCCAGACCCGCAGTCTCGGTTCTGAGAATCCGTTTTCCCAGGCTCACCGGCAGGATACCGGCCGACCTGGCAAGGTTTACCTCGGCCTCATCGAACCCGCCTTCCGGGCCGATGAACACGGCGATCCGTTTCGCCTCCCTGGCCCGCGCAAAGGCTTCCCGGGTGGCTTCCATGCCACGTTCATTTTCATAGGGAATCAGGCGAAGGTCAAAACCGTCCCGGTCCATGCGGGCCACCGCCTCCTTGAAGGACAGCACCCGGCCAATCTCCGGCACCAGGCTGCGCTTGCTCTGCTTGGCCGCGCTCTCGGCGATGGCCTGCCAGCGGCGGAGGCGGCTCTCCTCTTTTTTCGCGTCCAGCTTGACCACGGCGTTTTTCGTGGCTACGGGTATAATCCCAGCGGCCCCCAGTTCCACGGCTTTCTGGATAATCAGTTCCATCTTGTCGCTCTTGGGCAGTCCCTGGAAGAGCCAGATTCCGGCGGGCAGCTCTCTGGACGGCTGTTCCCCGAGAATCCGCGCGCCGACGGACTCGGCGTCCAGGCTCTCCACAGCGCACAGCAGGTCGTTTCCGCCGCCGCTGACCAGAAACTCTTCCCCCGGGCGCATGCGCAGCACATTTTTCATATGGTTCACGTCCGGCCCGGTGATGCGCACCTGCCCGTCCCGGATCTGTCCCGGCTCCACAAAGAAATGATGCATGGCAAACCCTCTCTACCGCTTGCGCGCGGTCACGGACACCCACTCGCCCTGGCGGGTTACCTCCAGTACCTCAAAGGCGGGATTCTTCGCAAATGCTTCCAGCACCGCCTGTTCCTTCATATTGATAATACCGGAGGTGATAAAGAGTCCGCCCCGCTTCAAATGCACCGGAATCTCATCCACCAGCAGAATGATCACATCCGCCAGAATATTGGCCACCACCACGTCGTAGCAGCCGAATCCGGCCCACTCCTGAACGCTGGGGTCATTCAGGATATTTCCCTGCAACACGTGAAAGCGCTCGCCGGAAATGCCGTTGGCTTCCAGATTCTCGCCCACTGCCGTGATGGCGTTCTCGTCCAAGTCCGTACCCCAGACCTCCTTCGCGCCCAGCTTCAGGGCGGTGATGCCCAAGATGCCGCTGCCCGTGCCCACGTCCAGAAGCTTTGTCCCGCTGTCCACGGCTTTTTTCAGCTGGCGAATGCACAACTGGGTGGTCTCGTGCATCCCGGTTCCAAAGGCGGTGCCGGGATCGATCTGCACCAGCAGCTTGTCCTTGTGCTCCTCGGGAATGGTCTCCCAGGTGGGCTTGATCAGAATGTCGTCCACGGTGAAGGGCTTGAAATACTGCTTCCAGTTGTTGATCCAGTCCTTGTCCTCGGTCTCGGAGGCGGCAATGGTGCGCTGTCCCAGATCCGTGAACACGGCCAGCTCGTCCAGACCTTCCTCCACCTGCTTCATCAGCTCCTCAATGTCGCAGTCGTCGTCCACATAGAAGCTCACCTTTGCCACGCCCTCGTCCGGCGGCAGCTCCGGCAGAATGTCGATGAACATTCCCTTGGTCTCCCGCTCCGTGAGCGGCACGTTGTCCTCAATCTCCACGCCCTCGATGCCGATGTCGTCCAGCATGCTGCTGACCAGATCGACCGCCTGGGTGGTGGTGGTAAGTGTAAGTTTTTTCCATTTCATAATCTATCTTCTCCTGTCTGTTGATTCTCTTAGTTGCAAAATGGGCCGGGGCGCCTACCGTCCGCTGAGCACCTTCACGAACAATGCGATCAGCACCACCAACACCACCGGGCGCACGATCTTGTGTCCGTCGTGGACCACCAGGCCGGAGCCGATGTAGTGGCCGCCGATGCAGCAGATTCCGGCCGCCAGGCCCAGGGGGTACAGCACGTTTCCGCTGAAAATGAAGGTGACGAGCGCCGCGGTGTTGGAGGACAGGTTGATCACCTTGGTCTGGGCCGAGGCGCTGCGCACGTCCATCCGCGCCACCCCGGTAAGCACCAGCAGCAAAAACGTGCCAGTACCAGGCCCGTAGAAGCCGTCGTAACCGCCCACCAGCAGGGCCGCCAGCACGCTGAGCACAAACATGCGCTGCCGGGAAATATCCCCGGTTTTCTCGCTGTCCCCCATTCGCTTATCGAACAGAACGTATGCCGCAACAATGGGCAGAACCACCAGCATCATGTTCCGGATCACTTGGTCCGGAACCATCAGCGCCAGGCGGGCGCCGATGGAGGAGCCGATGATGGCCGCCACCGCCGAGCAGGCCGCCATGGCCGCCTTGCCCTTCAGGTAACCGTTTTTCGCATAGCGGACGGTGGAGACCACCGTACCCATGGAAGAGCCGAGCTTGTTGGTGCCCAGGGCGGTGTGGGCGGGCACTCCTGCCAAAAGATACGCGGGCAGAGAGATAATTCCACCGCCGCCGGCAATGGAATCCACCAGCCCGGCCAAGAAGGTCAGCGGGCATACGATCAGATATTGTATCATAGTCTTAGGTATCCTTTCTGAAAAAGCAACCTATATATTATCACAGAATCCGGGCACTGGCAATAAGCGCGGGAAGCAAAAGGCGAAAAAAGCTGAAAATATGGAGTTTCCTGCGGGAAAAGATGGTAATCGCCTTCCATGGCCGCCCGTTATGGGGAAGGTTTGCCGTGCAGCGTGCGCCGCCGGGCGCGCGATCAAACAGAGGGCGGACACACCGTTTGGTGTGCCTGCCCTCTGCCGCGCTTAATATCTGACCGATTTATTGATATTTCCTAAAATTTACAAGTAAAAATCTGGTTATAACCAACCCACTGAACTCCCGTCACATGCCTGCTCAGCACATCCGTCTCATTCAGCTTCACCACGTCCACGGCCAGGTCCCCGTTTCCGTCCTTCAGCCTCACAGGGACTTTCTCCCCTCCGCCATTGTAAAATCTGGCGATCAGCTTATCCTCGTCCTCCGCTTTTTTCAGCGCCCCCAGGACCGCCCGGCCTTCCGTCTCCCTCAAAAGGCTGTACGCATAGGGAACCTTCGCCTCAGCCGGATTCAGCTTCATGGCGTTGTAGGGCATCTTGTTGTAGGAAATGAACGGGGTGACGTACTCCTTCGCGGTCCTCGCCAGATGATCCCGGCAGGCGGTAAGGGCGATCTCATAGGTATGGCTGCCCCGAAGCTGGGAATCCGGGGTTTCCATCTTGATCCCGGAAGGTCTGCCCGGCCTTCTGAGAAGCCCTTCCTTGCCCAGCACTCCCACGCTTCGGAATAAGGTGACGGCCAGCACGCCGTAATCCGGGCCGGTCATCTCGTACTCTCTCACCGAGTTGGTCAGAACCGCCAGCCCCCGCTCCCCGCAGCCGGTCACCCAGGACAAGAAGGGATAAATAGAATCCGGCCGCTCGGACCAGCCCTCCTTCTCCCACACGTCCATGGCCTCGTCCCTCACCGGGCGGCGGATCATGCCAAACTGGTTGTCGCTGACGGAAAATCCTTCATGTTCCTGTCCCGGCACCAGCAGCCGCAGCCGGTGGCTGTCCGCCTGGTTGTCCACCGTCACCCGGACCTCCAGAACCGGGGATCCGGCTTTTAATTCCAGCTCAAATTCCACGTCCACCCGGCCGTCCCTACGCCGTTTACTCCGGCTCTCAAGTCCGGCCGGAACCGCCATGGATACCCGGACCCGTGCCTTGTGGCTGTACGTCCCGTGTTGGCAGCGGACATCCGCAGTCTCCTCCTTTGAGGTCAACACCCAGTCGTCTGCCGCCGGGGAGTAGTCGTAGCCGTCTCCGTCGTCGCTCCCGTCCTCCAAAAGCAGCACGTCCCGGTAGTATTGGCCCTTCTGTTTGTCCAGCACGGTCAGGCTGCCGTTGGGTTCGATGGTTACAGACAGGTACTCATTTTCCAGGGTATTGACGGCCGGGGAGGCAGGACGGCAGTTTCCGGCAGGGTCCGCCGGTTCCACGGCAAGGTTTTCCCCCATACCAGCCGCCATAGACGCGGCAAAGCTTTCCCCCGTACCGTCCGCCATGGACGCGGCAGGCCTTTCCCCAGCAAACGCCTCCTCCCGCACCAAATAAGTGGTAAATCCCATAGCAGGAATCCGGTCGCAGAATTCCAGCGTATACTCCACAAAGGGCTCGTAATCCCCATAGTGAACGATCTGCCGGTCAATCAGCCCCGCGTCCACAATCCTGCGGTCCGCGATCTCGTATTCCAACCGGGAGCCGTCGGGACGCTCCAGCACAAACCGTTTCATCTTGGTGACAATTTTCCCCCGGATCATCCCCTCCCGCTCATAGGGCAGCAGGTTGAACACCGTCAGCTTGTCCAGAGCTCGGCTGCAGTCCATGGCATCCACAATCTTTCTCATGTAAAACTCAATCAGCCGGTCCGCCCGCTCCTCCGCCAGGAAATAGCGGTCCGCAATGGCGCGGTGCACCTTATCGCTGCAGCAGCATCCGATGGAATCGTGGGCGTGATTCTTCATCAGCTCCTTCCAGATGGCTTCCACCAGGCCGTGGTGATACGGGAAGCCCAGCTTGTAGGCGATGGAGGCCAGCGGTTCCAGCAGGTTGGTGATCTTGTTCTCAATCCGCGTGTTCGCCGCCTTCAAATCGGCCCGTGAGGAGAAAATGCTCCGGTGCACCCGCATATACCGGCCGTCCAGAAATTCTCCCCGCAGGGTATCTAAGTTCCCCTGGCGGCCGATGGCCGCAAACACGTCCTCATACCGGCTCAGGAAAAATTCCTTGTCCGGGTACAGCTCCCGCATCGTTTCCATTACCTGGAAAATATCGCGTTGCAGCGGCATCTGGTCATGGCCGTTGGGTACTAAAAGATGGCCTGTGGCGGTTCCCCGCTCAAGAACGGGCATGTATTTTTCCATCCGCTTTCTCAGCGCTTCCTTCTCCACCGGCAGATATTTGCCGATGGCGTAACCCAAAGGCAGCAGCTGAACCGCCACCCGGGAGCCGTCGTCGTCCTCCCAGAAGAATTCCGTCCGGTCCGTGCCCATGCGCTCGGAGGTCCCCCGCCAGAACATACTGTTTTCTATATTAAATCCCCTTAAAATCTGCGGCATCCTGGCGCTCTGGCCAAAGGAATCCGGAAGATAACCGATCATCATGGGACTGCCGAACTCCCGGCAGTCCTTCATCCCGTACAGAAGGTTGCGGACGATGGACTCTCCCCCTACCACCATCTCGTCTGTCTGGGTATACCAGGGCCCGATGATCAGTTTTCCCCTCTGCACCAGCGCCCTGACCCGCTCCCGGTTTTCCGGGGACACGGAGAAATAGTCCTCCAGCACCGAGGTCTGTCCGTCCAGGACAAAGCAGGGATAATCCTCCCGTGTCTCCAGCATGGTGAGCACCTCTTCCATATCGTTCACCAAAAGGATTTTTGATTCCTCTGCGGTAAAATACCACTCCCTGTCCCAGTGAAAATGCGGGACAATATGTACTTTATCTGCCATAATCCACTCCATACGCCTGCGGCGTTCTTATTTTCTCATTGACTTGTCATATTTCATCTTTTTAAGGGCAACCAGGATCACGGTTGAGATCACCGCGCCCAGCACCGCCGCAAAAAACCAGATTAACGCATTTCCCATGCCTCCCAAACCGTCCTTTAACAGGAACATGGAGAAGATTCCCGCCCCCGGAACATCCAGGCCGATGTTGCACATGGCCACGATGGCGCCGGTCACGGCGGAGCCCGCGCAGAGGGAGAAAATCACGCGCACCGGGTCCGCCATCATCACAGGGATGGCTCCCTCGGTGATTCCTGCCAGGCCCAGAATCCAGGTGGACATGCCCGCCTCCTGCTCCTCTTTTGTAAAATACTTTTTAAAGCCCAGAGTGGACATGGTCACCGCAAATGCCGACACCATCTTGATGGAGGCAAAGGCCGCGTAGGGCATGAGAATTCCCTCCGCCATGGCGCCCACGCAGAAGGTGTAGGCCGCTTTGTTCACCGGACCGCCCAGGTCAAAGGAAACCATGATTCCGATGATCGCGCCCAAAAGCGCCGCGTTGGAACCGCTCATGGCGCTGAGCAGGCCGATCAGACTCTGATTCAGCCACGCTACCGGTTTTCCGAGCAGGAAAAACATCACAATACCCACGATCAGGGTGCTGAACACGGGGTAAACCCAAAAGGACACAAAACCGGCAAACACACCCTTGGCGGGCACTGCCTTCCTCAAAAAACGGACTGCATATCCGGCTACAAGGCCGCCTAACATACCGCACAGGAATCCGCCGTTGATCAGGTTGGCCGCGATACCAGCCGCAAAGCCGGGAGCCAGGGCCGTCTTATCCCCAAGGGAGTAGGCCATGTAGGCCGCCAGCATGGGGATCATCAGGGTTCCCAGGGTATTTCCGCCCATCTTGCGGAAGAGCCACAGCCAGCTGTTGTCCATGTTGTAAAGCTCCTGAAGCCCGAAGCCCTGGGCGATCAGCACCGCGAAGGCGTTGATCATTCCGCCCGCCACAATGATGGGGATAATATAGGAAACGCCCGTGAGCACCGCCTGCTTGATCTCGCTGCCAACGCTGGCCTTCTCTCCGGCTGCGGCGGCATTTCCCGCGTCCATTCCCGCATAATCGCCCTTGCCTTCCCGCCCGGCTTTCTCCAGCGCCCCGCGGATCACGCCCTTGGCGTCCTTGATGGGGGCAGCCACCTTGGTCTTGTACACCGGCAGATGGTCAAAGCGCTCGCTGTCCTTCACCGCCACGTCCGCCGCAAATACCGCCGCGTCGGCGTCCCGCAGCATTTGAGCCGTGTGCCGGTCCTCCACGCCGTTTGCGCCCTGCTTTTCCACATAAACCTTGACTCCCAGCTCCTCGCCGCCCTTCACAAGGGCTTCCGCCGCCATGTAGGTGTGGGCGATTCCGGCCGGACACGCGGTGACTGCGACGATGGTTTTGGCGTATGTGCGGTTCTTCTCCGCCTCAGCCGTTCCCCCTTCCAGGTTCCGGTAAAGCTCCTCTGCCGTCTTAGAGGCTTTCAGCCGCTCCAGATAATCCGGGTTGGACACGCGGGTCATCAGCTCCGACAACAGCTCCAGATGGGTGCTTTTCGCCTCCGACTCCGGGATGGCCAACAGGAAAATGATGGTCACTTCATTTCCCGGCAAGATGCTCTCCCAGTTTTTGATGGGAGTCCTGACCGTCGCCACCGCGAAGGCCGCTTCCCGCACCGCTTTGCTCTTTCCGTGGGGGACCGCCATTCCCATATCGATTCCCGTCTCGGAGAGGGATTCGCGCTCCAATACCGCCCTGTAATACTCATCCCTTGAGGACAGCTTTCCCGCGGCGTCCAGCTTGTCCACCAGATAGTTGATTGCCTCCAGCTTGGTGGAGAATTCACACCCCAGACTGATTAATTCCCTGCTTGTGGCTTTTTGCAGATTCATAGTCTACCCCTTTCACATTTTCGTCGCAACAGTTCATGCGTCAATTTTTACATCGGATGGAAATCCGACCGTTCGTCCTTCGGTTAACCTGGATAAGAGTATAGCACAAAATCAGCCCGGAGCCGTTTTTTCGTAATTTATCCACACAAAATGCCTTCGCTGTGTAAATTTACACAGCAAAAAAGGAAGCAGGCCGTTTCCCACTTCCCTGTTCTGCCCTTTGATCCGCCGCCGCGGCCGCTCCCGCTCCCCGCTCCGCAGGCTCACGGCTCCACATATCCCTGCCAGAACTCCTCGCTGAGCAGCCGGACCAGGACCATTAACCCGCTCCGGTCCGTGACGTTGTAGCCCTGCACCTCCCGGTCCTCGCCCCAGAAATACAGGTTCACGTCGCAGGCCTTAGCCAGACGATTTTCATAAAAATGGGTGATGCTCACCACCGGCATTCCCATTGCTTTGGCCTCCCCGGCCATCTCGATGAGCCGGTCGTTCTCCCCCCTGGCGCTGATAATGATCAGCAGGTCATCCCTGCTTCCGTGCCTGACCGCGTAAAACATGTCGTGTATCTGCTGGTAAAACTGCACGCTGCAGTCCAGGCACCTGAGATTCTTGCCCAGCATCTCGCAGAAATAGGTGGAGTCCCCCACCCCCGCAAAGATACAACAGCGGGCTTTCTTCATCATCGCAGCCGCCTTTTTCAGGGTGAGCACGTCGATGGTGTCCAACGTTTTCACAATATTGGACGGTAGCTGTCCCAGAATACGGCCGCTTATGGTCTTACCCGTGCCCTCCGGCTCGCCCTCGTTCTGGACCGAAAACTTCAGCTCCGAAAAGCCGCTGTACTCCAGCTTCTTCGACAGCCGCATCACCGCGTTGGGCGCGATAAATAAATCCGCCGCGATCTTCTGAATGGACAGCTTCATGATCTCCTGCCTGTGGCTGCGGATATAAGACACAATGTCGTCGTCCGTCTCGTTCAGCTGATCCTCATGGCGCAAAACCCGCTCCTCAAATTTCATCCCGATTCCCTCCCGCCCATTCTGCCGGTCAAATGCCGCGTCCGTATAGTTCCCTGCCGCAAAACCGGCCCGGCTGCCGGCGCAGACCGCTATAACCAAAATAGCATAAATGCACGGGAGCGTCAACGTGCATTCCGGGCGCATCGACAAAAGACTGGACCACCGGTAATCCGGCGGCCCAGCCCATCTTTTCAGGCCGACGGCCGGCTTACTGGCCGTCAGACCCTGCTTCAGCTTTTATTGCCTTCACTTGATACAGGAAGCCCTCTCGCTAAGAGTTCCGGCTTCACCAGGCGGTTACTCTACTCCTTCCTTAGATTCTCCCTGATCACTTTCCGGCGATCCGATTTCTTCCGTTCCACCTTCTGTGCCTTCCTCCGGCGTTCCGTTTTCTCCCTGACCGCTTTCCGCACCGGTCTCAGGTGTTTCCGGCTCTTCCGTTCCGCCTTCTGCGCCTTCCTCCGGCGTTCCGGCCTCGCCCTGGCCGCCTTCTGCGCCTTCCTCAGGTGTTCCGGCTTCTCCCTGGCCGCCTTCTGTGCCTTCCTCAGGTGTTCCGGCTTCTCCCTGGCCGCCTTCTGCACCTTCCTCAGGCGTTCCGGTCTCGCCTTGGTCGCCTTCTGCGCCTTCCTCAGGTGTTCCGGCTTCTCCCTGGCCGCCTTGTGTTCCTTCCTCAGGCGTTCCAATTTCTCCCGTTCCGCCTTCTGCTCCCGCATTTTCCTCCGGCAGTCCCGCATTTTCAGAGTCCTGCGCTCCGTTCTGCGCGCCGCCACCAGGCTGCTGCTCCGGCTGCACGGCCTCGACCACCGGCTTCACAGGCTCAACCACTTCTTTCAGCGTTTTGACCTCTGTAGCAGTCGGGTATTTCACCTTGGAGGTATCCACCTTAATGGTTCCCGCCAGCGGATTGGTCTCTCCGTCGTTCAGATAAGCGTTGATCTGGAAAGTACCCTTGCTCTCAATTTTGCCTTTGCCGGCCAGTCCTTCGACGTCCAGGATATAATACGCGTTGGTCTTATCGTTGTACGCCTCGCCTTCCGCCTCATAATAAGCGTAGTTCTGCTCCAGCATATTGATATAAACAGTTTCCCAGGTCAGATCGTCCAGATTGATTCCGTACTTTTCCTCTGCGGTCACGGAATCAAGAATCCAGCCTGCCATGTGGTCCAGCGCCTCCTCAGGATTCTCCACCGGGAAATCCAAGGTGATGATCGACGAGCCGCCGTCCCCGGTAGAATAGGAAGCAAACACATTCAGCACATAGGTGTAATCATCGACCGGCGTGGCCTCCGAGGTGCTGGCAATGGTGATCGCACCGCTGGCATCCGCCTTCGCCGTGATTCCCTCAACGGACAGCGTTCTGATGTGATCGACAGCATCATGCATCAAGCTTGTATATTTTTCATTGGCCGCTTTATACCCGTTACCGCCGACTGATGCGAACAGCCCTGCAAATTCCGTTCCGTAGAGATACCCCTCCAGCGAACAGCCTTCAACTGTTATATTATCCACCGCCGTTGCGTTTGAGGAGTTACCAATAAACAGCGCCACATATTTGCCGTAAACCGTTCCGCTGCTGCTACAGTCCTTAAACACGTATTTGGTATCCGTCTGTCCATAACCAGCTACGAAAACACCGCTCCATGATCCAGAGGCAACCTCATAGGATGCGCTGCTGTGACAGTTTTCAAACGTCACATTCGCTCCCTTAGACAGAATAATACTGCAATAAGATCCCTCATTCTGAGAGTTTGTCACAAAGGTAGTTCCGGGCGCGTTCTCAGCATCCACGCCGTCAAAGGCAATGTCGCCGTACACGAACGCGTTCAAATTCAGGTAATGCTTATCCTGCACAATCGTCAGATTCCTAAACTCAGCTCCAAAGGAATTCTCTGCAAACATGCAGTCGTAGTCCCGGTTCGCCAGAATCTCGTTTCCGCCTCCATCCAGAACGCCCTTAAAATTCTTCACCACACAGGCGCGATCGATCGCTTCCTCGCTGAGCTCATTCAAATCGATATTATCTATTAACTGATAATATGCGTATTCGGAGTCTTTATCCTTCGATATCCTGTTGATATTCTCCAGTTCCTCAGCATTGGAAATTTTGAACGGGTCCTCCTCCGTTCCGCTGCCTCCCGAGAAACCGTAATCCCAGTAAGCCCCGTCTGTAAACGTCACCTTGTCCTTCAGTTCCCCTGTTACCCAGTCCGCCGTCTTCTTTTCAAACCGCTGAGAGTACAGGTAGGGGGATACCGCCACTGGACCGGAGACTGTGATGGATTCCGCCTTATCCAGGGACCCACCCTCCTGTCCGGCGCCCAGATAGATTGCGCCGACAGGCTCATCCTGACCGGCATCCGGGTTCTTTGTCATGGGATCATCCTCAAACTGCGCTGTAACCGTCCCCAGGATTTCCGCGTCCTGGCCGTCTTTGTACAGGGCGTTGATTCCCAGGAAAATGTCTCCCCAGATCTGCGCGCCCGCCTCGACCTTGATATCCACATCGCCCACCAGACCCCGGAAGCCGCTCTGATAGATCGTATTACCCTGATACTTCGGGTAGCCCGGGTAAGCGTTTCCGTCCTCCAGCACCGCCGTGGACCCGAAGGTAACCGCCACGCTGCCCGTATAACCATTGGTTCCCGCGCCGATCATCCTGTTTTTCACCGTGCCATCCAGGCGTATCTGGGATTCTCCCACCGAGCCAATGGAGATGGCGCCGCCCTGAAGGCTGCTCAGCACCGCTCCCTCAGCCACATGGATTTCCGTACGTTTTACGTGGTTGGGGGACAAATGGGTCTCCCCGTCCAGCTTCTTCAGATCGCCATGGGGCGCAGCGCCTCCGCCGTACACAGTGTTCACCGACGCAGCGGAGTTCACATTGATGGTCACGGTTCCGTCTACCTTCGCCAGGCCGGAGCCGCCGCCGTAGATGACATTTACGGTTCCGCCGTTGACTGTGATCGCCACATCTCCATTGGTAACCGCGCTGTGGCCCGTCCAGGAATCGCTGGTTCCCGCGCCACCGCCGAAAATATTAGCTACCCGGCCGCCCTGGACCGTCACCGCGCCGCCCTGGCACGCGCTGTCCGCTTCCCGGGCGTAGCTTCCGGCGAAAATATTCAAATTCTTCTTCGCCAGATACTGGGTGCCTCCAACTGTTACCAGAAGCTCGTAATTGTCCGCCAGGTCCGCCTTGTCGTAGGCATCCACCACAACGCTTCTGCCCTCGGCGAAATAGACGTTGCCCAGCGTTCCTTTCACCACATCGGAGGTAACCACCACATTGTCCGCCACCGGCAGACTCTTGAGCCATTTTGCAAAATAAACCCGGTCCCCGGTGGAACCCTGTGCCAGCCTGGTCACACGGCTTCCCGCAAATGCGGCGTTGGTGTACCAGCCGTCAAACCGTCCCTTCTCCTCATCCGCAGACGGCGTGGGAAGGGTATAATCCTGATCCGCCACCGTGTACGTCTCTTTAGCTCCGTCCACAGTGCCGTCCTCAAACGCGATGCTGTACGTGACAGCCTCCCAGACCGCGCGGTAAGTGCCAGTCTGGTTCACAATCAGCTCCCCGACCTCTCCGCTCTCAGCCTCAGGTCCGGTCCACACCAGCCGGTAGCCCGTTCTGTTGTGGGAACTGGGCAGCACAATCCTGGTGCCTTCCAGATAGTCCCTAGTCTCCGGCACCGCCCCAATGAGATAAGTGTCGATATCCGACGGTGCCTCAAAGACCACGCGGAACTTCTCCAGAGCCTTCTCTAACGTCACCTGGACCGTCTTGTTCCTGTCGGCCTTCACAGTGCCTGTCACCGGCTTATAACCGCTCTTTCCCACTGTGTATGTATACTCCCGGCCCGCCAGCAGATCAGCGGTACCGTTGGCATAGCTGAACATAGTTCCGTCCTTGCTGACTACGGAAAGATCCAGCCCGGTCAGTCCCGACGTTTCCTTAAACGTTACCTGCGCTACATCCGGCTCCTGCACCGTGATCACCGCCGTTGGCAGCACGCTGCCCGCACGCACATTCTCCGGCAGGCTGACCCAGGCGCCGTACACCGTGTAGGTCCCCGGCTGGGTGGAGGTGAAGGTGTAGGGATTCCAGCTGATATTCCCGACTTCGCCCTCGCTGATCGCGTACTCCGTCGGCAGATCCTCGGGCAGCGCGCCGCCGTAGACCACGGACCTCTGAGCCGCCGGGTAAGCGGACAGGAATTCCACCTCTGTCACCGCCGCGCCCAGATTTCCATCGATATGCGTTCCCTGGGCGGCCGCTACCATTCCCACGCTTCCCTCGCCCAGGACAGAAGTGGAATACTGTGTCTCAACCTCGTTCACCGTCGTGTTTTTACCCACCGTCACCGCCACGTTCTCCGCCGCGATCACGACCTTACCCACGGTGGAGTTCATATCCAGCGTGATGGGGTGGGATGCTTCAACCCCGGCAATGGCAGTTGTGCTTCCGCCGTCGGTAATCTCCGCCGCGCCGCCTGTAGTCAAGGTCTGTACGACCACGTTCGTCAGGCTTACCTTGCCGCTGACCGAAAGCTGCGTGATCCGGACCGGGTCCTCGCTGTTCTCAGAGCGGACCGTGGTTCCGTCCGCAGCCGCCACCTGTTTCACCGCGCTGTCCCCCGCAAGGGTGAGGGCGGCATTGTTTCCAAGCTGAATCTGATCCACCGACAGGTTGGCGACCTTCACGTTGGAATTCGCCTTTACCATATCCACAACCGCGTTCTGGCTTCCGTTTAGCACGGCGTTTCCATTAACATTGGCCGTTACTACCCGGGCCTGGCTGATATTGACATTGGCCCTGCCGTTGACATTCAGGGATTCGACTCTGGTGGCTGCGCCCTTGACGGTGGTATCCGCCTCCACATCCGCCTCCCGGAAGCCCGCAGCCACGGACAATGCCTCGATCATAGCGGGCTTTTTCACCAGCAGGTGGGAGACCACCACGTTGTCGCTCAGCTCCAGTCTGGGAATCTGAGCGGTTCCACCGGTCATCTTCTCCATAATCACACTTCCCTGGATCTGAGTGCCTGATTTGAGCTTGACGGAACCGGAGCCGCCGCCCTGCACCACCAGGTTTCCGTTCACCTTGACATTTTCCAGGATTACCTCTCCGTTTTCCACTGAGGAGGTCACGTATACATCCTGATAGGTGCCCGGCGTCACGTAGTATACGCCGGTGTCGGATTCCTGGCTCCAGCCGTAGGTTTTGGTCTTGTCCCCGGCGTAAACCGTCTGCTCCTGCGGCGTCTCATGATCTCCGCCTGAGCTGTGGCTTCCGCCGCCCCCTCCGCCACCGCCGCCGGAGGTGGTGGCTTTGCTCCTAATCTGTACCACGCCGTTCACCGTCCAGGCTCCGGTCTCATCCACCGTGTAACCGTCCGGCGTCACGCCGCCCATCAGACAGGAACCATCCTCCTGAAGATAATAACATTTCCCGTTGATCCAGCGCCAGCCAGTGAGCACGGCGCCCCGATAGCCGTCGGACATGGTGTTGAGCCAGTACCATTTTTCGTCCACGTCCTGAAACCAGCCGGTTTTCATGGACCCCTGAGGACCGCCCACATTCTTGTCCAGATAATACTTCCGGCCATCCACATCCGTAAACCAGCCGGTCTGCATGTTGCCGTTCTGATCCAGATGGTACCAGTGCAGGCCGTCCTGGAACCATTGGTTCTTAAGACGCGACTGATCCTCGTTCTCATAATACCACTGTCCCGAGCTATTAACCCATCCGGCAAACGCATTTCCCGGCATAGACACGGATAACAACACAGAAAGCGCTGCTGCATAAAACTTTTTTCTCATTTTCTCTCCCCTTTCTCCGTTATAAATGCATAAAATTCTGTGAATTCCACATTATTTATTGTAACATACAACTTTTTAGTTTTCAATACAACTAAATAGTTTATTTTTTTGAATTATAGAGTTGTAAAATAAACTTATTACGATTATCCCTCCAGGAGAGATTATGCTGAATCTGAAAAAATTGCGCAAAGAAAAGGGATTGACTCAACAATTCCTTGCGGAAAAGTTCGGTCTATCCCAACAATCGATCTATAAATATGAAAATAATCTGGCTGAACCGGATATTGCAACCCTGAAAGAGCTGGCCGAGTTTTTCGATACCTCTGTGGACTATCTGGTAGGGGCCTCCGATATCCAGGAACCATACAACGGAAAATTTATGGAGGATCTCTCTATCTTTGAGATTGAATACCTGCATTTCTTCCGGAAAATGGGTTCTGAGGACCGCCTTCTGATGTTTCAGCTCTCCAAAAGTCTGACCTCCAAAAATTACCATGAAAAGCCCTGAATATTTTTAAAGTTTCTGCAATAAAATCCCCGCCCCGCGCATTATCCTAGTGAACGGATAAAACAACACCGGCCGGCGACGGCGGATGGGGCAACGATAAAAACATAATCAAGTACACGAAATTCCTTGATTGCATTACACTCCATCACACACCGCCCCGGATGCCGGAACCGGCCGGATGTTTTGAAGGTGCGAAGGATAAAACGTCTCTGATCGGACGGCGCAGCCGCGCCAACATAAAACACTCCCGAGAAAAGGGGCTGCCCTCCGGCGGCGTCCGGGCGGGATGCGCACCGCGCGTCCCAAACGGCGTCCGCCGGGCGGAGAGCGGCAAATTGCAAATGCAGACATGGCGTGTGGGCCTTGTCTGCATTTTTTGTGTGTGAAAATCCGCCGACAGCGCCGGGGCTTATAGTTTGTGTTTTTTTAAGGGATTTTATCGCCCGCCGGACACATTTCCCGGTCAACCAGCGCCTCCGCATCCCCGCAGAGCTCCCTAAGCGCCTGTATACAGAGCGCCAGCGTTCCGGCCGTCAGGCCGAAGATTTCGTTCACCCGCCTCTGGTAATCCGGCAGCGTCACCGGAAACTCCCGGATGCGCCGCACCGCTTTCTTCTCATTCAGGCAGTAGGTCCGGTTTAAGGCGAACAGCACCTGGTTCAGGGCCGAGACCGAACGGAACAGATGACCTGCCACATAGTAGAGGTCCTCCCCCCTGCCGTAGCCTTCGGCCAGCATACAGGAAAATTTGGCCTCAAACATAAAAAATGAGATCAACGCCCTCCGCAGCGCTTCAGGGTAAACCTCCGCCCGCTCCTTCATCTCCGTGAAGCTTTGATCCCTGGCGTAGAGGATCTTCCCGGCCGCCAGCTCACCCCGGTACATGGCGTCAATGTAGCCGTGGGGATGGCCGGTCTGGTAGTGGGCCGCCGTCTCCCCTCGTTCGGTCCGGTCCAGAATATCCTGCACCCTGGCAATATCCCGCAGGATCAGGTCCACGTGATACCCTTTAACGGTCAGCCAGCCGCCGCAGTTCACCCAGTTACCCCACTCTCCCTCGCGGCAGACCAGGTTTTCCCGGTGCAGGTCGTCCAACCCGGCGGCGATTCCGTTCAGACGGTCAAAATCCATCCGTTCCCTTTCATAATAAATCCCGATGTCGATGTCCGAATTTTCCGTAGCCATCCCTGTTGCCCGGGACCCGCCCAGAACGATCCCCGCCACAAAGGAACAGGGCGCGATCTGGTCCGCAATCTGCTTTAACAGCTGTTCGATCATGATATTTCCCCCTGAAATGCAGCCAAGCTGCGATCCGGTTCCAGGCCGGACCATCCGTCACTGTATCATCGCGCCGTCCGCCCCCACCCGGTAGCCGTCCGGCGTGACGGTGTCCACGTAAAGGCGTCCCATGGTGCCGTCGGACTGGGTGTTGAAGTAATAGGATTTGCCGTCGATCACCTGCCAGCCGGTGCGCATCATGCCCAGCGTGCCGTCGTCCACCGGGTTTAAGTAGTAACGGTTGCCGTCCCCGTCCGTGAACCACCCTGTCACCATGTACCCGCTGCCGTCAAACCGGTACCATCGGTTGCGGATCATCTTCCAGCCGTCGGACAGCCAGCTGCCGCCGTAGAGCTGGAACCACCATCCGCCGGGGCTGTAGCGCCAGCCCTGGCCGTAAACTCCCCCCGGCCCGTTGTTATAGTACCACCAGTCGTCGTCATCCCAGTCGTCATCGTCGTCATTCCACCAGTCCCAGGGATCGTAGGTGTACTGGGTGGTGTCCGGAACGTTGGTGTTCCAGCCCGGATAGGCGTAGATCGTGTCGCCCGATGTCTCCCTGGCGTTCCCCTCTCCCACGCCCGGGCCTCCGCTGTAATAGGAGTTCTCATTATAATACGGGTCCACGCCGGGACCTCCCCGGTAGTAATAGTCCCCCGGTCCGTAGGCCAGGGCCGGACAGACCTGCCCGGCCGTCAACACGGCAGCCGCGGCAGCCGTCAGAATCCGCTTCACGTATGTTCTCATATCCTCGTCTCCACTCTCCTCGCGGCCAAATGCGGCCGTTTCTCCCCGGGCCAGTCCCCGGCTTTTGTATCATTTTCCTGTCTCAAAGTATACCACAAACACTCAGCTCGTGGAAGACCTCCCTAAGTGTTTCGGCATGTATTCTCACTAGTCGCGGTCCTGAAAATGTTCACGCTTCCGGCACCTGCAGCAGGCGGGACGCAAAGAGAAAATTCAGATTGACAATCTCAATCCATGCGCATACAATAGTTGTATGTGCAATAATTGTCAGAGCAATTCACACGCCGCACCACAGGCGCGAACGACTGCTCAGAAAGGAAAACCATTCATGAAAACGTTTCTCTCCTACTTAAAGCCTTACCGCAGGCAGGCGGTGCTCGCCGTCCTCTGCATCGAGGCGGAAGCCGCCTTTGAGTTAGTCATCCCCCTGGTGATGGCCCAGATTATCGACGTGGGCGTGGCAAACGGCGACCGGCGCTACATTTTGATGAAGGGCCTTCAGATGGTTCTGTTCGCCCTGATCAGCCTGGCGCTGGGCCAGGGGTACGCCCACTTCGCCTCCACCACCGGCCAGGGGCTGGGGGCCGAAATCCGCAAGGCGGAATTTCAGAAGCTGCAGCAATTCTCCTTTGCCAACACCGACAAATTCCGCACCTCCTCCCTGGTCACGCGGCTGACCAGCGACGTCACCACCATCCAGAACTCGGTGTCCACGGGCATGCGCCCCGCGTTCCGCTCGCCGGTGATGATGCTCATCGCCCTGACCGTGTCCTTTACCATCAACGCCAAACTGGCGCTGGTGTTTTTTGTGGCCGCCCCGCTGTTGGGCGCCATACTCTTTTACATTGTCACCCATGTGCGCCCCCTGTACGGCCTTATGCAGGGGTCTGTGGACCTGGTGAACCGGGTAATTCAGGAAAATCTCACCGCCATCCGGGTGGTGAAATCCTACGTCCGCGGGGACTATGAAATCCAGAAATTCGACGAGGTGAACACCAACCTGCGGAATACCTCCGAGCGGGCCTTCCGCCTGGCCGCCCTCAACATGCCGGTGATGCAGTTCATCCTCTACGGCACGATCTTAAGCATCCTCTGGTTCGGCGGAAACTTAGCCTCGGTGGGCGGCCTCAAGGTAGGCGAGCTGACCGGCTTCCTCAGCTATGTGATGCAGGTGCTCAACTCCCTGATGATGCTCTCCAACGTGTTTCTGATGATGACCCGGTCCCTGGCTTCCTGGAAGCGGATTTCCGAGGTCATGGACGAGGAGATCGATATCCGGGACGACCAGGCCCGGGATATCCGGGTGGAGCGCGGGGACATCCGCTTTGACCACGTCTATTTCAAATATAAGGCCCAGGCGGAGGAGTACGTGCTCTCCGACATCTCCTTCCACATCGAACCTGGGCAGACCGTGGGGATCATCGGCCAGACCGGATCGGCCAAAAGCACGCTCATCCAGCTGATCCCCCGGCTCTACGAGGCCACCTCCGGCCAAATCTATATCGACGGGATTCCGGTGCAGCAATACCCCCTGCGTGAGCTGCGGGATTCCATCGCCGTGGTATTGCAGAAAAACACCCTGTTCTCCGGCACGGTGAAAGCCAACCTGCGCTGGGGGCGTGAAAACGCCACCGACCAGGAGATCGCGGAAGCCTGCCGCATCGCCTGCGTGGACGAATTCATCGACCGCCTGGAACACGGTTACGACACGGAGTTGGGCCAGGGCGGCGTCAACGTGTCGGGCGGACAGAAGCAACGCCTGTGCATCGCCCGGGCCATTTTAAAAGCGCCCAAGGTCCTGATTCTGGACGATTCCACCAGCGCCGTGGACACGGCCACTGAGGCGAAAATCCGCGAGGGCCTGGCCGAGAGCCTGCCCGGCGCAACCAAAATCATCATCGCCCAGAGGATCACCTCGGTGCTCCACGCGGACCAGATCATCATTCTGGAGGACGGCCGCATTAACGCCGTCGGCAGCCATGAGACCTTGCTGGCCTCCAACCAGATCTACCAGGACATCTATTATTCTCAGCAGGAAGGGGCGAATCTGTAATGCCAAGAACAACAAATTTCAGCAGGCCCAAGGACACCAAAAAAACCGTGGCGCAGATGCTGCGCTACCTGGGACGCCACCGGTGGACCATGGCCGTGATCGCGGCTCTGGTGGCTCTCAGCGCGGGGGCCAATATCACCGGCACCTACCTCTTAAAGCCGGTGATCAACACCTATATCATTCCCGGCGATCTGCCGGGTCTGGCCCGGATGGTCATTTTCATGGCCGGACTGTACCTGACCGGGGCCGCGTCCTGCTACGGTTACAACCAGCTGATGGTCCGGGTGACCCAGAAGGTGGTCAGCGAAATCCGTTTCGACCTGTTCACCCATGCCCAGCGCCTGCCCTTAAACTACTTTGACACCCACACCCACGGGGAACTCATGAGCCGTTTCACCAACGACGTGGACACCATCACCGAGGCGTTAAACGGCAGCTTTACCATGCTGATCCAGAGCTTCATCACCATCACCGGAACCCTGATCATGCTGGTGGTGCTGGACTGGCGGCTGTCCATGATCGTTTTCGTCTTTCTGGCCTTTATGATGGCCTTTATCCGCTTTAACGGGCGGCGCAGCCGGAAATATTTCACCCAGCAGCAGAAATACCTGGGCAGTATCAACGGTTTTGTGGAGGAGATGGTGGCCGGTCAGAAGGTGGAGAAGGTATTCAACCACGAGCCCCAGGACTTCGAGGAATTCTGCCGCCGCAACGAGGCGTACCGCAAGGCTTCCACCAAGGCCCTGACCTACTCCGGCATGACCATCCCCACCATCGTGTCCCTCTCCTATGTAAACTACGCGGTTTCCGCCTGCGTGGGCGGCCTCTTCGCCATGGCCGGGCTGACGGACCTGGGAACCGTGGCCTCCTACCTGGTGTACGTGCGGCAGAGCGCGATGCCCATGAACCAGTTCACCCAGCAGATCAACTTCCTGCTGGCGGCTCTCTCCGGCGCCGAGCGCATTTTCGAGATGATGAACGAGAAGCCGGAGGTGGACGAAGGCAAAGTGACCCTGTGTAATGTGCGGGAAAATGCGGACGGCGCCCTGTCGGAGTGCGACGGCTACAGCCCCAAACACGCCTGGAAAGTCCCCTCTGCGGACGGAAGTTCCTTCACCCTGGTCCCCTTAAAGGGCGACGTCCGCTTTGAACATGTGGTGTTCGGCTACACGCCGGAGGCGAAGGTGTTAAACGACATCAGCCTTTACGCCAAGCCGGGGCAGAAAATCGCCTTCGTGGGCTCCACGGGCGCCGGTAAGACCACGATCATCAACCTGATCAACCGCTTCTACGAGATCGGCGGCGGCCGCATCACCTACGACGGCATCGACATCCGGGACATCCGCAAGGACGACCTGCGCCGCTCCCTCTCCGTGGTCATCCAGGACACCCACCTGTTTACGGGCACCATTGCGGACAATATCCGCTACGGGCGTTTGGACGCCACGGACGAGGACGTGAAGGCCGCGGCCAAGGTGGCCAACGCCCACTCCTTCATCCGCCGCCTTCCCGACGGCTACAACACGGTGCTGCACAGCGACGGCGGCAACCTGTCCCAGGGCCAGCGCCAGCTTTTGGCCATCGCCAGAGCCGCCATTTCCCGGCCCCCGGTGCTGATCCTGGATGAGGCCACCAGCTCCATCGACACCCGGACGGAAAAGCTGATCGAGAAGGGTATGGACGCGCTGATGGACGGCCGCACGGTGTTCGTCATCGCCCACCGCCTGTCCACGGTGCGAAATTCCAAAGCCATCATGGTGCTGGAGAAGGGCTCCATCATCGAGCGCGGCAGCCACGAGGAGCTGTTGGAGCAGCAGGGGCGGTATTACAAGCTGTACACGGGACAGTTTGAGTTGGAATAAGGGGACGGATCGTGATATACTTTAAGAAAACATTGCGGGAGATCCGGTCGAAGAATCCGGCAGGGCCCAGGCCCGGCGGTTCTGCAAATGGAAAGGAAGTATGGGAATGATTGATAAAAAAGAGATACGGAAAATGCTGGTCCGGACGGAGCGGGCGCGCAAGTCGGTTCTGCAGCCCTATTTCGCGGAGATCGGTCTGCCCCTGGGCCAGGGCCACGTGCGCATCCTGGAATCCCTGCTGGCCGCGGATCATATCACCCAGAAGGAGCTGGCCGACCGGTGCCATGTGGACGTGACCACCATGTCCCGCTCCCTGGACCGGCTGGAGGAGGCGGGCTTTCTGGAGCGCCGCCGGGACCCGGGCAACCGGCGCTCCTTCCTGGTCTGCCTGACGCAGTCCGGGGTGGAGGAGGCGCACAAGGTCCTGGAAATCCTGGCGGAGCTGGATGAGCGCATCTGCCGCGACTTTGACGCAGCGGAGATGGAACAGCTGTACCGGAGCCTGGAGAAAATCTGCCGGAATCTGGAGAACTGACAGAGCCTAGAACAGCGAGAGCTGCTCGTAGTCCCGGTCCTGATCCAGCTCCGGCGGCCGCCCCGCCAGGAACGCTTCGGTCCGGTCCCCGTCCAGAATCCAGTCCCGGACCTGCTCCCGCCCGATCACCAGGGGCATGCGGTCGTGGACGCCGCGCATGGAGCTGTTGGCTTCCGTGGTGAGAATACAGAAATTCCATCCGTCCTCCCCCGGGCTGTAAAAACCGGCCATATACAGGGCCGGCAGGCCCTTCCGGTAAAAGGACACCTTCTGCTTCTCCCGGTCCCACTCATAGAACCTGGCAGCAGGGACCGCCAGCCGCCGGGAAGCCACGCTGTCCCGGAACATCCGCTTTTCCAGGGCGGTCTCGGCCCGGGCGTTGATAACGGTGGTCTTGTGATAGGAATCCGGCAGGCCCCAGCGCTGCAGTGCGGGCGCCAGACGGTTGTCCGCCCCTGCTGTGATCACCAGGGACTGGTTGGTGGGCCGGATGTCCTGTCCGCTCCGGTTCCATTTCCAGCCCGAAAACATCCGGTCCAGGTCCCCGAACAGTTCTTTCAGCTCCCTCCACATTTCCTGATCAATACAGAATCTGCTGCACATGTGTTTTTCCTCCTTCACTGTTACGGTTCACAGCACCGCGGGAAAGCGCGGTTCTGCGAACCGTAACACGCTACGCGATGCACAGAAACGGCAAAAAGCGCCGTTTCGCGCCGCTATCCTCGGGTTTTCTGTGACTTCCGCTGCGCTCCACTCACAAAAAACACCTCGCGGGATATTGCCTGTAAACAGTAACCCTTCACACACCCTGTTTCCGGTAGCATTCCCGCTTCCGGTCAATCCTATCCCGCCGGCGCTTTACCGCCTCCCCCCCGGCCGGTCTCATTTTCCCACCCACTCCGGCGCATAATCCGGTCCAACGCCCAATATACTTAAACTAAAACCACTCCGGTGATCATCCATATGAAACGCAAACATTTAAAACATCTGGCGGGCACCCTGCTCATCTTTACCATGGCCTTTTTTGTGGGCGCAGGCGCAGGCAAATTCGTGCAGTCCCGCAAAGAAAAAGCCGTGTCCGCCTCCGCGGAAGGCAACTGGGGCCTAAGCTTTCCCCAGGAGGGCCAGACCCCCGTCGGCAACGCCACCCCGGACTATCTAAAGCAGTTCGGCGCCTACTATGTCCAGAACACCGACGACAAGGTGCTGTATCTGACCTTTGACGCGGGTTATGAAAACGGCAACACCGCTCCCATTCTGGACGCTTTAAAGAAGCACAACGCGCCCGCCACATTTTTTGTGGTCGGCAACTACATTTCCACCAGCCCGGACCTGGTGAAGCGCATGGTGGCCGAGGGCCACACCGTCGCCAACCACACCAACCACCACCCGGACATGTCCAAAATCTCCACCAAGGACGCCTTCGCCAAGGAGCTGAACGACCTGGAAGCACTGTACCAGCAGACCACAGGCCAGCCCATGAAGAAATACTACCGGCCGCCCCAGGGAAAATACAGCGAGAGTAATCTGAAAATGGCCAACGAGATGGGCTACAAGACCTTCTTCTGGAGCCTGGCCTATGTGGACTGGATTCAGGATAAGCAGCCCACCAAGGAGGAAGCCTTCAAGAAGCTGCTGGGCCGCGTCCACCCCGGCGCCATCATCCTGCTCCACAGCACCTCCTCCACCAACGCCGCCATCCTGGATGAGCTGCTGACCAAGTATGAGGAGATGGGGTACACCTTCAAATCCCTGGACGATCTGGTCAGCACGCCGGTGATGTAGGGGGACGGGAAATGATCGGGAAACACTCAACGGGGGCTTCCACAGGCCTGGCGTTTATGGTATAATTAAGGAAACGTATCTCTTGTCATCAACCTGCCGGTTGGTGACACGGTACTATTAAGCTGACAACCAATCCATGTCACCATCGTACCAGACGCCAGGAGGTGTTGCAATGAAAAAGTTCCTTGATTACGCCGACCAATACATACAGGAATCCGACTGGAAGATGATCGCAGCCCTGAAACTCTGTCTGCTCTCCCTGGGAATCTGCCTTGGGCTGTCCCTGCCGGGGGAGAAGAAAAAACCGGTGTTCGCCATTGCGGCGGCCGTGTTCATCGTCACCTACATCCCGCTGATGGCCAAATTCGTAACGCTCCTCTGCCGCGACGCCAAGGAGTCTTAAGGTCCACTGTTTCCAATCAGCATCCAATTCCAAAAGGCTTGCGTTTCCGCCCACTAAGGGCGGTCCGCAAGCCTTTTTCTGTAAAATCCCGCAAACACCAGGGAGGTGCAAAGCGCCGCCAGCACGTCGGAGACGGACTCCGCCAAAAAGATGGTGGCCACCGGCCCGGGTTGTCTGACCAGATCCGCCACCGGAGCCGCCAGACGGGCCGCGCTCTCCAGCCCGCCGAACGCCGCAGGCATGATGTAGATCAGAGGCACCAGCAGGATGATTTTGCGCAGGCAGGCCAGAATCAGCGATATTTTCGCCTGCCCCAGCGCCATAAAGGACTGTTGGCAGCAAATCTGCGCCCCGAAGGTGGTTCCGCCGATCACATACAGCGGCAGCGCCCATGCGCAGAGCCGCAAAAGCTGCTCGTCCTCGGTAAATATCTGTGAAAATCCCCTGGGCACCGCCATAAAAATCACGGACATCACAACGGTGTAGCTCAGACAGAGCACCACGGACAGCTTGAAGCTATTCCGCACCCGCCTGAAATTCCCGGCCCCGTAGTTGTAGCTTAAAATGGGCTGGGCCCCCTGGCAGATGCCCTGCACGGGCAGAGTCACGAACTGCCACAGGCTGAACAGCACCGCGATGGTGCTCACCGCCATGGTGCCGCCGTATTTTAACAGCTGGTTGTTGAAGGAAATCTGCACCAGGCCCTCGGTGGCGCTCATGGTAAAGGGGGAAACGCCCAGCGCCATGATGGGCAGCAGCACCTTTAACCGGATTTTCAGGTACTTTCTCCGAATCTTCAAAATGCTCTTGTCGCTGAACAAAAACTGCAGAGCCCAGACTGCGGACACGCCCTGGCCGATCACCGTGGCGATGGCCGCGCCCTTAACGCCCATGTGGAACACGTTGATAAACAGCGCGTCCAGAAAAATGTTTAAAACCGCCCCGATCAGGACCGTGCACATGCCGATTCCGGCGAATCCCTGGGTGGTGATATAGGAATTCATACCCAGGGCGATCATCACGAACACCGTGCCCAGCGCGTACAGCGTGATATACTCCGCGGCCATACCCAGGGTGCTCTCATCCGCGCCGAAGAGCAGCAGAAGCGGCTCGTGAAACAAAAGAATCGCGGCGGTCATAATGACCCCCGCCGCGATCAGGGCTGAGAAGCTGGTGCCCAGAATCTCCTCCGCCCCTTTCTGGTTTTTCTGTCCCATTTTGATAGCGCAAAGCGGCGCTCCTCCGATGCCCAGAAGCCGCGTCACCGCCGTGATCAGGGTGATGACAGGCAGGGAAACGCTGAGAGCCGCCATGGCGCTGGTGCCGTTTTCGATGCGCCCGATAAAAATACGGTCCACCATGTTGTAGATGATGCTCACCAGCTGCGCGATAATCGCCGGGATCGACAGCTCCAGCATCAGAAGGCCCAGGGGCTTTACCGCCAGTTTATTCTCTTCCATCTCTCACAGTTCCCCGCTTTACAGCTCGTAAAACGGCTCCAGGCCCTCGATCGCCTTCTGGCCCAGATCGGAAACCGGCGTGGCCATATACAGGTACATGCCCTGCATGTAGGGCTGTGCGATGCGGGCGATTCCTCCGAAAATGGCCTCGTCCTTTCCCTGATGCTCCAGAACGAACATGCAGCCCTTGCGGTCTCCCTGGATCACGCCCTGCATGTACGCCTTTTTCACCGGCTGCTGCTTGAGGAACTCGGTGATCTCCTCCAGCATTTTCTCGGGATAGCTGGAAAGCTCGTGGAATTCCATGGGCGCATTGGATGCCGCCTGCTCGGGGTGGTTGCGCTCGTAGGTCAGCTGCTGGCGCTTCAGGTAAGCGGCCTGCTGCTGCTTCAGGGCAGTGATCACCTGGCGCTCGATGCGGATGTTCTCCCCGAAGGGATTGATCACAAAACCGGCCGCGTCCTTGTCCTGGAGAACCATACCCGCATAGTCGTCAAAGGTCATGCCGACCACGTGCTGGCCTTCCCTCAGCTCCCACTTCTGCATGGACTTCCAGTCCGAGAAAGCGGGGAAAAATTTCTCCCCCTTGTCGTTGTGGATGTCCGGAAAGGAGATGGTTGCGTCCTCGCTGAACTTTAAGTTGCCCTCCTCGTCCACATCCGGCTCGGGGTTAAAGGAGGCCGCCGTCAGATAGCGCGCCTTCACAACCTCCTGCATAAATTCTCCCTGGCGCTCCGGGGTGGGATCATACTGCACCAGGTGAAACGCCTGAATCAGGTCCGGGTTTTTCAGTGATTTAAAATCTGCCATGTTCTGTTCCTTTCTTCTCTCTGTGTTGTATAAGCGCTGCGGCTCACAAGGTGAACCGCGGCGCAGAAATCTCTCTGCTCTCCGCAAATGCGCTCCGGATAATCCGGTACCGCCCTCCGGCCGCCGCAGCGGTTATCCCGCGGCCAAACCAAATGTTTTGCCCGGCGTCAATGCTGCACGGGCCTTGGACGGTATTTCCTCATGCGGTAAAAATAGTAGGGTACGATGGGAACGAGCGCCGCCAGCCAGGCCGCCGGGTCCGCGAAGCACACGCCCACATACCCGAAGGGCCGGACCACGGCCGCCACCACGGCGAACCGGGCCGCCAGCTCAAAGACGCCGCCCAGCATGGGCACCAGGCCGTAGCCCAGTCCCTGCAGCGCATTCCTGTATAAGAAAATACTGCCCAAAAACGGATAACACCATGCCACTGTTTTAAAATAAACCATGGAGGCGTTCAGCACGTCGGTCTGAGAGCCGTCCACAAAAATCCTCACCAGATACGGCCCGGTGAAATGGATCACCGTGATCATCACCGCGCTCCAGACAAGCACCAGAATCTGTGTGACCTTCACGCCCTGGTGCACCCGCTCGATATTGCCGGCGCCCCGGTTCTGCCCCACATAGGTGGCGATGGTTGCGCCGAAGGACACGAAGATGGTGGATACCATACTCTGAATCTTACCCGCCGCGGAGAATCCGGCGATGTACACGGCGCCGAAGGCATTGACCGCGCCCTGCACGATGATGGTGCCGACGGCCGTGATGGAAAACTGCAGGCCCATGGGAATTCCCATGCCAAGCAGCTGGCTTACCGCCCGCAGATCCGGCGAAAAATCCTGTCTGCTGAGCCGTAAAATGTCAAACTTCCGGATAATATAAATCAGGCACAAAAGCGCCGACACCGCCTGGGCGATCACTGTGGCGTAACCGCAGCCCACCACTCCCATGTGGAAATACACGATGAACACCACGTCCAGGACCACGTTGAGCACCCCGGAAATGATCAGGAAATACAGCGGCGATTTGCCGTCCCCCAGGGCCCGCAGCACCGCGGCCAGGGCGTTGTAGGCGGCCGTCACGGCCAATCCGGCGTAGATCACCGCCATGTAAGCTCCCACGTCCCCGATGATCTCCTCCGGCGCGTTCATCAGGCGCAGAATGGGATAATTAAAATATTCCAGGGCCGCCGTCATCACCACCACGAACAGGATGCACAGGAAAATGGACATGGCGATGTAATGGCGCATGCGGTCGTATTTCTTCGCCCCGAAATGCTGGGCCACCAGAATAGAAAACCCGCTGGTCAACCCGTTGAGCCATCCGATCACCAGGAAAATCAGGGAACTGGTGCTCCCGATGGCCGCCAGGGCGTTGACTCCGATAAACCGCCCGGCGACGATGGAGTCTGCCAGGTTATAAAACTGCTGGAAAATATTTCCAAGGCAGGTGGGGATCATAAAATAGATAATCAACTTCACCGGATTCCCGGTGGTCATATCGTTTGTCATAGTGCGAATGCCTTACCTTCTGTCTGTTTCGTTTGATCAAAATGGGGATGAATCCGCGCCCGCCCGGTGGGGCCGCTGCCGGCGCCATTCCATATAGTATAGTCTAAAACGTGTTTTTTTACAATCCCTTATTGTGTTCCCAAAAACGTGCGGACATTATCCAGCACCTTTTTGCTCAGCAATTCGAATGCCTGGGCGGTCCGTCCGGCGGATACGCCGGGACAGATCACAGCCGGATTCTCGGCCAGCGCCGGATCGCCCAGCGCGCCAACCGTGTCGCACACAAAGGTATTTCCCCCAGCATTCAGCCAGCGCTCCAGGGCCTTCACATCGTGGCCCGGGCCGATGGAGGTGTTGAATAAAATCTTTCCGTTTCCCAACTGTGCGAACGCCTCGCCGTCCAGCAGGATCACGTTCTTATTGAGACAGGTGAACACCACGTCGCATTCCCGCAGGAGCTGATCCAAAGGCTGATAGCGCAGGCCCGCCGCCTCCCGGTCCTCCTTTCGGGTACGGCTGTAATAGCGCGCGTCCGCGCCCATAAACATCAGGGCCTCGGCGATCATGGCCCCGGACACGCCCAGGCCGATGATGCCCGTCTTTAACCCGGTGATCTCCAGGGGCAGCTCCCGCCACATGGGGCGGTCATAACCGTGCAGAAGGCGCACCAGCTCGCAGAGCACAAACTCCACCACGCCCCGGTCCCCGTAATCCCGAATGCCCAGCACCGTGATGCCGTGCTCCCTGGCATAGGCGATATCCACATTGGCGCTGGCCTCCGAGTACAGGCTGCAGCACATTCCCACATAGCGTACCTGCGGGCAGCGCTCCAACACCTCCCGGCCGATTCTGGAGGTATAACTCACCAGCACCCCGTCCGCATCCCCGATGCGGCGCACGATCTCATCGTCATCCGCCGGGATATCCCCGTAAAACGCCACTTCCTCCGCGTACGTTCTCAGTTCCTCTTCCGCCTCTTTCACCAGGCTCACCGGCTCAATGGCCACGATCTTCCGAAACATATCATTTCCTCCTCTTTCAGACGCTCTTAAAACACAATCGGGGACACGAGATTGCGCAGCACCGCCACCAGGCTCCAGCCTGCGATGGCGCTGGTGCTGGAATAGATGTCCACCACAGCCTTCACCCCGTCGATCTCCGAGGTAATCCTGTGATCGTCCCCAACAAAACCCGGAACGCTGTAAATATCCATGCGCATGCGCTCCGGGTCCGCCGCGGCCAGGGAAGCCGCCACCGCCACATTCACCTTGGTGGGCAGAAGGCCGATGGCTTCCTTAGCATTTCCCTCAAACACATGTCGCTCCTCTTCACCGGCCAGCAGAGACTCCTCAAACAGCGGCGTGTTCATCAGCGACTTCGGCCCCTTGTGGGTCTCGATCCCCGCCTTCGCCTGGCCCATCAGCGCGATGGTGCGCAGCACATCGAAACCGCCCACCGCGCCGGAGGCGATATGTACCCTCACCCCGTTGGCCGCAGCCGCTTTCCCCACCTGCTCATAAAAGTTCCGGTCCGCAAAGGCCCCGATGGACAGCACCACCAGCCCGCACTTCGCCTCCAGAATCCGCACCGCATAATCCCGCACCGCGGCCACGGAAGCGGCCTCCGCAATATAATCCGGTTTCCGGTCCAAAAGCTCGCCGATGGAACCGCAGGGCGCGCACCCCGCCCGCTCTGCCAGCGCCCCGGTTTTCTCCGGCGTGCGCCCCATTATCCCCACCAGCTCATATTCCGGCAGCAGCCCCTTCTCAAAGGCCTCCACCACAATCCCCGCCAGATAACCATTTCCAAGAATTCCCAGTCTCAATTTTCCCATCACAACCTCCATGCCGCCAAAACCACCAGCGGCCCATTTCATATTCTCCGGCTCCACCGTCCGGACGCCATTCCATTATAATATAAATCCCCCAAAACAGCCACCCGTCAATCACAATATTTTTCCATCCCCTCAGTCCCCGGCAACAGCTCCCACGGCGGAAAAATCAACACGGGAAGCTGCGTCAATCCCACTTGTAAGCGGGTTTCGTATCAATTTTTACATCGACCGGACTCTCTCCGGGGTCTTTTTATATCTGACAAGAATACATGCCAAAACGCTTAGCGGGGTCTTTCACGAGCCTGATGTTTATGGTATAATTAAGGAAACGTATCACTTATCGTCACCCGTGCCGGATGACGACAATGTACAATAGAAGTATCGAAAGGGGGACACGATTATGCGTAACATTCTGATTCTCTCAAGCAACGCGCAAATTTGCACTCAGGCAACCGACCTCCTGAAGCAGGCCGGATACTCGCACATTTACACCGCCGCGGACAGCCGCCAGGCATTTCCCATGATCTACCGGTTAAATCCCAAGCTGATCATCGTAGACCTGGAGCTTCCGACCGATGAAATCATGAATCTGCAAAAGACCCTCTCCGGACCTCTCATGCAAATCACCCTGTTCATCGCGCCGCACCAGCACATAGACGAGGCGGTCCTAAGGCTTGGCCAGCACGGCTACACCCATTTCGTCATCCACCCCATCGACCGCCGTCTGTTCCTAAGCGCCGTGCGCGAAATCGTCGCCGCCCACCCCTAACCCACCCAACGTCGCCCCCACAGCCCGGTGACGCCACCATCCAACCACATTCCAAAGAAGGGACCCAACACCCATGATACGTCTCAGACCCTACAACAAAACCGACGCCGAAAAAATCGTCACCTGGAGCCAAGACGAGCGCGCGCTGCGTCTCTGGTCCGCCGACGCCCTCTGCGAATTCGGATATCCGCTCCGCCCGGAGCATCTCAACGAATACTATGACCGGCAGGCCGGCAACCCCAACCTCTGGCAGATGACCGCCACAGACGAGGGCAACCGGCCCGTCGGCCATTTTACCATGCGCTACCTTGGCCCGGAGACCAACACCGTCCACCTGGGCTTCATCATCCTGGACCCATCCCAACGCGGCCAAGGACAAGGCCGAGCCATGGTCCTTCAGGCCCTGCGCTACAGCTACGACATCCTCCTCGCGGACCAAGTCACCCTCTACGTCTTCCTGGACAACCCCGCCGCCTACCGCTGCTACGAGTCCGCCGGATTCCACCGCGACCCCAC